>ERZ1740072.933-NODE-933-length-11558-cov-3.908806_pt1 | contig 11558 bp, 9 predicted proteins | sample MGYA00581733_ERZ1740072 | MGnify/ENA primary metagenome ERZ1740072 (study PRJEB43018, sample SAMN04849741) | marine metagenome | isolation source: floating plastic debris | place: Pacific Ocean | collected 2008-08-30 | study: EMG produced TPA metagenomics assembly...
GATGCTCCAAACCGGAGTCAACGCAGCGGGCGATGCCTTTGTCTACGTGATCTATCCGACGATCAATCTGGCGACACAGCTAGTTGGCAACACCGTCGCCCCGATCGCTGATATCCCCTTCATCAAATATGCAACCGCAGTGCCGGGGTTGAGTTGGTTCCTGGCAGCGGTGGGGCAGGTCAATGCTGACAAGGTGCGTAAAGAGGTTGCTAACCTACGGGCTGAGCACCCGTTAGACACTGATGAACAATTGGTGCAGCGAGTGATTAGCCAAACGACCTGGCGCGCTGCACAAGTCGGCTTGCTGACCAATATCATTCCGCCAGTGGCCGCACTGTTGTTTGCGATCGATTTAGGTGCGATCGCGGCCCTACAAGCAGAAATGATCTATAAAATTGCGGCGATTTACGGCTTTTCGACAGAAGACGCCGCCCGACGTGGTGAAGTTTTGGCGATTTGGGCGGTGTTCACTGGCAGTTCTGGCACGCTCAAATCTGGCCTGAGCTTTTTAGAAATTTTGCCGGGAGTGGGTACGGCCATCGGTGTTTCCTCGGATGCGGCACTAATTTACACCGTCGGCTTTTTGGCCAGTCGCTACTACACAGTCAAGCTGACTCGTGAACCGATGCCCTAGGGCGCATTCTCCATTAATCCCAGAAATCTTTGGGGGCAAGCACAACCGCGCCCGCACCGATTCAACAAGCTAGGGGCTGTCGTTCCTAGGGTGAAAGGATTTGGCCGCTAAATAATGAGGATAGGCCCTAGCACCCGCAACAGTCGGGTGGCGCTCCTGAAAAGAGTCTCAGGATTGCTGTTAGCGGTCTCATTCTGCCGCTGTGGACTCTTGTGGGTGGCCTGGTTGCGATCGCGCGCTTCATCAGCTCTGCCTGAGTAAACTTGATGACGGCAGGCCCATTGCGGCCAGAGCCCCCCGTCCCGACTGGCCACTCCAACTCTGGATTTGGATTTGAATGCAATCAACGATGAAATTTTGCCCCTCTAAGGGACAGCCCGGAGGGAATTTCAGGAAAACCGTCCCATTTTAGAAAGTTGTCATAAAATTACGGTCGTGCTAGTGCGCTTTCCCACGTTTGAAAGGGCCGGTCTGTCACTTCAAGAAAATTCTCTGCGAGTATTAAGTAGGCGGTTGAAGATGAAGAGCAAGAAAATGCAGTCCTCCATTGGTTCTCTCGGTAAAGTTGCCTCTGGCTTAACACTGGCATCAACCTTTTTACTGAGTTCAATCGTCGGTTTAAGTGGGGCTTTCGCTGCTAACGAAGGGCTCGTTCTGCGGGAGACCGGGACTTCTGTGCTGTAAAATGCCGATGGTCTGCTGGCTCAAACTGCCCCCGATGCTACGATTCTCAATTTCGGTACGGCTGATTATTCAGTCCGGGTCTTCAGGGAAGGCGGTGCCCTCAAGATGAACGTTTTTGACGCGTCTCAAGATCTGCTGCGGGTCAACGCATTGCCGACTACCTTTACGATCCGCAATGGTCGAGGTGCCTACATCACTACCGGCGATTACAGTGGCCGCCAAGCCACCTATGTCGCCGAAGTGTTTCCCAACCGCACGGCCGCGCTACAAATTGTGGATGGGTCTAACACCGTCATTGCCAGTCAACCCTCTGGCAACGTCGCTGTTTTTGCTGTACCTGAATCAGACCTGGCCCAAGTGCGGCAAGACACCGTGCTCAACTTTGAGACGTCGAGCTATGCCGTGCGGGTGTTTCAGCGAGACGGCCAGCGCTTTATGAACGTCTTTAATAAGTTCACCGGACAACAAGATTTGAATGGTACGGCGGCAAGTGTCGCAGAGCCGATGTTTCCCTACGAAAATGCCGTCAGCTATGTGGCTTCTGGCCAGAGCAACGGTCAACCGGTGGAATACTTTGCGCGCATTGAGAGTTCCGGGCGCACGTTCTTAGAAATCTTTAACGTCAACGGACAGCGACTGTTTCAAGAGCCGGGAGTCGGCGAAGTGGTGGTCAACATTCCCGAGCAAGATTTGCCCACCGGCGTAGAAAGCATTGACCGGGTTGACGATGCCTATGTTGCCGCCGTATTCGGTGATGACAACACCCTCAATGAAGTCAGGCAGCTTTTTCCGGAAGCGTTTATGGATAGCTCACGCCAAGGAGACTTTATTAATGCTGGGGCCTATGCGAGCCAGGATGAAGCGACCCTGCGGGTACTCGAATTGCGCGCGCGCGGATTTCAAAATGCTCGGGTCGTTTTCCGCGATGTGCGATATCGCTAAGTAGCTCTCCTCATGGGAGTAGCTGAGCAGGCTCTATGGGGAAGGCGGCGGGCCGACGGCTAATCAGTCGCCCGGCAATAATCGGGCAGTCGCTGCCGCCAAATGGCATCGGCAACCTTGCAGACTTCTACCATGGCTTGACCGTCGTGTACTCGGAGAATGTCGGCCCCACCCGCGATCGCCGCACAACAGGCTGCCGCCGTGCCCCAACCCCGTGCTTGGGGATCAGGTTGATTGAGCAGCCAGCCGATAAAGCTTTTACGCGATGGGCCAACCAGGATAGGGCAGTGCAGCCCTCGCAATTGGGGAATTTCTCGCAGAATTTCGAGGTTTTGCGGATAGCGTTTGGCAAATCCAATGCCCGGATCGATCGCGATTTGACTGTGACTGAGGCCAGCAGCTTGAGCCGTTTTGACCTGGCGTTCTAAAAAGCTGGCAATCTCACCCATGAGATCGCTGTAATGAGTGTTTTGCTGCATCGTCTTGGGGGTGCCGCGCAGGTGCATCAAAATAATGGGTACGCCTAGATCCGCCACAGTAGAAAACATCGCGGCGTCAAACGTGCCGCCGGAAATATCGTTGACAATATCGGCTCCGGCTCGCACTGCCGCTCGGGCGACTTCTGATTGAGTCGTATCGACCGAGATGACCGCCTGCGCTAATTTACGATCAGCACTCTGGCGAATCGCTTCGATTACAGGCACCACCCGCCGCCGCTCGGCCTCAATCGGAATTTGTTCTGCCCCAGGACGACTAGACTGACCGCCGATATCGAGCAGATCTACACCGGCTGCCAGCAGCTGTTGCGCTTGAGTGATCGCGGCCTCGACCGTGTTGAACAGGCCGCCGTCGCTAAAGCTGTCAGGAGTGACATTGAGCACCCCCATGACATAGGTGCGATCGCCCCAACGAAAGAGGTGATCGCGCAAAACCCAAGGAGTAAGGGATGCGATCGTCATGGTCAAGCCTTTCAGGAAGATACCAAGAGCTAGCTTGCCATAGCGCCTAACCCAGCGATAAAAATCTAGCCGAACTTTTTCGGCAATGACTGCTGGGGCCGGTCATCCACTCAGCACCGTTACCGATGAAACAGGCTGTCAAACCCGTATAAGGACTTCAGCGAGGACAGTGAACGATGACTGGATGAGTCGTTTGCCCAGTTATGGATGATCGCTGGGGTCGGAAAATCCATAACCTGCTATACACCGGCTTCAGAGCGTTTCATAGAGAAGCTGGAAGCGGCCTCAATCAGTCGTGAGATGCAGAGATCGCGTAAACAACCGACGTCTGAAGGCGTCTAGCCTAGGAGCCAACTTGGGTGATTCTTGAACGTAGCGATCACATTCCTTAAGCCGCGCTAGCAGCTTATACATGTGAGTATCGTTGGCGGCCAGTGCCGCTGGGAGACAGTCAACTTTTTGTTTACAGGTAGTACAAAGCATGTGGGTTAAACCTCTGCCTGTGGCCTCGGTGTACGGGAATCCTGAGTGAAGCGTCGGTCTATATCAATACAAGCCGAAGTTATCGTTTCCCGAAGGTTAGGAAAGTCAATAGTGAACATATGCGTCGGTCAATGGAAAATCCACTGCCATCGACAGAATGCCCCACCTAATCAAAGATCAATCAGCAACGGGAAGGGCGATCGCTGGGGACGCATTTGTAGATTACACCCTCTATATAGTGACGAATTAAAAATATAAGTGCCCCCGATTTGTGTGAAGAAAATTCAAAGAATGACTGTGCTCTATTTGATCCCCATGAACTGTACGTTTTCTTGCAGAACTGGGCTCTTGCCTGACCCTTCAAAGCAGAACATGCCAACATAGAAGTGTGGCAAATGAGTCTACAGATCGGCGAAAATCTATACTTTTCTGAAGCTAAAGCAAGTAATTGAAATGTAGATTACGGCAATTGTAGTTTTGGTCACAAAACTTTGGGATTCTAAATTTTGTGATGCAATTGATTTCGGCTAATGGCCCAAAGAGGGGCTGTTAGGGAGGTCGAAATGTTTGCGCAGATGGCCTCAAATTGCCTCGGTGTGAGGTTTAGAAACGGCATTTTTAGTAACCTGACGACTCCTTTGTCGAGTGGTCTCTTGCAATAGGAGAATAATCATGAAACGGATCGCTGCGATCGGATTGTCGCTGCTCATGGCGGTTGGCATGGCGGCTGTCGTCCGGGCTGACAATCCTGCTCACGTGGAGCGGTTACTCACGACTGGCGCTTGTTATGGCTGTGATTTATCTGAAGCTGATTTACGGCAAGCCCATCTAATTGGTGCTGACCTGCGGGCGGCTGATTTGACTGGAGCCAACCTACAGGAAACCACTTTGTAAGGGGCTTATCTGACCGTGGCTGACTTGACTGTTGCCGATTTGACCATTGCCTTTTTAACTAACGCTAGTTTGGAGAATGCTAATTTAACCAACGCCAATCTGACCGAGGCCAAGCTTTATTTTGTCGCGGTTGCCGGAGCCATCCTGACGGATATCGATCTCACCCGAGCTGAGGTTATGGGCACGCCGATTAGTGTGGGGGGCAACTGAGTCAGCCATGCTTGATGGGTAGAGGTCGCTAGTCAGTTCTGAATCCCTTGACCTGGTAGAGTTCAGAGTTCGGTATGCGGCATCAAAAGGCTGGTCAAAGTGTGATCTCAGCTAGTCGAGCTGTCTTAATCAAACTGCAGTTTGCTAGACCCCTGAGCGGCTCATGTCAGGGAATTGATTAGGCCTGTTACCTGCGATCGCGTGGGTAGCGAGGGCTGGGCACCGGGGTGGGTGACTGACCAGGCAGCAGTGGCGGAAGCCCAATGCAGCGCTTCGGGCAGGGATTTGCCTGCTTGCAAAGCCACGGCCAGACCGCCATTAAAGGCATCCCCAGCGGCCACGGTATCCACTGCAGCGACGGGCAGCGCTGGTAGGTGGAGGCTCTGTTCCTCTGCACGGCTACAGAGAATACCCTGCTCACCCAGTTTGATGATGACGGTAGCGACCCCCTGCTGCCGCAGCACCGCGATCGCCTCGTGAGCCTGGGCGATCGTCTCGACCGGAAACCCGACCAGCTGCGCTGCCTCGACCTGATTAGGCGTCAGAATATCAATGTGCGGATAGAGCGATCGCAGATCGGCCTGGGGCGCGGGGGCGGGATCGAGAATGACCGTGAGCCCCGCCGCCTGGGCTAGCTGCGCCGCAGTCGTTACCGTCGATAGCGGGATTTCGAGCTGCAGTAGCAGACACTCGGCTGAGGCGAGCTGTCCCTTAAGATACTCCAGCTCTGGTGCGCCGACCTGGCCATTGGCCCCCGGCACCACAATGATTTGGTTTGCCCCCGAGTCGGCCACGGCGATCGCGGCAATGCCGGTGGTGACAGTCGGGTCTTGGCTTACCCCGTCAACTCTGATCCCCTCGTTGGCCAGGGCTTGGCACAGGGCGGGGCCATAATTGTCGGTGCCTACGCGGCCCACCATCACGGTCGGCACTCGCTGACGGGCCACCGCCACCGCCTGGTTGGCCCCCTTGCCCCCCGCAATGGTGGCAAACTGTCGGCCCGATATCGTCTCCCCTGGCACCGGGAGGCGCGCTGATCGCACCACCAAGTCCATATTTAAGCTGCCAAAGACCACCACTGTCATAGCGGCCTACAACCCGAACGGATCGCTGGCACTATCCATCTCGGCCTCGCCGCTCCAGTCGGTGGGAGGGCGATCGCTGCTCCAGGCCCACCAGGCAGCGTCACATTTACTGCAGTGATAAAACTCTTGCCATTTGCGTTTGTGCGCTTCGGTGTAGACCGGCGATCGCCGATTGATCCACACCGCTTGTGACTCAGCCACGTCAGCCCCGCAGCTAGGGCAGCCAAACTGATGGGCGTGCACTGCCGACTCGGCCCAGCTCGGAGGTACCGGAGAGAATGGATTCATAAAAACTTGAAGGGCAACCGTTTTCCCCCATTATGAATTGGGGATACCCATTACGCATAGAGTCGTCCGGGCCAGGTGCATTGCGATGCCTTACAAAGTGGCGATCAGGCGGTTCAGAACTGACTAACCCTTGTAGAATCGTGGCGTTAACTGTGGGAGAAGGCGGCACCACATGCTCAACTTACTGTCACTGGTGGGGATTGCGGGTCTGTGTTTCGTAGCCTGGCTCGGTTCAGAAGATCGCCAGCGGGTGCCCTGGAAGCTGATGGCCTGGGGCATTGGTATCCAGCTCGTGCTAGGGCTCTTTATTTTTCGCTTTCCGCTAACGCGAGAGCTGGTCAAACTGCTCAGCGATTTTCTCAATGCCCTGATTGATGCCTCTGAGGCCGGAGCGAGGTTTTTGTTTGGTGATGTCATTGTGCCTAACCCCACGGCCGCCGCTGGGCCGCAAGGGGCGGGCCGGTGGCTAGCTCGGGCCTTGACACCGCCTTTCGCCGCCATCCCGGGCGATCGCCTGGCACCAGGCAATCTGAGCTTGGGCTACATTGTGGCGTTTCGATCGCTGCCCCAAGTCGTCTTTTTCGCGGCGATTTTTAGCCTGCTCTATAACTTGGGCGTGGTGCAGCCGATCGTGCGGGTGTTTGCCAAGTTCTTTCGGTCAGTGATGAATATTAGCGGTGCTGAATCCCTGGCGGGGGCCGCCAACATTTTCGTGGGCATTGAGTCCGCCGTGGCGATCAAACCGTTCCTCGTCAATATGACTCGAAGTGAGCTGTGCGCCATTTTGGCGTCATGCTTTGGCTCGATCGCCTCCACGGTTTTGGGCTTGTATGCCGGATTTTTGCGGGGGACGTTTCCCGCGATTGCCGGACACCTGATGTCGGCTTCGATTCTGACGATTCCGGCGGCCTTTATTATGGCCAAAATTCTCGTCCCCGAAAAAGATGTGCCCCAAACCCTGGGTAAAGTGCCCGAACTGGTAGAAGACGAAGCCGAGTCCAAAAGTCCCATGGATGCCCTCATTGTTGGGGCGCTTGACGGTGTCAAGATGTCCGTCGGCATTGCCGCTGCCTTGATTGCGATTTTAGGACTGGTTGCCTTGCTCGACCTGGCTTTTGCCACGCTCGCATCGTTACAGACCATCGCACTTTGGCAGGGCAGCGATATCTCGCTAGTGCGGCAACTGGGGAGTCTCTTGACGCCCTTGCTGCAGTTTGTGGGCAGCATTTTTAGCGTCGTGACGCTCGATAACATCACCGGGGTTTTATTTTTGCCGCTGACTTTTCTCACCGGCGTTTCTTTGGATTGGAACGAGCTGTGGGCTGCTTCGGTGTTGATCGGCCAGCGATTGCTCAAGACGGCGATTCCGCCCTATATTGCCTTGGCTAATTTGTCAGCAGAAGGGGCGCTGAGCGATCGCGCGCTAGTGATTATCAGCTATGTGCTGTGCGGTTTTGCCCACGTGCCTTCTGTCGGCATTTTTGTGGGGGGGCTGGCGGGTCTGGTACCTTCCCGCAGCAAAGATATTAGCGAACTGGGCTGGAAAGCGCTGTGGGCCGGCACCTTAGCGACCTTGATGACCGGCTGTATCGCTGGATTTTGGTTCTACGAAGGCACGGCTGTACTCGGTCGATAGCCGGAGCCTCAGGCCATCGGCTATGGGGGACGAGACACCTTGCCGCCCCATCATCGTCAGAGTGAAGGAACAACAAGCGCTCAGGGAGACCAGACATTGATTCGCACAACAGGTCGGTACGGGTTAAATAGAGTTCGCGCGATCGCAGCTCGTCCCCTCATGGGGCTAGGGTTGGTATCGGCGCTACTGCTAGGAGTCGCATCCAGCTCAGCGCAGACGGGCACAGATACGGCTGCGGCAGCCGGAGAAAACTTCTTGTGGCAGATCGAAACGCCGACCAACACGGTTTATCTGCTGGGATCGGTGCATTTTCTCAGCGCTGACCAGTATCCCCTACCGGCCGTGATGGAAGCCGCCTTTGACGAGGCCGAAGTGTTGGTGCTAGAGGCTGATATTAGTGCTGCGGCGTCTGCCGATGCCGCTACCGTGATGATTGATGCGGCCCTGCCGGAACCGGGGGAATCGTTGGCGGAGGTGCTCACCCCAGACACCTACGAGCTAGCCCAGCAGCAAGTTGCCGAACTAGGACTCCCCTTCGGCTTGTTCGAGAGTTTTGAGCCCTGGTTTTTAGCAGTGTCGCTCACCTCCTTTCAGTTAATTGATATTGGGTTTGAGCCAGAGTACGGCATCGACCAATATTTTCACGGGCGGGCCGCCGATGCTGACAAACCCGTGTTGTTCTTAGAGACGGTTGAGCAACAATTCAACTTTTTTGAGCAGCTCTCGATCGACGAGCAGCGTCAGTTCACTGAGCAAACGCTCGCCGAGATGGATGTTCTGGAAGAGTCCTTTAATGAGATTTTGACCGCTTGGTCAACCGGCGATATTGCCGGGTTGGAAGCCACTTTATTCGCGGGCTTTGCCGACTATCCTGAAATGCAGGCGATCTTTTTGAGCGATCGCAACCGCGACTGGGCCACCCAGATTCAGCCATTTTTGCAAGCGGACGACGACTATCTCATCGTCGTCGGGGCGCTGCATTTAGTTGGGCCTGATAACGTGTTGGAGCTGCTGGCTCAGCAAGGCTATCAGGCCGAGCAACTCTAGAGGCTGTCATCATTTAGCGGCTGAGTTCTGATGCTGAACTGCTTTCAGCCTAAGAGCTAGTTTTACGGAGCGGGTGCGGTAAGGTTCATCCCGTCCGGCTTTCGCGCTGAATTGATGGCGCGCCCTAGGGCCAGTCATCACCGAGAGGGATGATTGCGGATTTGTGCAACCTTGATCACCGACCCACGTGATGGGCATAGAGCCGACGCAGTCATGCCTGGCCTCAGAGGGGCGCATCGATCTTGATGACGTGCCTTAGATCAATTTGACGGCTCTCAGGCCAAAGTACAGCACCATCGCTGTAGCAAAGCCGCCACCCAACATAATGAAGAATGCGATCGCTCCACCAATACTCATCTCAGCATCTCCTACAAAACAACAGGCTATTGACCTCTATTCAACCACAATCGACTACCTAACCAGCGATCGCCCGGCCGGTTTTCGCGTCATAGCGATCGCGGCTGCCGTCGATCAAGACGATCTAGTTCATAACTGGATACGCAACTGCGCCATCCCATGCCATCGGCATAACAAAGGCGGATAGGTCAAGGCCTATCCGCCTTTGATGCGCAAGACCCGACAGTAAAACCGTGTTAGGTCTCTTCTGGGTCAGTGGCAGGAGCGGCGACCGCAGTCACCGCCGGAGCGCTTTGGCCAGATCCGTCGTGCGCGTGATTTTGTTTGGGTTCATAAAACACCGTCTCGATCGGTTGATCATAGATAGACGTTTTGGGTAAAGGCTGAGGTGGCTCATACAAGCGCTGCGAGCCATTACGGCCATACCCAAACATGGTTTTCGCATCAGCCCGCGCCGATTGGTAAACCGTGTCTTTTTGGAGCTGATAAGTCGTTTGATACAGCGTTTTCTCAACCCCGTTGATCGCGGTTAGACTCGGCTGCTCAATTCCCTGAGAGGGCTGATAGTCATAGTCTGCAAAGGGTTGCTCCCGCTTGAGCATCGGCTGCGGTTCTGTTTGCGGCAGACCATACTGCATGGCGACGGCGGGTTGAGGCTGCAGCGCTCTGACTGGTTGATAGGCCAAGAGCGGATTGTCGCTAGCGGACTCTCGATTCAGTTGCCAGCTAGCGAACAGGCTACTGATGTTAAAGCCCATCGCCCGCTGAAAATGCCACAACCCACCCTGCAAGAAGAAAAAGGCCAGATAGAAATGACTGTTGGCCAGCCAAGTGCGGTTGGTGTAGCCCTCCGCCATGGTAGGCGACAGCTCAAAGTAACGGGGCAAAAACGCTGATTTGAGCTCTAGGGTCGGGCCATAGAAGGCCTCAGGATAGGCCAACGTGTTAAAGCCGCAGTAGTAAGAAGCGGCAAATCCGGCGATCGCAATGCCAAACAGCGAATAAGACAGGATGCCGTCACCGGAAAATATAAAGACCCGCTCCACCCACTTAAACGGCGGCACGAGAATGTGCCAAGCGCCCCCGGCAATCAGCAGACCCGTTACGTAAATGTGGCCGCCCACTAGATCTTCTAAATTGTTGACATCAAACAAGTGGGTGCGATAGTCCCATAGGGTGGCTGGATCAAGGGTTGGCGCTGTGACCAGCCGCACCTCATCGACATTGGCATCATAGAGGCCCCCAAAGAACTGCGCCTTGACCACGAGCAACAGCGCCCCGAGGCCTAAGAACACGAGGTGATGTCCTAAGATAAAGCCTAATTTAGGCGCATCTTGCCATGCAAAATCAAAGGCGGCGGCCCGGCCCGGCGCGATCGCTAACTTGGCCGGCAGCCGCGATCGATGAAAATAGGCTCCCGCCGCCAGCACGCCAGCGGCCACAATGTGAATCATGCCAATGGCAAACCAGGTGTAGGTGCTAACGACGGCTCCCCCAGCATCGAGCCCCCACCCCTGCGTCGCCAGATGCGGTAACAGAATCAGACCTTGGGTATAGAGCGGCTCATCGGGGGAATAGACGGCCAACTCAAACAAAGTAAAGGCCCCAGCCCACAGCATAATCAAGGCTGCTTGGGCGACGTGGGCCACGATAAACGTATTTGACAGATTGATAAATCGGGCATTGCCCGCCCACCAGGAATATTGTTCCTGGGGTTGTTGAGAAGCGTACATGGCAGTAGGTGACAGCAACAGTGGTGTTTAACGTCGGCCTACCGACGAGGATAGGCCGCTGGATTGGGCACTAGCGTTTAAGGGGCTGCGCTGAGGAGATGGCCGAAAAACCAGAGGCCGTTACGGCAAAGGCAGGTTTAGCGAGAGCCTTGATTGCCTGACTACCAGGCATCAACTAAACCCACACCTGCGGGCATCGTTAGTAATGGCCATCTCCCGCAATTACATCTCCGACATCGCAATGCTTGCGGTCAGGGGTTGGGCAGTGCCAACCCCCTGCGGTCAGAGACGCGAGGTTGGGGCAACTCCCTTAGCTGAGACCATTCACGATGTGGTCGAGATAGACATCCATCTCCTGACCGGCTTCAGCGCCCACGCGTTGGGTCACCACTTCCTTCATCGCTTGCACCGCTTGCACCGTCCGCTCTACCGGAACGCCTAGTGATGAGTAGGTATCTTTCAAGCCGTTCAGCACCCGCTCATCCAAAATGGAAGCGTCGGCGGCCAGCATGGCATAGGTGGCATAGCGCAAGAAATAAGTCAGATCTCGTAGACAGGCTGCATAGCGCCGGGTCGGATACATGTTGCCGCCGGGGAGCGTAATAT
>ERZ1740072.934-NODE-934-length-11537-cov-5.467689_pt1 | contig 11537 bp, 11 predicted proteins | sample MGYA00581733_ERZ1740072 | MGnify/ENA primary metagenome ERZ1740072 (study PRJEB43018, sample SAMN04849741) | marine metagenome | isolation source: floating plastic debris | place: Pacific Ocean | collected 2008-08-30 | study: EMG produced TPA metagenomics assembly...
CACCCACAGATCTCAGACTTGATAGTCCGATATTGCGACGTCAGCTTCACTTCCTGGCATGTACGGTGGCCCTTTACCGATCAGATAACTCTTTCTTAAGACACTAAGACTACTGGTTTCTCAATGCTGGTGGATGAAGAGTGAGACCTTCATCAATGCTTAACGTTTTATCTGATGGACGCTAAAAACTTTGTCACTGCTAACAGCATATTTTCATGAGAATTACGTAAGCGGTTCATTGCCGGTCAGGGGACAATACTAACTATAAAAGAGTCTATAGCGTGAAGCCCTTTAACCGCGACGATGTATTGCTACAGCGTGAGCCGTCAAAGGCCGCTTCCAACGCAGGGAATAGCGCGTCATTTCTTCAGGATTTTTCCCCAACATTTTTGGGCACTCTGAGGACAATGGGCGACAGTGAGAACTTAATTTTGAGAAGTCCTTTGAAACAAAATTCTCCCAAGGTTATTGAGAAAAGGCCCGTTGCTGTGCCAGCAATTGCTGAAATTGCTTCTTACCTCATTAAGCTCTACGTTCATGATCATGAACCGCTCTTTGGGAAAGAAGAGGGGAATGGCTTCGAACTCAACGAAATTGGCCAGATTGCCAGTGATGAGTGGTTGCGGGCAGTTCAGGCTCATCCGACGCTGAGTATTGATCGATGGCTGCTCTTGCCGAATCGGCTCGAAGGAATCATCAATATTCGTGAATCTTTTGTCGCCGGTAATTATGGTGGGCTGGGTAACAAACCCCGTTTGCTATCTTCCTTTGTGGCAAGCTACAAGGCGGCGGTAGCTAAGCGTATCAACCTTCTCAGAAACTCGCCTGGGAGCACCATCTGGGAACGCAGTTATCAGGAACGGTTCATTCCTGATGAAGCGATGCTCAATCGCGTCAGACAGGCTTTACAAAAGTGATCTAAGGTTTTAGAGGGGCTGAGCCGCGCCAAGCACTCGCGTTCTGAGATACCTGAAGTAATTACTGAATTTTCCTGAGGAAAGTTTGGTAACTCTTCCTGATAATACTCTTGGTATTAAAAACCCTTACCCTTCATAAAACTTCAAGCGGCTCTTGATTCAGAGTCGATTGGTTGACCTTCAGATTCGAGGTGCATCGAAAATGCTTTCACGTTTTCAGAAAGAAAGCTTTAGAACTCATTCTGTCAAGTTCGTGCGACTGGTTGGCCTAGCTAGTTTTGTTGTGTTGAGCTGTACGTTCCAGGGCCTCGCCGCTCAGGGTGGTGGGAGCGGGGGCGATTTCCCCGGTCAGCGCCGAGGCGCAGGCACTCATATCATCTTCAGATAGACTACCAATCTCTTGTGCCGTCATCGTGACGCTCTCAGCTGTTGACTTGTCAGGGAGTCGGTTTGTACAACTTGGGCGGCTGCGGGCAATCAATGATGTATTTGCTGCTGTATTGAGCATAGAGTTGCTGATACTTACAGCAATCCTACGGGGATCGCTACCTGACTGCCCACAGATTTCACAAGTCTAAGGCAAGACTGGGCCTGTGGAGAGTGGGTTTGAATCGGGGATCACTGGGGATCGACAGAATATATTTGAGACGGTGCGAGATTGTTCACTTTAGTGTGTTCTCGGTAAACGATCGTCTGTCGAGGTTCCTCGGTATTGCCAAGCGTGATCAAGCGTTCAATCACGAAGCCCCGACATCACACGACGACCAAAACCATACATAAAGCTGCTCCCCATCCTCAAAGTTCGATTAAGAGCTGAAGGATGGGGAGCAGTATTTCTATTTTTGAGTCAAGCTCGGCAGTGAGGATTAGTGCACCCCGGTAGTTTCTTCTTGAACGAGCTTGTCCCAACCGAGGTCGCGGAGGCTGCTATTGCGACGGAGAGGCCGAGTGACTAGTTCGAGAATATCGCGAGCATTGCCAAATCCGTGAATTTGGGCAAAGGTGAATTCTACCGACCACTTAGTGTTGATCCCACGGGCCTCTAACGGGTTAGCGTGGGCCATACCGGTAATCACCAAGTCAGGCTGAATTGCTTCAATGCGCTGCAGCTGTTTGTAGTTGTCAGGCTTCTCAGTGATTTTAGGCAACGGTGCGCCCATGTCGTGGCAGGTCTTTTCGAGCAGTGCCAGCTCAGCAGCCTGATAGCGCTTGTCCATGTAGGGGATGCCGATTTCAGGAACGGTCATGCCGCAGCGGACGAGGAACCGGGCTAGAGAAATCTCGAGCAGGTTATCGCCCATAAAGTAGACCGATTTGCCGCGCACGATCGCCAGATAGTCTTCCAACGATTCCCAGATTTTGGCTTCTCGTTCTTCGAGTCCAACCGGTTTGATGCCAAAGACCGAGCAGATCTTTTCGACCCAGGCACGCGTGCCGTCAGGCCCAATGGGGAAAGGCGCACCGATGAGCTTGCACTTGCGGCGGCGCATTAAGCCCGTGGCCGTCCGCGAGAGAAAGGGGTTGATCCCGATGACGTAGTCACCTTCATCTAGCACCGGCAGCTCTGTGTAGGTCTTAGCGGGCAGCCAGCCGCCGACTTTGATCCCCTGTTTCTTGAGTTCTAAATTCATCTGGGTCACGATCGGATCGGGCACCGAACCAAAAATGACCAGGTTGGGATGATCTTTGTAAACCGTTTCTTCAGCGGTGGCGGCTTCTTCTTTTTTGCGGCCAAAGCTCAAGAGTTTTTGAATGCCGCTACGATCTTCTTCCACTGAAGGGGGACTTGCCACGTCAGCGCTCGTGGGGCAACGCTGCACCATGGCAGCGAGGACGGTGTCTTCCCCTTGGGTAAAGGCGTAATCAAGGCCATTGGCGCGGGCTACGACGATGGGAATCCCGATTTCGCCTTCGAGCTTGGGCGCTAAACCTTCGAGATCCATTTTGATGATCTCGGTGGTGCAGGTGCCGATAAAAACGATAACTGAGGGGTTGCGATCGCGCTTAATCTGTTCACAGAGCCGTCGGAGTTCGGCATAGTCGTTGAGCTGAGCCGAAATGTCAGCTTCCTCAAGTTCGGCCATGGCGTAGCGCGGCTCGGCAAAAATCATGACGCCCATGGCATTTTGCAAGAAGTAACCGCAAGTCTTGGTGCCGATAACGAGGAAAAAGCTGTCTTCAATTTTTTGGTACAGCCAGGCGACACAGCTGATGGGGCAAAAGGTATGGTAATTGCCCGTGTCACAGTCGAATTCTATATTTTGCGTTTGGGGTTGAGCCAGGGTCATGGGTAACTCCTTATGAACGAGTTTTTATGGCAAGCCCCCCATCAGTCCAGATTCAAAAGCGAAGGTAGCAAAGCGATCGCAGTGAGGAGATCACAGGCCACAGCCTTGCTACAAGAGCTTACAAACCGTCTGAATCCGTCAGCATTTTCGCTTCATCGTTTTCGACTTCTAAAGTGGTAGGCATATTGGTGTTGTTCAAGACCATTTCTGGATCAAAGTTCAGCCCCAAGACTTCGACCAGGGCATCCTCGTCAGAGTTGAGCTGATAGAAAGGCACCATCAGGTTGCCTAACTTGGGTTCCAGGGCATTGACAACCCCCAAAATGAGGAACGATGATGGCCGACGACCGCCATCGGGTGTTCTCACTGAGGTCATCCGCATCTGCAATCCCAGCCATTCTTGGTTTGATTGCACATAGTCCAACCACTTTTGGCGAATAACCGATACGAAATTTTCGAAGAAGGCCATCGCTTTGCCTCAATCCGTTGCTTTTAGACGCCTCATGATAGATGAAATTCATCAAAACAGAGAGGGAATATCGCAGCAACGTTACGGTTTCTCAGGACTTATGGGGAAGGAAGAATTTTTGATAGCGAATTTAGCCGCTCAGCGATCGCGTTCAAATCTTAGTTAATGGTCTGGGTTACGATCGCTGCGCTGTGCTCTGAGCGCATCACACCATCATCAGATCCAGCTCAGATTCTGCTTTAGGCGCATCTTCGGGCGGGTTCAGATAGAAATCTGACAGTAGCGCAAAGAGATCGCGATCCTTCGTTTCGCTGGGGATCACGCCTTCGGGCTGAGCCAGAATCTGATCGGCAATATTGAGGTAATACTGTGTGACTGGCTTGAGGGATGGATCCGTCTCAGCCATTTCGAAGATGGTTTTACCTTTAACGCGCGAGACGCGAATGTCTTCGATCAGCGGCAAAATCTCGAGCACCGGCATTGGGACGGACTCAATATATTTATCGATGAGGTCACGCTTGGAGGTGCGGTTGCCAATGAGCCCCGCCAGACGCAGAGAGTGAGTGCGAGCTTTCTCGCGCACGGAGGCGGCAATGCGATTGGCCGCAAAGAGGGCGTCAAAGCCGTTATCCGTCACGATCATGCAGTAGTCGGAGTAGTTGAGCGGGGCGGCAAAGCCCCCGCAAACGACATCTCCCAGCACGTCAAACAGAATCACGTCATATTCATCAAAGGCGTTGAGTTCTTTAAGCAGTTTGACGGTTTCACCCACCACGTAACCGCCGCACCCAGCGCCCGCCGGGGGACCACCCGCTTCGACGCAATCGACGCCGCCGTAGCCCTTGTAAATGACGTCTTCAGACCAAACGTCTTCGTAGTGAAAGCTTTTGTCTTTGAGCGTGTCGATAATGGTGGGAATGAGGAAGCCCGTCAGGGTGAAGGTGCTGTCGTGCTTGGGGTCACACCCAATCTGCAGGACTTTTTTGCCCCGCCGAGCTAGGGCGACAGAAATATTACAACTCGTGGTGGACTTACCAATGCCACCTTTGCCGTAGACGGAGAGTTTCACAAGCGATCGCTCCAAAGGGTTCTTTTCAAATCAGGGAGGGGTTGCGGCCTGAATGATGAGCAAACTGAGCCAGCCGCAACAATTGCAAAATAGATAAACTCGCTGCGTTGAAAACAGCGAGGGTTTTCGGCTTAGTTAGCATTATGGGCACAGAGCCTGAACAAGGAAAGCACTTGAAAACATAGCTACATGTCTAAAACAGCGAAATATAGCTTTTAAGATGCCTGAGCATTTCCAAAGAGCTTCAAGCCTGGCTCAATACCGAATAAAGAGATTTAATTGATTTTAGATATGCTTAAATATTAAATAAGAACAAAAGACAAAAAATCCCCTGGCCGCGCTATCGATTCTCTGTGGCTGGCCAAAGCCGTCTTGCTATCAGGGGTTCGCTGCATTTTAGAAGGCCAGAATCCGCTGCCCTCGCTAGTGACAACCGCTGAGAACCTAAAACAGATGCGAAGATTGTCCCGTTCTGCCGGAGCCAAGGCTTTTTTATTAAGTTCAATCAATTTTTAAAGCGTTAGCCCGCTTCAAGCTGACGTTTCCGGCAAATCTTCTGTGGCAGCGGTGCTGGGCTGCAGTTCGATTCCAACGCTGATTTCGCCCCCAAGTGGGGAGCTGTCGTTAGTGTCATCGGTGCGGATGGTCGCTGGCAGGATGCTAGTTGGGTCGAGTTCGTGCTCTCGTCGATACCGCACAACCTCATCATTCAGCTGCTGGGCAATTTCTACTGCGGTTTTAGAGGGGGAGTGGTCAGCTGCCATTAAATTGAGCTTAAAGACCACCTGTTTGACGAGCAGCTTTTGCGTCTCGGCATCAAGCTCTAGATCTAAATCGAGCGCGAGTTTGCTATTCGTGACCGCTTGCACGGCTTGTTCTACTAGCCCTTCGCCAATTTCCACTGCTGTGGGCTGAAAGTTGTAGACATAGGCGTTCATCACTTCGGTGACCGAGGCTTCGACATCGCGGTTGATTACGCACTGCATCGTTTTCTCCGCTAACATCGCCCATTGGGGAGCGACCACGCGCTCTAGGGCGGCTTGCCAATCAAGCTGGCCGCTGACGTCATGAATGAGACGGTGTGCTTCGTCACGCGATATTTTGGCATCTTCGACGACGGGCAAAATGGTGGCGACGAGCCCGTGCAGTTGTTGGGTGTCAAGCTCGGGCACATATTTTTGAATGTACGCATCCAGGGTGGCCTGGGCTTTGGCCTCGACCGTTTCGCGCCAGTGTTGAGCCTGCGCGGCCAGCGATCGCGCCCCTTTATCCTGGAGGCGATCGGCCACGGTGCTCAGATCAAAATCTTGCACAATCTCATCGACCCAGGTTTCAATTTCCAGTCCCACAGCGATGAGGTCGCCGGCTGTTTCTTTGACGGCCAGCAGCGACCCCGCGATCGCCCGCACCTCGGTGATCGATGCCCCACCATAGGTTTGCACATAGGCATAGAGTGCGTTTTGGAGTGATTCTCGGGTGGCAGCGTCGAGAGGGGGCATGGTGGCCTGGGACTTTTAAGGGGTAAATGACTCAAGGGTATCAGCTTTAATTGATGATGAATTTGGGGACGAGCTGAGGGCCCTGTGGCGGTCTGCGGTGCGGCCAGCTCGGATAAGCCAGGGCTTGAATTCTCTGATGGCTCTGCCTCTGCCAGCGACAGCGATGACACCCTGGCCTTCGTCTCATCAATCATGCCTAAGAAGGAACATCTTGCAGCATACTAAAGGCTGGCTAAATTCCCTGAAATTGCGCCGCTGGAATTGCTCACTCATAGCGAGAGCCTCATGATTACTAAAGTTATTCGCGAAACCCTCGCGATCGCCCAGCGCATCTTGAGTGAATTGTTGAGGCGACGTCGCAGCTTGATCTTTTGGATGATTTTTCCGATCTTGATGCTGGTGATGAATAGCCTCATCCTCGCCGAGCGGGCTCAACTTACGACGTCAGCCGCTTATCAGCAGGCCGCTCCTCCCACCCTTGTCGGCGCCGCGTTATTTTTTAGCTGTTTAGGCGGTAGCGTAGCGACCGTGGTAGCTGAGCGAGAGCAGCAAACCCTCAAACGACTATTTTTGTCACCGCTCAGCGGGATTTCTTACTTTCTGGGAATTTTTGTCGCCCACTGCGGCATTGCCTTAGTGCAAACGCTTCTCGTATGGGCGATCGTGGTGAGCACAGGAGGCGAGTTTGTCGGCTCGCTGCCGTTAGCGCTGATCGTCATTTTGCTCAGCGTCGCTGCCTATGTCGGCTTAGGCTTTTTGCTGGGTACCCAATTTGCCCGCCGCACCGAAGACGTTAATGCCCTGGTGGCCGTGTTCGGCATCCCGCTGCTGTTGCTGGGTGGGGCCTTTCTGCCCGTCAGCCTGTTTCCTGAGACGCTCTTATCCCTCGCGCAGTACAACCCCATCTATCACATGATTCTGTCGTTAGAGGGGGTGTTGTCGGGGGATGCTGAGTGGGCCACGACCGCGCCTCATCTGAGCTTTTTGGCCATTTTTGCTGGCTGCATGGTTTTCGCCGGATGGTTGGCTTACCGTCAAATGCTCAAAACAGAACGTCAGCTGTGATGCGCCCAGCCGTCTGCGATCGTCGCGCACCAGGCTCAAACTGTAACGTATTTATCATTCGCTGCAAAAAAGTAGCCTACTTGTCAAATCTTTTTTACATTTTGTAAGATATTTCTAGTCACCTGTGGAGAGTTCTCCCTGCGGAGGGAAGAACAGAGATAACCTGCTGGTTAATCTGTGAATGATTCTTTGCAGGTGTTGTTTCTCAAGTTGGATGATTTAGTCATGACTGAACCTTCACGGCTCACCTTGGAGCAGCAATTTAGCCTCCGCTCCTTTGAGACCCAGGTCGACAAAATGAGTCGAGAGCAAGCCCAAGAGTTCTTGGTCAAGCTCTATGAACAGATGATGATGCGTGAAACGATGTACAAACACTTCATCAAGCATGAGTGGGGCATCGATTCTTCAGCCGCTTAGGGTATGAACTGAGGCCACAAAAGGGACGACCTCCTTCTCTTGCTGAGTTCTGACGGAATTGAGCTGGGGGCGCTGGGGCGTTTACCTTTTGACTGACGCGGTGACGATTCCAAGGAGGGTTAGTACGATATTTAGTTGCGATGCCCGCCAGCCCTGGTTATTCATCTAGTTATGATTAAAAATCTACGAAATTCATTAAGGGTTGCTTAAGGCTCTGGAGAACGATTATTCAGGATGTTGCTGTCCGTCACATCAGATTGCTGCAGCTAGGTAAATGCATCATGATAGGGACGCTAACCTGATCCAGAAAGCCAAAGCATATGTTTCGCAAAGTTCTGATTAGTACTGATTTTGAAGATGGTTTGTACCGCTTAGGCTGCACGATTCCTAGTTTGGCTGAAGGCGGTATTACTGAGATTACTTTTTTTCATAATGTGGCGGTGCAAACTGATCGCAGCGTTCCTAAAGTCGATGAAGATGGCATGCAGGCAGCTAGGGCTCGGCTAGAACAAACCATTCAAACCGTTCCTGCCGGCACTGAGGCCAAAATCAGCGTGACCTGTGGTCGTCCCAGTGACAATATTTTGCAGCAAATCGAGTCATCAGGTTGTGAGGTGGTCTTTTTAGGGACGCCGACCCGCAATGTGATCTCAGAGAAGCTCTTTGGCAGCACCACGATGAAGCTGGTGGAGCGCACGCCGGTGCCGATGATGATCATGCGTCCTCAGATGGTTTCGACCTACACCACCGAAGAGCTGGCCATTCGTTCCCGCAATCTTTTGCATTATTTATTGATTCCCTATGACGGCACAGCCGGGTCTACGGAATTTTTAGAGGTGTTAAAGGCGCAGGTGCAGACAAATCCCCCGCCTGAAAATCACCAGTACTGGCTGCTTTGGGTGATTGATGACAATATTCGTCGCGAACTTCGGGGCGACAATCCGCTGCAAGACGCTCGAGAAAAGTTGCATAAAGCCGCTGACACGCTGCGAGAGTTAAACGTCAACGTCGAGACTTTTGTTAAAGAGGGCGACCCCCTCGAAGAAATTCTGCGGGCGGCTGACCAATACGATATTGGCGCGATCGCCACCTCCTCGCGCGGCATTGGGGGGCTGTTGCGCTGGTCAGTGCCGAGCCTCACGCGAGAACTGCTGCGCCAGAGTTGGCATCCGGTACTGTATTTCCCCAAAGAGAAGTAATCGCTTGCCGCTAGCCGATGGCTTTAAACCAACGTCCATAAACCAACGTGCATTGGTCTGGAGATAGACGGTCACGAGCGGCCTGCGCCGGTTCACGAGTCGGTGTCAAGATACAGCGCCTCTAGCTGCTGCAAAACCTTTTCTTTCATGTTGTTGTTGAGCTCGTCCTTCAGCATTTGTTTGCTGACCGCAGGACTCGCCACCGAAAGTTGAGTGCGAGCCGACATCACCCATGACTGCAGGAGTTTTTGTTGGGGTTCGGCGATCGTACAAGAGACGACGTGGGCACATTCCCGAGGGGCTTGGGTGGCAAAAAACAGCACCTTGTAAACGCCATTCTTGCCCAGTTGAAAGACCATTTCCTGACCGGTCTGAGTTTTAAGGTCGATATAACAGGGCAGCCAGCGGGGGCCGTGTTTAGGACTATATAAAACCGTCAGCCAGAGCACCATGGGGTGGGGGGACATGGTGCAGATAAAGGTGTTGTAGCGAGTTCCCTGCAGCCGTTTGGCAATTTCGCTCTCGGGTAACATCACCCACAGAGTCGCCAGTGGCCCTGTGGTAGTGGGCAAAATGTGCGGAAAAACGATCTCGGCGATGGGTTTATTGGCTGGCCACGAAACGCGCTGTCGAACGGCATTTTCGGTGGCTGATAGACGCTCGGAAGGGGTCCCAAACGATTTCTTCTTGGGTTCCGGCGCGATCGGCACCCGAGACAAGGTGGCGCTGATGCGCTGCCCCATCCGAAATCCGGTGCCATAACGCTGTTCTAACGGCTCCAGCGCCTGCAGAATCTCCACAATATTTTGGGGACGATTTTCTGCCTGCTTTTCTAAACAGCTCATGACGAGCTGCTCTAAAAGTTTTGGCACGTTGGGGATGGGCTCAATGCTTGAGATGGGGCGGGGCGGTGTAGTGTGATGTGCCTTATACCCGCCGCAAAAGGTAAGGTTGGCGGCCCGTAAGGGCAGCGTGCCGGTCAGCATTTGATACATCAAAATGCCAAGGCTATAGATATCAGAACGGTTGTCTAGCTCTTTGCCCTCCATCTGTTCGGGTGAGGCGTAGGCCAACGTGCCCATAAATGAGCTGGTTTGCTCGGTATCAGCCTGCATCAGCTTGGCAATGCCAAAATCCAGAATTTTAGTGAGTTCGCCTAGGGTGGGGTCTTGGGTGACGAGAATATTGCTAGGCTTGATGTCGCGGTGAATGATCGAAACCGGTCGGTCATAGCCGCGAATGCGAATGCCATCATGGGCCGACTTGAGGCCCAGACACACTTGCCGAATGATGCTAAGAAATCGCGGAATTGGGAGGGCTTTATGACCAATCAGGATACTTAAGCTGTCGCCCTGCAGATATTCCATCACGTAGAACGGAATATCTTCGTCGTTGACGCCATAGTCGGTGACTCGCACCACATGAATGCTGTTTTGGCCTAGCTGAGCGCAGGTGGTGGCTTCTTGAACGAAGCGATCGCGCATTTTGCCCGTGAGCAAGGTCTGAGAGAGAAACTTGACGGCCACGATCACGCCGCCCAGCAGAGTATCTTCTGCCCGGTACACCTTCCCCATAGCACCCTGGCCAACGAGTTCCATCAACTCGTAGCGATTTGCAAGTTTTTGACCGAGATTGGGGTCTGACATGAAGATAACGCTAGACGAGTCAGAAGCTGCTATAACAACCTTCTGTTTTGTGATTGGCGACCTTGACCCTAACCCTGATCGGTCAAGCGAGCTACCCATGGCGGCTCAGTCCAGAGCCCATTATGCGAGGTAGAGCCGGTACTCAGCAAGCAAAGGGATGCAGTTTGCCGCATTCTCCAGACAACCCCTAACGCTCTGATCGTGATCGTATTCTAGTCATGTTTAACGCCTGCCGCTGAAGCTGACTGCTGGCAACGATGTCACGTTCGGCGAGAGATGTAGCCTGATTGATGTCCAGCTAAAGATACCCAGGAGGATGAAGCCGGTATCTATGGCTGCCGTTCTAGCGTGGCTTCGATTGCGGTGGTGAGGTAGTGCCCGGCCATGATGCCGCTAGAGAGATGATAGTGGCCCGAATCTAGCTGGTAGAGGGTTTCAAACCCGGTGCGCCGCTGGCGATCGCCGAGGCACCAATATCTTTGCACTACTGAGGCGGGGGCTACCCATCCCTCACCTTCGACGCGGCCCAACTCGCTGTGCTGCAGTACAAAGGTATATTGACGCTCGCCACCGGCGAGACGGCCTTTGTACTGTAGGGCGATTTCATCGTGATTATCATTGGGAAACGTCAATTTCATCACCATGGTGAACCAGTTGCCCCGGCCCCATGCGATCAAAATGCCACCCCGAATGGCCATCGGCGGTTTATCACGCTCTAACCAATTGCCCTGGAGCTTCCAGCGACCGGGCTCGATTAAAAATGTGTGGTTCACCCGCAGTTTCCTAATACGGTTGTTGGCTGCACACAGCGATCGCTGTGTGATTGGGTCACTTAACCACCGATCAGCCTGCCCAAAATCTTAGCGGCTATCAGTGTCACTTAACCACCTAAACAATTCGGCTTCGCTCGCCAGAGCGCTGTTGCGAGCCCTCTGGCCCCGCTGCAATTACACTTCAAGGGCGATCGG
>ERZ1740072.936-NODE-936-length-11534-cov-15.136336_pt1 | contig 11534 bp, 7 predicted proteins | sample MGYA00581733_ERZ1740072 | MGnify/ENA primary metagenome ERZ1740072 (study PRJEB43018, sample SAMN04849741) | marine metagenome | isolation source: floating plastic debris | place: Pacific Ocean | collected 2008-08-30 | study: EMG produced TPA metagenomics assembly...
GCCTCAGACGTATTAATCCAAAGCTCTTTAGTCGCAGGCCCTAACCGATCATCCACAGTTTCCAAAAACACCTCCATCAGCCGCCAGGCCGATAGGGCATTCACCTCCAGGGAGGTTGCGATCGCATCCGCCGACCGCTCTCCATGTACATTCACACCATGGTTAATCACCAGAATGTTGACCCGGCTCAGCACCTGCTGCAGCGCCCGCTCCTGACCCGGCTCCCAGGGCACCACCCGAGTGGCCCCCTCAATCACAGCATCGGCAGAGCGACTAAGGGCAATGGGCCTTGCCCCCTGGGCCGCCAGCCGCTTAATTAGGGCACGGCCCAAGGTACCAGAAGCACCCGTTACAGCAACAGTTTTGCCCTTCAAAGACAGTGCTGTACCCATGAGCTTGTCCGATAGGGTGAAATAGCCAGCATAGTAAGCATTGGTCTCATCAAAGTGATGTCGCCAGTGGTAAGTACGATTGACCAGCCACAGCCCCGGTAATGTTTTGAGGGGACCGGGTTCGTGGGTCAGGTCGGTGGCATGGAGTAGCCCCTGCGATCGCAACAGCGCCGCCCCCAAAAAACCAGCCCCATAAAGACACCCTAACCAAAACCCCCACAGTGGCGAAAAGATCGCCACCATCGCCATCGCGGCCATCATCACCAGCGACTCAGGCACATCATTGTAGAGCTGAGCCTTCTGATATAACTCAGCACTCACCGGCGTAAAGTCTTTTCGATAGGCCTTATGGTGCCAATTGTGCAGTCGTATCAGCGGCGCCCAAACGTGGCTTGCCACATGGTAGACATCCCGCACCATTTCCACCAAAAATACAGACACCAAGCCCCACAGCCCTTGGATCATCCAGGCCGTTCCCAGGTCTCCCAAAACATTCCCCACAGATCTAAACCTCTACGGTGACACCGCGCCAGAACGCGACATAGCCCTTAATGTTGCTAGCAGCCTCTTTAGGGTCGGCATAATACCAGGCAGCATCCTTATTTTGCTCACCCTCAACGTCAAGGGTGTAATAGTTGGCTAACCCTTTCCAACCACAGGTAGAGGTGGTACCACTGGGCTTGAAATAATCCATATTCAAAGATTCAGCGGGGAAATACTGATTGCCATCAACAACTTCACAACTATCACTCTCAGCTAGCACAGCCCCATTCCAGGTTGCTTTGGGCATTGTTCCTATCTCCCCTAATGTTGCGATATGTGTCGTATCTGATGGTAAATCTTATTTGGGCCAGAGGGAAGGGGAGTAGACATAACATCAGCGGAGAGGCGTGCCTGATGTGCAAAAGGACGACACCACCCAACGCTTACTTATTTAACGACCGTTCCCGCTCCAAATATTCAATAATCTTGCTAGCAACATCTATCTCTGTCGCCCGCTCAATACCCTCTAGCCCCGGAGACGAGTTCACTTCAATCACCACAGGCCCCTGACTGGCCCGCAGCAGGTCTACACCAGCCACCTTTAGCCCCATCGCCTTGGCAGCACGCACAGCCGTATCCCGCTCCTGGAGGCTCAGCCGGGTCCGTTTTACGGTCCCCCCTCGGTGGATGTTAGACCGAAATTCACCGGGAGCCCCCTGGCGTTTCATCGAGGCAACCACCTGATTGTTGACAACAAAACATCGCAAGTCTTGCCCCTTGGCTTCCTTGATGTACTCCTGCACCAAAATATTGGCATCCAGACCGCGAAATGCCTCAATAACTGATTTCGCGGCCTGGTAGGTTTCCGCCAGCACCACGCCAATCCCCTGGGTCCCCTCTAGCAGCTTAATCACCAGGGGAGCCCCCCCCACCAGCTCAATCACCCCTTCTATGTCCTTGGTGGAATGGGCAAATCCCGTCACCGGCAGCCCCACCCCTTCCTTAGACAGTAGCTGTAGACACCGCAGCTTATCGCGGGAACGGGAAATCGCTTCCGACCCATTGGCGCTCAAAACCCCCATCATTTCAAACTGGCGTACTACCGCTGTGCCATAAAAGGTATAGCTGGCACCAATGCGGGGGATGACGGCATCAATATCAGTCAATGGCTGGCCCTGGTAAATCAACCTGGGGCTGTCAGCTGTAATGTCTATGTAGCAGCGCATGTGGTCAATGATTTTCATTATGTGACCACGTTTGCTGCCTACGTCTAGCAGTCGACGGGTGGAATATAGAGACGCATCGCGGGACAGCACAGCGATTTTCATAGGACCGGGTAGAGGCGGTGGGCTATCAACCACCTATGATTCCACAGAGTGCGCGGACAGTGGGTCAGGCACAACCGCAAAAAGTTGAAAGCTCCCTACTCCTCAGCTTTTCTCCTATCGGTTTGCTTGGTTTGCAAAAAAGAACGGCCAGGGTCAACTAAAAAGCGATCGCGAACAGCCTGACGACCCAGCAGCATACGAAATCCCATCACATCTCGATTGGTGAGGGTAAGCTCAATGGGCCAGGGGTTTCCCCCCAGGGATACAACCGTCAAAATTACCGGTCGTTTCTCCCGGTGTCCGCCCGAATCGGTCACGGACCGCTGGCCCAGAAGCTTGGCCTCCACTTGGACCAGGTGTCCATCATCGTGCTGTACCGGAGCAATGTGGAATCTCACCGTTTCCAGGCCATCCACCTCAAACTGCTCAATATTGACGGCATGAATTGAGGAAGACCGCGCCCCCGTATCTATCTTTGCCTTGATGCTGGTAATACCAAACTCGGGCAGCATGACCCATTCACGCCAGCCAATTAGGGGCAGTTTTGGGGAGTTCATCTATGTCCTACGCCTCCCTGTGCTGTCCCCTCTATGTCCTCCTGGGCCGGCACTACCAGAAATCCTTTCCCACATCCACTCACCTATCTACCAAGGCAGCAAATCCTGCTCATATTCCACCATAAATACGTTGGAATATAAGTTGGCAATAATTTGCTTACCCTCCTGGGTAAGGGCTAGATAGCGCAGACTGTCATGGATATAGTGATGGACAACATTCCAATAAAACTTAGGATAGTTGCTGCGTAAATCGTGGGGAGACTCGTACTTCAGCTCCTTGTTTTGGCCCGTTTCTTCAAACTCATAGAACAGGGCACTAATTTTTTTGAGATAGCGCGGGTCGCTAAGCTGACCGATCAGATCCGCCGCTCGAATCAGCCCAGGATAGTTGCTTGTATCCTGGTGGTCTTCTTCCTTGGGTACGGGGAATCGGGTCAGCTCAATATTATTTTTGATCCGAGTCGCATCAATCCGCTGATTGTTGCCAAACCGTTCCTCGACAAATAGCTTGCCACGGTCTACGTGATGGGGCGTCAGGGAGGCATCGGTGGCACCGGGGGGGAGCTTTACCATGTCCCCTTTACCGGTGGAGTAACGATGTTCGAGATCGCGATCTTCACGGCACACACCTTTGACATAGCCAATGTCGTGGCAGACCAGCGAAATAATAAAATGGAGCCAGTCTTCAGCGCTCACGCCACCTTCGCGGGTATGCTTGCCCCGCAAAATTTCTTGGCCCACCAGGGTGACTAAAATCGTGTGCTCGACGTTGTGGTACAGGGCGTCACTGTTAGCAATATTTTCCAGGGCCATGCTCCCGGCCCAGGCAATAATTTCTTCGTATTCGTGGTGCAGCCCACCGTAGGTGCGTCGATAGCCAAGACGCAATTTTTCAACAAAATCAGCGATCAGAATCTCGGTGACATTGAACATAGTAAGAGCTGCTTTGATGGGAGGGAATAAGTGCACGGCGTTTAAGCTGAGCTAACGCTAGCACACCGTAGGGCTACGCTTATATAGCTAAAGGTCCTGTAACGGTATGTCGCGTAGCCCAGGTTGCGTATGGTTTTCTGGACAGACGTAAACACTAGATTCTGACAGCCGTTCTCAACCACATTTATTAAAACTCTGAATTTTTTCCGATGAAAGCCCCACAGTTCTAAATGTGGCCAGGGCTTAACCCATGGCAAAGGCAACGTTGAGACCGCAACGGGCAAACGTCTGACGATCTACATGACCGCCCAGGGAATGCGATCCTTAAATCTCCTCGGGATATGTATCGAGACACATGAAAAAGAGGACATTTAGTTATTTAAGTTGCCTAGCCTAAAAGATTGCCTGGCGTGCCTATCTGGGATAGATACCTGATTCGGGGAATGTACGGCAGATGGTTGTGATATCTGTAACATCCTTGATTTCAGATTGTCAGATAAAACTGTCACTGCCTGTGATCACAGTCATACGGAGATAGGTCATAATAACGACAGATTTACATTTTCTTAAGATTTCCCATTCTGGGGTTGTCTTGTAGTAGTTGTTTTGGTGATTGCTAGGCTGTGACGTATCGAAACTTTCAAGACGACTCTCAGGTTCAAGACTCTACCAACGGTCATCATGCCTATGACACGTCGAGCGCTAACGGCACCTCGTTGCCCTCCAAGGGTCCCTTACCCTCCAAACGCTCTGGTCTATCGGGAATTAGGGGCATTGGTCTGGGGCTGCTGCTAGGTGTGGGCGTTTCCCTAGTGGCGGGACGGCTGCTGCCTGGGCCAGCGGCTGAACCGGCTGAGCCTGCCGTCGCCACTGAAACCGCTGCCACTAGCGTCACCGTTCAACAGATTCAAACCGCCACTATTCAGCAATCGCTAAAGGCGACGGGAACAGTACAGGCGTTTGATTTACTCCAGGTGTCTCCCCAGGTGAGCGGATTACAAATTCGTCAGGTGCTGGTGCGCGAGGGAGATCAGGTGAGTGCCGGACAGGTGTTAGCGGTGCTGGATGACTCAGTTTTGCGGACACAGCTGACCCAGGCCGAAGCTAACTATGCCCAGGCCGAAGCCCAGGTATTGCAGGAGCAGGCCTCCGAAGCCCAGGCGGCGGCGACGGCGGCGGAAGCCGAGGAAAATTTTGATCGATATCAGACGCTCTATGACCAGGGGGGCATTAGCTCGGAGCAGCTCAACAGCCGGCGGACTGAAGCGATTACGGCTCGTGAAGCGGTGGGTGTCGCCAGGGCACAGATCCAGAGCGCCGAGGCGGCGGTCAACAGCCGAGCCGCTGAGATCAGTCGGCTGGAAACCCAGTTGGCACAAACGGTGGTAACAGCTCCTGCCAATGGTCAGATTGCTGAACGTCAGGCCACGGTTGGGGATACATCAGCGACGGGAACGGCTCTAGTTACGATGATTCAAGACGGGTTATTAGAGCTGGTGATTGATTTGCCCCAGAGTCAGCTGGCGACGGTGCAGGTGGGTACCCCCGTGACGGTGACCTCATCGACCAATGCCCGCATTCAGGCATCGGGGTCCGTGCGGTCCATTGACCCCCAAGTCAATCAGCAGACACGACAGGCGGCGGTTAATGTCAGTCTGCCGGCCAATCGCGAATTGCGCACGGGGATGTTTTTGCAGGCTGAATTTATGACCGGTGAACGCACGGGTATGGTGTTGCCCGCCACCGCCATTCTGCCCCAGTCAGACGATAGCTTTAGGGTGTTTACGGTCAATGAGGCCGGGCAGGCGGAGCTGGCTACCGTTAGCATTGGCGGTCGCTTACCCGCCACCCCTAACCAGCCTGAACGGTTAGAGATTTTATCGGGACTAGACCAGGGGACCCAGGTGATTGTGGAAGGGGCTAGCTACCTGCAGCCCGGTGACCCGGTATCGGCGGTGCCCTCCCCCTTTCTAGATAGCTCAATTTCAGCTCAGCCTACCCAGACCCCAGCAGAATAATCGGAGACACCCCATGAATTGGAATATTTCTGAGTGGTCTATACGCCGCCCTGTGCCTACACTTGTGCTGTTTTTGGTGCTCACCCTGTCGGGCTGGCTGTCGTTTAAGCAGCTGGGTATTGATGCCAACCCCAACATCGACATTCCAGCGGTGATTGTCACGGTGAATCAGCTGGGTGCGGGTCCAGAGGAAATGGAAACCCAGATCACCAAAAAGGTAGAAGATGCGGTATCTGGCCTTGGCAACATTGATAATGTCAGGTCGACGGTGACTGACGGTAACTCCACAACGGTGATTAGTTTTGACCTGGGGGTGGATACGGAACAGGCCACGAATGATGTGCGGGATGCGGTGACTCGGGTGCGCGACGATCTGCCCCAGGATGCCCAAGAGCCTCAGGTACGACGGTTAAAGTTTGAAGGGGGGCCGTTTTTGACCTATACGGTCAGTTCGACTAGTCGCTCGGTGGAAAATCTGAGCGATCTGGTGGACCGGACCATTGCCACTGAACTGCTGTCGGTGAAGGGGGTGGCCCAGGTACAGCGATTTGGCGGTGTGGATCGTGAGATTATTATTGACCTGGACCCTAATGAGCTGGATGCCCTGGGCATTACGGCAACCCAGGTTAACGATCAGGTACGCAATTCTAATATCAACCTGCCCGGTGGACGCAGCGACATTTTGGGCCAAGAGCAGGGGATTCGTACCCTGGGTAGCGCCCCCACAGTGGAGATGTTGCAAAGTCTAGGGATTGCCCTGCCCGATGGCAATACGGTGCCGCTAAAAACCCTGGGGACGGTCCGGGATGACTTTGGTGAGACGCGCCAGTCGGCCTATTTGGACAATCAGCCGGTGGTGTCGTTTTCGGTATTTCGCAGTAATGGCAGCTTGTTAGTCAGTGTGGAGGATGGGGTCACGGATGCGATCGCAACCCTCACCGACACCCTAGACGATGTCCAGTTTGACCTGATCTACACCCGCGCCACCGATGTGCGCAACTCCTACAAAGCCTCCATTGATGCCCTGATCATCGGTTCGCTATTGGCCGTGGTGGTGGTCAGCGTGTTCTTGCGCAACTGGCGCACCACCCTGATTACCGCCACCGCACTGCCGCTGTCGATTATCCCCACCTTTTTGGTGTTGCAATACCTGGGCTATACCCTCAACAGCATGACCCTGCTGGCCCTCACCCTGGCGGTTGGCAACCTGGTGGATGACGCCATCGTAGAAATCGAAAACGTGGAACGCCACATCGCCATGGGTAAGCACCCCGGCCGGGCCGCCATGGACTCCACCGCCGAAGTGGGTCTAGCAGTGGTCACCACCACCGCCACCATTGTGGCCGTGTTTCTACCTGTCGCTTTTATGGGGGGTGTGCCCGGTCAGTTTTTCCAGCCCTTTGGCGTGACGGTGGCCGTCTCCACCATGTTCTCCACCCTGGTGGCGCGACTGATGACACCGATGATGGCGGCCTATTTGCTCAAGCCTAAACCCATCGATGCAGCTGCCTCCGGTAAACCCGACGGCTATCGCGCTGGCGATATCTACGTCCCTAAAGGGCTGCTGCCCTACTTTCGTCTGGTACGGGGGGCGCTGCGTCATCGGGTATTAACCGTGGGCTTGGCCGTGGGCTTTTTTATCGCCAGTCTGATGCTGTCACGGTTTATCCCCACCAGCCTATTTGCAGCCGGGGATACGGGACTGTCTAACTTAGAAATTGAACTGCCCCCCGGTAGCACCCTGGCAAAAACAGAGCTGGTTACCCAGTACATCAGCGATCAGCTTAAGGCCAACCCGGCGGTGGACAGTGTTTATATCTCCCAGGAACCGGCAGATGCCTCAGCCGTGGCCCGACTAGCGCCCAAAAGTGAGCGAGTATCGCGGGAACAGTTTGAAAACGAAATGCGCCAGGTGTTTAGCAAAATCCCAGGCACCCGCATTAGTTTTGAAAACCAGGGCGGTGCTGGCGGCGGTGGTAAAGCCCTGGAAGTCACCCTGCGCAGTGACAACCCGGAGGCCCTTAAGGTAGCCTCCGACACCCTCACCCAGGAAATGCGTCAGATTCCGGGCCTAGTGGAAGTCAGCTCCAGTGCCAACCTGGTGCAGCCCGAGATTTTGATTCGTCCCGATGTGCAGCGGGCGGCTGACTTAGGTGTGACCGTGCGCAACATTGCCAGTACCGCCTCCCTGGCGACCCTGGGGGATGCCGAATCTGACCTGGCTGAATTTGACGTGGGCGACCGGCTGATCCCCATTCGGGTGCGACTAGCGGCTGAGTTTCGCAACGACCTGTCTACCCTAGAAAATCTTAAGGTGCTCAACAACCAGGGCCAGCTGGTGCCCCTGACCGCCGTTGCCGATGTGGAATTTGGCAGCGGTCCGGCCCAGGTAGATCGTCTTGATCGTTCGCGCCAGGTCACCATTGGGGCCAACCTGGAGGGTATTACCCTGGGTCAGGGTCTAGAGCAGGTTTACGCCCTACCCGCCTTTGTCAATTTACCCGAAGGCGTTTCCCAACAGCCCTCGGGCGATGCGGAAATCATGCGGGAAGTCTTTAGCCGGTTTGGCTTAGCGCTGGCCACGGCCATTGTCATGATCTACGCGGTGCTGGTGCTGTTGTACAACAGCTTTATCTATCCCTTTGCGGTGATGGTGGCCTTACCCCTGTGTATCGGTGGGGCACTGCTGGGGCTAATGATTGCCCAGAAACCCCTGGGGCTGTTTGCCCTGATCGGCATTGTGCTGCTGATGGGACTGGTGACCAAAAACTCGATTCTGCTGGTGGACTACGCTCTCATGGCCCGAGCCAAGGGCATATCCCTGCGCCAGTCGGTAATTGAAGCCGGACTAACCCGACTGCGGCCAATTTTGATGACCTCCATTTCGACGATGGCGGGGATGGTACCCATTGCCCTGGAATGGGGTGCCGGGGGCGAAGTGCGTAGCCCCATGGCCATTGCCGTCATTGGTGGCTTCTCAACCGCGACACTGCTGACGCTGGTGGTGGTGCCTGTGTGCTTTACCTTTATCGCGCAGTTTAATGAGCGGATTGGGGCACTGCTGGGTCGGGTCACTGGGCTGAATAGCGATGAGCAAGCCGAAGAACGGGAAGTGGCGGTATCGGGAGCGCCGCTGCCGTAACCGGTTATCAGAAGGCATTTCTGACGCCAAAGGCTTCTTGGACCGGGGGCTGTAGAAAATAGTAAATATAGAAGCCGCTAAAGGCGATGGCGGCCAGGCTGATGGGATTTAAAATCAGCAGACCGCCCAGGTTGCCAAAGATACCCAGCCCTTGCAGCCCCAGGTTTAGATACCAGGCCCAGGACTTTAAGGCCCAAAGGCCAATTGCGATCGCAGCATTCCCCAGGGCCATCACCAGAAAAATGCCCCCCAACACCTTGGGAAAGGTTTCTGGCACCCCCGCCGGCAGCTGATCCAAGAATGCTGACATCTCGGCATCGAGGCGCATTTCATCAATAATCAGCTGACCGACAAAAAAGGCCCCAATACCCACCAGGGTCATAAAAAAGGCCACAAAACCATCAATCACCGCCAGTACCGTCACACCTACGGGTCGTCGCATAATTTTGACTAACTACCTGTAGTTCAAGGTATATCAAAATTGCTGGTGCTGATTTAGAAGATGAACCGATCGGTGAGAGATGCCATAGGACAGTACCTCACAGATAAAATCATACCGAGGATCAGCAACGCCTTGCTAGTTATAATCATGGCTGCTTGCGCGTAGGAATTTAGCCCGTTATGCAGTTTGCTCCCGTTATTGCAAAAGATTTGTCAGTCCGCCCCGCCCAGGTGGAGGCCGCGCTGGAACTGCTAGAAACCGGAGCAACGGTCCCCTTTATTGCCCGCTATCGAAAGGAAAAAACCGGGGAGCTAGACGAACGCCAGCTGAGACAGATTGAAGAGCAGTTTGCCTACCTGAGCGAGCTGACCAACCGCAAACAGACGGTACTGGAATCTATTGACAACCAGGGCAAACTGACGCCAGAACTGCGGAATCGCATTACCCAATGCACCAGCAAAACAGAGCTGGAGGATCTGTACCTGCCCTATCGACCCAAGCGTCGAACCCGCGCCACCATCGCCCGCGAGAAAGGGCTAGAACCCCTGGCGCAGCAGCTTGCCCAGCTTAACCAGACAGGTCAGGCGGTGCAGTCCTTAGAAACCCTGGCCGCTGAGTACGTTTCCGACCAGGTACCCGATGCGGCCACCGCGTTGCAAGGGGCGGCGGATATTTTGGCAGAAGGGATTGCCGAGCAGTCGGCGCTGCGGGCCTATGTGCGGCAAACGTTGCTAAAAACTGGCACAGTTAGTTCAAAAATTAAGCCCGATTATCCGGAAGGTAGCACTAAGTATGAAATGTATAGAAAGTACGACTGTGCGATCGCAAAGCTAGCACCCCACAATTTATTAGCGCTGCTGCGGGGCGACAAAGAAGGCATCCTCAAGGTCAATCTCACCGGCGACGAAGACAACATTCTCGAGCATTTAGACTACAGTCAGATTCGCACCAAGCAGGCAAACCTACGACAGTTTTACCAAACAGTCATTAAAGACGCATTCTCTCGGCTGATGAAAAACTCCCTCACCAATGAGGTCATTGCCGAGAAAAAAGCCTGGGCCGATGGCGAATCGATCAACACCTTTGCGGTGAACATCAAAAATCTGTTGTTAGCAGCTCCGGCAGGGATGAAACCCACTCTGGGGGTGGACCCTGGTTTTCGCACCGGCTGCAAGGTAGCGGCAATCGACGGAACAGGCAAGTTTTTAGACTACAAACCAATTTTTCCCCATACAGGTAAACAAGAAGCAGCGGCCAAGATTCTCTCAGAAATGATCAAGCGCCACAACATTCAGCTCATTGCCATTGGCAATGGCACCGCTAGCCGAGAGACCGATGCGTTTGTAGGATCAGTGATTCGAGACCTGGAGCCAAAACCCATCAAGGTAATGGTGAATGAGTCAGGGGCATCGATTTATTCGGCCAGTGAGGTAGCAATATCCGAGTTTCCAGACCTGGATATTACAGTGCGAGGGGCGATCAGCATTGCCCGACGACTACAGGACCCCCTAGCGGAACTGGTGAAGATTGAACCCAAGTCCATTGGAGTAGGTCAGTATCAGCACGATGTGGACCAGAAACAGCTCAAACAAAAGCTAGATGCCACCGTAGAGAGCTGTGTGAACTATGTGGGCGTAGATTTGAACATTGCCTCCCGCGAACTGCTCACCTATGTATCGGGAATAAGTTCCGCTGTTGCCAACAACATTGTTGCCTATCGCAATGAAAATGGAGCCTTTAACAGTCGGCGGCAGCTGTTAAAAGTGGCAAAACTGGGGCCAAAGGCCTATGAGCAATGTGCCGGATTTTTGCGCATCCGAGATGGCAAAAACCCCTTAGATAATACGGCGGTGCACCCAGAGAGTTATGACATTGCCACAACAATTTTGAAAGATCAGGGTGTGGCCGGCAAGGCTGTCCTAAGCGAGTTGAACTTGGCAAATTTGGACCTGCAGCGGTACGTGACAGAAGCAGTAGGTTTGCCCACCCTACGAGACATTGTGGAAGAGTTAGAAAAGCCAGGGCGAGACCCACGGGCGGAGTTTACCTATGCTAGCTTCCAGGAAGGTGTGAATGAGATTTCGGACCTGACCGAAGGCATGATTTTAGAGGGGGTAATTACCAATGTGGCCAACTTTGGCGCATTTGTGGACATTGGCGTGCATCAGGATGGGCTGGTTCATGTATCGCAGCTGGCGAATCGGTTTGTGAGTGACCCAAAGGAGATTGTGCAGGTGGG
>ERZ1740072.937-NODE-937-length-11514-cov-17.768043_pt1 | contig 11514 bp, 8 predicted proteins | sample MGYA00581733_ERZ1740072 | MGnify/ENA primary metagenome ERZ1740072 (study PRJEB43018, sample SAMN04849741) | marine metagenome | isolation source: floating plastic debris | place: Pacific Ocean | collected 2008-08-30 | study: EMG produced TPA metagenomics assembly...
CGAACAGTCTTCGCCCAGACACTATCCCAAACCCAGGCCCCATCCTCGTCGACCTGCGCATTACCCCGCCCCTAGACGGGCAAGCCCTCAGTGTCATCGGGGGGGATGCCGCCTATGCCGCCCCCGAGCAGGCCCTGGGCAACCTGGTGTATGCCAGCGACCTCTATAGCTTGGGCCTAGTCGCCATCCATCTCCTTACCGGGCTCACGCCCTTTGACCTTTACTCAGTCGCTGACAATCGTTGGATCTGGTCTGATCTGGTTACAGACCCCCTACCCAACCCCCTCAGCCCGGTCCTACATAAATTATTAGAGCGCTCCTTAGACCGCCGCTACACCAGCGCCGACCAGGTGATCACCGACCTTAAAAAATCTCCTCCCCTCTCCCTTCTAGACAAAGCTCGGTCTTTTTTTCCGGTCACGGACTCTTGGCCTCAACCATTACAGGCTCTGGCGAAAAATCGGCCCCTTTCCACCTCTAAGCCCCAGCTGCCTGAGGGTCCCCAGCTACCTGGGGGATCACCGAAGCCCACCCGCCAGATTCCCTGGCACCCGCTTTATCAGCTCACCACCGGCATCACCACAGCCCTGGCTCTCCGAGGACAGATCCTCGCCATGGGCACCAGCCAGGGCACCCTCCTGATGTGTGACTTGGCAGCCGGTCCAGAGATGTATACCCTAGGGGGCCGCCGCCATCGCGATCGGATCACGGCACTTGTCTTCCATCCCCAAGGCCACACCCTCTACAGCGCCTGCAACGATGGCACCGTAAAACTGTGGGATTTGACCACAGGAGCTTTAAAGGAAACCCTGACCCAATCAGGCTGGCAGCCAACGGACCTGGCCATTGCCCCGCCGTATCTGATCGTCAGCGACGGCACTGGCCACATTACCCTTTGGGATTTAGAACAGCTGACACCCTGCCATAGTTTTAATCAGCATCAGGATTGGGTCAGTGCGATCGCAGCTAGCGGTCAACGGCTGGTGAGCATTAGTTGCGATCGCACCCTCCGTCTCTGGTCCCTATCAGAAAGACGCCTGCTAGAAACCCTGCCCATTAGCCCCAGCCGCGCCTTAGCCCTACACCCTAGCGGTAGCCACGTCATCGTCGGCCATGACCAAGGCACCATCGATGTGTGGCATGGCCCCAGTTTGGCTGCCAAAGATCGGCTTTGCAACGTGGGCGATGGCATCACCACCTTGGCCCTCAGCCCCGATGCACGATTGCTGGCGGTGGGCACTGATGGCAATGCCCTACGGGTATATGAGGGGGCCAGCGGTCAATGTGTTTCGCAGTTGCCCCAGGGGTGGGGGGTGGTTGCGATCGCCTTTGACGGCCATACCCTGGTCAGCAGCAGCCAGGATGAAACCGTCACCGTCTGGCAAAGGGAGAAGTCACTGGCAACCGATATGACATGATCAAAAACGTTGTTTGATCGCCTCAATTGCCCGATGGTCTACTCTCCCCCTGCCCCGCTTACTCCCGGTGATTTACTCTATGCCATTGCCCCCAGCGGGACGCTACGGGAAACCGCTAAGTTTGAGGCCGGTGTGAAAATTTGGTGCGATCGCGGCTACCAGGTAGAGCTCAGCCCTACCTATGACAAGCGTTGGGGCTACCTAGCTGGAACAGATACCCAGCGTCGTCAGCAGCTGCTCGACGCCCTCACCAACCCCAACTATCAAGGCATCCTCTGCGTCCGAGGCGGCTACGGCGGCACTCGCTTACTAGAAAACTGGCAGTGGCCAACGGATACCCATCAACACACCCATAGAAAATGGCTGATTGGCTTTTCCGACATCACCAGTCTGCTGTGGAGCGGTCAGTTCGGCGTCCATGGCCCTTTACTCACCACCATCAGCCAAGAGCCCGACTGGTCATTACATCGGCTATTTAATTGGTTAGAGCACCACACCCTAGAACCGCTCCCAGGCGACAGCTGGGTCAGCGGCACCGCCACAGGCAGGCTTCTGCCCGCTAACCTCACCGTTGCCACCTGTCTGCTGGGCACCCGCCATGAGCCTGATTTCACGGGCGCTATCCTGGCCTTTGAAGACGTCACCGAAGCCCCCTACCGCCTAGATCGGATGCTGACCCACTGGCGCATGCTGGGCAAATTTAACCAGGTGGCGGGCATCGCCCTCGGTCGCTTTAGCCAGTGCGATCCCCCCGCAACTATTCCCAGCTTTAGTGCCCTAGAAGTCCTACAGGATCGTCTAGGCGATCTTGGCATTCCCATCGTGGCTAACCTGCCCTTTGGTCACGATGGCGTTAACGCGGCCTTGCCCTTTGGCATCCCCACAAAATTAGAGGCCAGAGCAAACGGCTCTGGCCTCTTATCGTTTCCCGATCATCATGGTTAACGCAATTACGCCTTTACCATTTCCTTTTCGTCCTTACCAACGGTAACGATTTCCGTTTCCATTTCGGCCATCACCGTTTCTGACAAGGCCGGAATGGAATCATCCCCCGTAATCAGACGGGCACCGCGCTGATAGGTGAAATAGTTGAAGGCCCACTGCAGCAGCACCAACAGCTTGTTATCAAACTCAATCAGGAAGTAGATGTGAACAAAAATCCAGATAAACCAGGCAGGGAAGCCCGATAGCTTCATAAAGTTCAGGTCGGCCACCGCCTCGTTACGACCGATCACCGCCATGCTGCCCTTACTCTTATAGTTAAAGGCGGCTACCGATTTGTCAGCTAGCTTGGCCCTGACGGTTTTAGCCAAGTAGCTGCCCATTTCCATGGCAACTGCCGCTGTCCCCGGCAGGGGCTTACCCTCCTGGTGGGCAAAGTGGGCCAAGTCACCGCCAATATAGAAATTGGGGTAGTTAGGCACGCTCAGGTCAGACTCCACAATCACTCGACCAATGCGGTCAGTTTCAGCCCCGGTTTTCTCAGCGATAATCTGCCCCAGGGGTGACGCCTTAATGCCAGCGGCCCACAGCACGGTACAAGCCTGCATATCGGTGACAGCACCGTCATGCTTAATGGAAACCGTATCCCCATCAATGTTGGTCACCAGGGACTGCGTCCGCACTTCAACACCCAGCTTTTCCAAAGAGGCCTGGGCCGCAACCGATAGATCGGCAGGATAGGGGGGCAGTACCCGGTCCATCCCCTCTAGCAAAATAATCTTGGTTTCCTGGGGATCAATATTACTGAAATCATCCTTGATGGTTTCGTAGGCAAGTTCCGCCAGGGCACCGGCTAGCTCCACACCGGTGGGGCCAGCACCCACAACCAGAAAGGTTAACAGTGCCTTACGACGCTCGGGGTCCGTTTCTTTCTCAGCCGCTTCAAAGGCCAAGAAAATCCGCCGCCGCACCTCGAGGGCATCTTCAATGGTTTTCATGCCGGGGGCAACATCAGACCAGTGGTCATTGCCAAAGTAATGGTGGCTAGAGCCCGTTGCCAAAATCAGACTGTCGTAGTCAATTACCTCATCACGCTTGAGGGTCACCTTTTGGGCGTCGGGGTCAATGTCCACAACCTCGCCCATGAGCACCTTGACGTTCTTCTGACGACTCAGCACCGAACGCAGTGGGGATGAAATATCTCCGGCAGACAGCCCACCGGTAGCCACCTGATAGAGCAGCGGCTGGAACAGGTGGAAGTTACGCTTATCAATCAGCGTTACCCGAACTGGGGCCTTACCCAAGGACTTCGCGGCGTACAGCCCCGCAAAGCCGCCGCCGACAATCACCACGTGATGCAGCGAGTTTTGTTGAGCTGTTGTCTTTTCGGCTAGAGGAGCCTGGCCAGTAAGGGCTGCTGTCATAGCATTAAAAACTATTACGTATGATTAACAATCTTATATCGTCTATCTCTGGGTTGAGCGTCTAAACTGCAAACTTCTTCAAAGTTTATTCACAAGTAAACCGGTGAAACAGCATACAAACAGAGGAATTTCACAATCTGAAGTATTCCCCCTCTGCTAGATAAAAGCCTGTAGATGCTGGCTTGAATCTCTTTAAAGCGAGTGACGTAATGACTTCTCAGTATATTTCGTAATATGTCATGGGATTTACATAGTGGCTCCAATAAGGGGCTAGAGCCGAAAATACCCGTCATATTCTCAGCCTGAAGCATTAAGACAAAGCTTTGCTTGGTAATCTGAGTAATCAGATTTGTGAAACAGTAGTATGGGCACTTATTTTTGATGATTTGGGCCCGATGGTTTGGACAGGCTGTCCAAGGGAAACATTGATTTTGCCGGTTTGAGAGGGGGTGGCACTAATGGCATTAATCGTTCAAAAGTACGGCGGTACATCGGTGGGTAGCGTTGAGCGGATTCAAACCGTGGCCGAACGGGTGCAGGCGACGGTACAGGCCGGCAACTCCGTTGTCGTCGTGGTATCGGCCATGGGCAAAACCACCGATGGGTTGGTTAAACTTGCCAATGAAATTTCTAGCCAACCCAGCCGTCGCGAAATGGACATGCTGCTCTCGACCGGGGAGCAGGTCTCAATTGCCCTGTTGACGATGGCCCTTCAAGAACGGGGCCAGGCGGCTGTCTCCATGACCGGTGCCCAGGTAGGTATTGTGACGGAGGCCCGCCACAGCCATGCCCGCATTTTGAGAATTGAAACCGAGCGGGTCAAGCGCGCCCTAGAGCAAGGCCAAGTTGTGGTCGTTGCCGGGTTTCAAGGCATTAGTGATGCCCCAGATCTGGAGATCACCACCCTTGGTCGCGGCGGTTCGGACACTTCTGCTGTGGCCCTGGCCGCCTCACTCCAGGCCGATACCTGTGAAATCTGCACAGACGTACCGGGTATTTTGACCACAGACCCCCGCCTGGTGCCATCGGCCCAGCTGATGACCGACATCACCTGTGATGAAATGCTGGAGCTAGCCAGCCTAGGGGCCAAGGTGCTACACCCACGGGCGGTGGAAATCGCCCGTAACTATGGCGTTACCCTGGTGGTGCGCTCTAGCTGGACCGAGGAGCCTGGAACCCGGGTAACGGCCCCTAGCCGTCTGCCTCGCACCTTGGATGGTCTGGAACTAGCCCACCCGGTGGATGCGATTGAATTTGATACTGACCAGGCCAAAGTGGCTCTGCTTGGGGTGCCAGATCGACCTGGAATTGCGGCTCAGCTGTTTGGCAAAGTTGCCGAGCAACAGCTCAACGTTGACCTGATTATTCAATCTATTAATGAGGGCAATTTTAATGACATTGCCTTTACCGTTGAAAAGAACGTGCTTCCCCAGGCAACTGGCTTAGCTGCTGACCTGATACCGGTCCTTCAGGGAGCCTCTGATGGTAATGGCGATATGGAAGAGCCGGTGGCCCTGGTTAGCGATACCCAAATTGCCAAGGTCAGCATCGCTGGGGCTGGCATGATTGGTCGACCGGGGGTGGCGGCTAAGATGTTTTCCACCCTGGCCGCAGCTGGGGTAAATATTCAGATGATTGCCACCTCAGAGGTAAAAGTGAGCTGCACCATTGCGGTAGAAGATTGCGATCGCACCATCGCCGCCCTTTGCAGCGCCTTCGAACTCCATCAGTCCCCCGCCCGTTTAGAGGCCCCGGCCCTCAGCCCCGGCCCTGCTGTGCGTGGTGTGGCCCTAGATCGCAACCAGGCGCGACTAGCCCTGCGTCAGGTCCCCGACCAACCTGGCATGGCAGCCAAGCTATTCCAGATCTTGGCCGATCGCGGCATTAGCGTCGACATGATCATCCAAGCCCAGCGCTGCCGCAAACGCAATGGCCTGCAAACCCGCGACATTGCCTTTACCGTGGCCCAGGCCGACGCTGACATGGCCCGCGGCGTCCTCCAGGCCCTAGCCAACGAATTTGGCAGTAGCGAAGTTATTGTGGATACGGCCATCGCCAAGGTTAGCGCGGTTGGCATTGGCATGATGACTGAACCCGGCACCGCCGCAAAAATGTTCCAGGCTCTGGCCGACAGCAACATTAACATCCAAATGATTGCCACCTCAGAAATCAAAATCAGCTGCGTCGTTGCAGAAGATAGTGGCATTGAAGCGCTCAAGGCCGTACACACGGCCTTCGGGTTAGCGGGCAGCCAAGAAATTGAAGTGCCCGCCTAGGCAGCCGTTTCAGGTCGTTCAGTATGGCAAATACACTAATGCTGCCCCACTACAAGGCAAAGCAGATATCGGTCAACCGCCGTCGCCACTACGAGGTGGAAGGGCAGCGGCTGCCTGGGGTGACGACTATTTTGTCAGCTACCAAACCCTGGGAAGCCAAGGAACGGCTGTGGCGCTGGCGGGAGCGAGTGGGCACAGAAGAGGCCAATCGGATTACCACCAAAGCATCGCGGGCTGGGACCAAAATCCATAAGGTAATCAAGGCCTATTTGCGTCAAGAGGAATGGACCCTACCGGAAGGCACCGAAGGGTTCTGGGCCTCGATTGAGCCGGTGCTGAAGAATATTGAAGACGTGCTGCTGGTGGAAGGAGCGGTGTGGCATCCGCTCAAGTTTGCCGGTTATCCCGATGCCCTGATGGTCTATGACGGTCAGCTACTGGTGTGTGATTGGAAAACCGCACGCCGTCCTAAACAAGCAGACTGGATTGAGGATTATTTTTTGCAGGTGGCCGCCTACTGCTGGGCGGTCAACTGGGTGTATCGGGACTATGACATAAAAGTAGAGCGGGCCATGGTTGCGATCGCACTCGAAGACACCCCAGCCCAACTATTTACCCTCACCCCAGATAAATTAGACCAGCATTGGGGGCAATTTCAGCAGCGGCTACGTCAGTATTATCGGCTGAAACTACCGTAATCAAGTGTATTCGTCTTAACACTCCTTTAATTACGTGGAGAGAAAACTTTGATATACTTCAGACGAAATTGCTACGGGTAAATACGGAGTTTGTTCCCGTAGTTATCGCTTCGAAGGAGCCCTGCCATGGACATTTTAATTCCATTTATTGTTACCTGGTTGATTACGACCATCGCCCTCGTCATCATTACGTTTCTACCGACGGGCGTAGAGTCTGACAGCTTTGGTAAAACCGCCATCACCGCCCTAGTCTTTGGAGTGCTCAACGGTATTGTCGGCGTCATTGCCAGCCTGCCAATTTTGGGTGGTTTGGTTTGGTTAGTCACCCTGGGGGGTCTGCTGGTCAATCTGATTTTGTTTGGTCTGTCGGCCAAGCTGGTTGAAGGGTTCCGCCTGCGTTGGGGCATCTGGAGTGCCATTATCGGCGCCTTCTTGCTGTCGGTACTCACCTCTATCCTGAACGCCATCATCTAAGGTCTGACGCAGTTTTTTAGAGCACCCTTAAAGGCTTTAATTATCTGGACAACGTATCTGGACAACAAAGATTGGTTAGAGCAACCAGTTTAGAGCAATTGTATTTGTTCGGGAGCTACCTACGACAGGCGCTCCTTTTTTATTGGCCGCCTATTTTTAGGTGCCGCAGGCGAGCGCACCTCCCCGTCAAGGGCCCATGGGAAAGCCTATGGCTGGCTAACGAGAATGTAAATGATTGGCTTGGGCAAACCTAAAAAAGTTTGTAGTTATCTATACTATGATTAAGATATTTACTGCTGGATAGTGGATTAGGCGTAGTTTTATCCACCATCCACGTTGCTTAGGCCGAAGGCCGATGATACTCGTCCCATTGAGGTGTCACCCTGCCTTCTTGACTGAGCGGTTGGCTTAGGAGATGAGAATGCATGGCTGAGCTTGAAAAGATGCGGCGGTACGATGCTGTTGCGATCGCAGATCATTACCGTTTCCGGCTTTTAACCGTCATTTGGCGAGCCCTTTCGGTAGCGCTGATGCTAGGTAGTTTTGTCACCGGACTGCTGCTAGACCGAGCCTTTGGGCGCACCGACATTAACGAAGCCAGGCGAGCGAGCCAACTTCGCCAAATATTGACCGATCTAGGCCCCACATTTATCAAGGTTGGTCAGGCACTCTCCACGCGACCTGACCTCGTCAATCCCAAGTTTTTAGACGAACTGATCAAGCTTCAAGACCAGCTACCTCCTTTTGACAACCAAGTAGCCCAGTGGATTATTGAAAAAGAGCTGGGACGAACCTCCGAAGAGGTTTATAGCTATATGTCCTCCGAGCCCGTGGCTGCCGCCAGTTTGGGACAGGTCTATAAAGCCCGTCTCTACACAGGTGAGGAAGTGGCCATCAAGGTGCAGCGCCCTGGTCTAGTGCCAATCATTTGCCGTGACCTCTATCTAATGCGCTGGGCCGCAGGGTGGATTGCACCTTGGCTTCCCCTCAACCTGGGCCACGATCTCACCCTAATTGTGGATGAGTTTGGCTCAAAACTATTTGAGGAAATTGACTATCTCAACGAAGGGCGAAATGCTGAAGCCTTTGCCGCTAACTTTGCCGACGACCCCAGGGTCAAAGTGCCCTCTATTTACTGGCGCTACACCAGCACCCGTGTGCTCACCATGGAATGGATTGACGGTCTAAAGCTCACCGATATTGAGCGAGTTAAAGCAGCCGGTCTAGACTCAGACGAGTTAGTTAGTATTGGCGTGTCCTCAGGGTTACGACAGCTACTAGAGTTTGGCTTTTTCCATGCCGACCCCCATCCGGGTAACTTGTTTGCCATGTCCGACGGAGCCATGGCCTACATCGACTTTGGCATGATGGATCAGCTCGGTCAAAATATGAAAGAAACCCTGGTAGATTCAGTGGTGCATCTGATCAATCAGGAGTATGACAAACTAGCTGACGACTTTGTCAAATTGGGTTTTCTCACCCCCGATGTGGATGTGCGCCCGATTGTACCTGCCCTCCAGTCGGTCTTTGACGGTGCCATTGGTGCCAGCGTAGGTGACTTTAACTTCAAAAGCATCACCGATCGGTTCTCTGAGGTGATGTACGAATACCCCTTTCGGGTGCCCGCCAAATTTGCCCTGATCATTCGCTCCCTGGTAACCCAGGAGGGGTTGGCCCTAACCCTCAATCCAGAGTTCAAGATTGTTGAAATTGCCTATCCCTACGTTGCCCGGCGTCTGCTCATGGGCGAAACTGAATCCCTACGACGACGGCTAATCGATGTGCTGTTCAAAGACGGTCGATTCCAGTGGCAGCGGCTAGAAAATATGATCCGCATTGCCCAGGGCGATCAGGGCTTTAACCTGATTCCAACGGCGGGTTTGGGAATGCAGTTTTTAATCTCCGATGAAGGCCAATATCTGCGTCAGCAAATCTTAGCAGCCCTAACAGAAGACAACCGTCTCCACACCGAAGAAGTGGCCCGTCTATGGGCGCTAGTAAAAGACGACCTGCAGCCAAATCAGATCTTTGGAGCAGCCTTAAACGCTCTGGCAGACTTCTCTAAAAATCAGGCCGCCGCCTTGGTGCCGGACGAACTGACAGCGGTTTTGTCGGGTAACGGTCAGTAGAAATGTGAGTGGTGACAACCGGATACAGCTTAGATGTTCAACGTTGGCAGCAACTGTGTCGGCGTCTAGGTGTTAGCTGCCAATCTGCCTTAGAAAAAGAGTTTCAATATATCGCTGCTGCCTATGGTGAGCCCCACCGGGCCTACCATACGGTTCAGCACATTAACGAATGTTTGCAGCTACTAGATTGGGCATCGGATTCTGCTCCGTCCTTTGCAAGCCAATATCCAGCCTTAGAGATCGCCCTGTGGTACCACGATGTGGTGTATCTGCCCCAAGAGTCTAACAATGAGCGACGCAGTGCCGACCGGGCAATTGCTTTTCTCCAGGCGAATGGAGGGACGCCAGCTCAGATTGAGCTAGTCGAATCGTTGATTATGGCAACGTGTCATCTAGAGCCTAAGCCTAATGAGGGAACTGAGCTCACTCACTGGATGATAGACATTGACTTAGCGATTTTAGGTGTTAATCCCCAGCGATTTCTCCAATACAACGAACAGATACGTCAGGAATATGATTGGGTATCGCCAGCGGAATATTGCACTAGACGACGGGAAGTCCTAGCTCAGTTTTTGCGACGCCCTGTTATCTATCAGTCGGCTCTTTTTCGAGATCGTTTTGAAACCCAAGCTCGAGAGAATTTAGAGGCCGTGACCTACAAATTTCCTTCTCCATAGACGTTGTCTATATGAACCAGAACGTTGCTATAAGTAGGTTGCCCCAATTGGCGATATCGAAGCCCCTCCCGTCCCCCAATCCTGGGGAAGGCTAAACTCAAAGCCCCCAGGATTGCGGGTTGGGGGCAAACTCTACAAAGTTAAACAGCTTTTTCATATCTTATAGAAGATTGAGTTCACCCACTTAGATGCAAAATGCTGACGTATGAAATTTCTAAGCGATCGAGGCACCCCCTAAAGCAGCAACTACAAAAGCTTCCTATTTGAAGTTTGTGAGCCTTCAAGTAGGAAGCTATGGCAATCTGCTAAATGTGTTCGTCAATTGCTATATGGCCATAAAGCCGACAGTTTATGGCTTGCAAAACCTATGCTTGCAGAAGCTTTCTGGAAATACCCAAAAGACCAAATATCGAGAGACCCAAGATAGCCGTTGGTTCAGGTACATCTTCTGTAGGGGATGCTGCTGTCAATACTCGAAGATCGTCAATGTACCTGCCACTCACCTGAAACTGATCAAAGCGAATTGTATCATTAGCCACAATCGTAAATAGATCGTTGCCCTCAGAGCGGCGATCAACACCCGTCGCATAAGCATCCGCAGCGCCGAATACAGAATCAGTAGCGACTAGAAATTCTGTATTTGCAATCACTGCAATAATATCGCTGTCGAATTGAAACGTTGCGTCACCAGCTGACCCCCCAGAGGTTGATGGATCAAAGTGAAAAATATGACTGTTATAGACACCGTCAGCCAATACGGGTGAATTTGCAGTTGCGTTATTAACTCCACGCAGCTGCTGACCAATATTGTTAGGAGAGATTAGATAATCAACAGATATGGGCGCAGAAACAGAAACACCCTGAAGTTCATCAAAACCTTGAATAAACTGGCTTTGAGTATTGCCGTTACTGAGATTTGCTCCATTAATGTCGCCCAAGGAGCCATTGCCAGATGCTCCTAAAATAGCTGCTTGAGACTGCTGAAAAGAGCCAACTAGTAGACTAAAACCAACTGCAATACTTGCTGCTTTCAGCATATTTTTGATCAGCACTGGACATATCTCCTATTTATAAATCGTCTACACATCCAAAATAGTCTCTTTAAGGCTGCATCGAATTAGCAAATATACGCACCAAGAAGTATCTTAAAAATCCATTATTTTCACCCAATTAAAATGCGCACAATTGACATTTTATCTAATCAATTAAAATATTAATTACGTACATCCTAGGAGTTTCGAGCATCTGATAGTAAAGTTTTCATAGTTATACTTCGGTTCAACGTCATTTCTCCGGGTATAAATACTGGTTTGAGGCTTATTTTCGCTTTATTTTGATCAATAATATTAGATAGTAGGCTGCATAAAAGGTATCAAATATTCTGAAATTTCTTCTAAATCCTTCAAATAAACTTGATAGATTATCAGATGTAAAATTCCTGATTATCTAAGAAAGAATTAGAAATTTTTGATTATA
>ERZ1740072.938-NODE-938-length-11514-cov-4.368968_pt1 | contig 11514 bp, 9 predicted proteins | sample MGYA00581733_ERZ1740072 | MGnify/ENA primary metagenome ERZ1740072 (study PRJEB43018, sample SAMN04849741) | marine metagenome | isolation source: floating plastic debris | place: Pacific Ocean | collected 2008-08-30 | study: EMG produced TPA metagenomics assembly...
GGTGCTCAGCCGGATCACCACGGACACGACCCTGATCCTGAGCGTTGTGGGGTCTTCGATCTCGATTGCGCTGCGCAATGTGCTGATCTTTGTGGGCGGGCTGATCCTGATGATGCTCACCTCGGCCAAGCTGACGGGGCTGGTGCTGTTGATCGTGCCGGCGGTCATTGTGCCGATCCTTGTGCTGGGCCGGCGCCTGCGCGTGCTGAGCCGCGAAAACCAGGACTGGATCGCGGCGTCCTCAGGGCGCGCGTCCGAACAGTTGAGCGCGGTGCAGACAGTGCAGGCCTTTACCCACGAGATGGCCAGCCGGGCGATGTTTTCGGACGTGACCGAGGCCAGCTACGGCTCGGCCAAGCGGCGGATCACCACGCGCGCGGCGATGACGGTGATCGTGATCTTTCTGGTGTTTTCCGGCATCGTCGGCGTGCTGTGGATCGGGGCTAACGATGTGCGAAACGGCCTGCTGACGGTGGGCACACTGATCCAGTTCGTGATCTATGCGATCATGGTGGCGGGCGCGGTGGCCGCGCTGTCGGAGATAATCGGTGAGTTGCAGCGCGCGGCAGGTGCCACCGAACGGTTGGTGGAGCTGTTGCAGGCCGAAGACGCGGTGCGCGATCTGGCGCAACCGGCGGCCCTTGCCGCCCCCGTGGCCGGGCGTATCGCGTTCGACAACGTGCAGTTCGCCTATCCCTCGCGGCCCGGTCAACCTGCGCTGGATGGCGTCACGCTTGATATTGCCGCTGGGGAAACGGTCGCCTTTGTCGGACCGTCGGGCGCAGGCAAGACGACGATCCTGCAATTGCTGCTGCGGTTCTATGATCCGCAGTCGGGGCAGATCACGCTAGACGGGGTGAACGTGGCCGACATGGCCCGCGAAGCCTTCCGTCAGCATATTGCGCTGGTGCCGCAGGACCCGGTGATCTTTGCCGCGTCGGCGGCCGAAAACATCGCCTTTGGCCGACCGGGGGCCACGCCGCAAGAGATCGAGGCTGCTGCCCGCGCCTCGGCTGCGCATGAATTCATAACGCAGTTGCCGCAGGGCTATGACAGCCCGCTGGGTGAACGCGGCGTGATGCTGTCGGGCGGGCAGAAACAGCGCATCGCCATTGCCCGCGCCATCCTGCGCGACGCGCCTGTGTTGCTCCTGGACGAGGCGACCAGCGCGCTGGATGCAGAAAGCGAGCGCGCGGTGCAGGACGCCTTTGACGCCATGGCCCGCGACCGCACCACGCTGATCGTCGCGCACCGGCTGGCCACAGTGAAAAAGGCGGACCGGATCGTCGTGCTGGATCAGGGGCGCATCGTGGCGCAGGGGCCGCACGACCAGCTGGTGGCCGAAGACGGGCTCTATGCGCGGCTTGCGCGGCTGCAATTCACCGACGGCATGGCGGCAGAATAACCCCACACCCTGCGCAGCGGTTCGGAGCCAGTGACCCTAGGTCACGACATCTGACGCCACGTCCCGGTGGAGCGCCCGAGGGGGCCAAAGCTTGATCCCGGATGCATTAAACCGCATCCTTTGACCCGAGGGACATGCGCGTGCCCTGCGACCGGGCAGATCGGTCAGGCGCGCCACAGGGAGGAAGACCATGCCAATCACCGGGATCGCGGACCGCGACGCTATCGAGAATGAAATGCCGTGGGATGCCCGCGACGTGCCCAAGACCCTCTATGGGATGCTGTCGGAGACGGCCGAAAAATTCCCCGGTTACAAGGCGATCAGCTACCAGATCTTTTCCGATCCCAAGTCCCGGGCCGAGACTCTGACCTGGTCTCAGCTCAAGGATCGCACAACCCAATGCGCCAACATGCTGCGCGGTCTGGGGGTCGGGCCGACCGACGTGGTGGCCTATGTGCTGCCTAACGCGACCGAGACGGTGGTGACCCTGCTGGGCGGTGCCGTGGCAGGGATCGCCAACCCGCTGCTCGAGGCCGAACAGATCGGCGCGATCCTGCGCGAGACGGACGCCAAGGTGGTTGTCACCCTGCGCGCCTTTCCCAAGACGGACGTGGCCCAGAAAACCGCCGAAGCCGTGTCACTTGCCCCCAACGTCAAGACGGTGCTGGAGGTCGATCTGCTGACCCATGTGTCGGGGCTCAAATCGTTCATCATCCCGCTGATCCGGCCCACGTTGCAGCAGGCGCCGGGCGTCACCTACCTGAATTTCAACGCCGAATGCGCCAAGCAGCCCACGACCCTGCAATTCGAGGATGTGCAGGAAGACCGGGTGGCCTGCTACTTCCACACCGGCGGCACGACTGGCATGCCCAAGGTCGCGCAGCACCGCTATTCGGGGATGGTCTACAACGGCTGGACCTCATCGACGCTCCTTTTCACCGAGCAGGACGTGATCATCTGCCCGCTGCCGCTGTTCCACGTGTTTGCCTGCCACCCGATCCTGATGGGGGCCGTGGCATCGGGCGCGCATGTGGTGTTCCCGACACCGCAGGGTTACCGCGGCGAGGGCGTCATGGACAACTTCTGGAAGTTGGTGGAGCGTTGGAAGGTCACGTTCATCATCACCGTGCCCACGGCCATTTCGGCCAAGATGCAACGCGCCATCGACGCAGATGTCAGTTCGGTCAAGACGGCGTTTTCCGGCTCCGCCCCGCTGCCGCAGGAGCTGTTCAAGCGGTTCGAGAAGGCCACGGGCGTCACGCTGGTCGAGGGCTATGGCATGACCGAGGCGACCTGCCTTGTCAGTTGCAACCCCACCCATGGCGAAAAGAAGATCGGGTCGGTCGGCATCGGTTTTCCCTACACGGACGTCAAGATCATGAAGGCCACCGCCGACGGCCCTGTCGAGGCCGGTGTGGACGAGGTTGGCGAGATCTGCGTCAGCAATCCGGGCGTGTGGCCGGGCAACACCTATACCGAGGCCGACAAGAACAAGGACCTCTACTACCACGAAAGGTTCCTGCGCACGGGCGATCTGGGCCGCTTTGACGGGGACGGTTACCTGTGGATCACGGGCCGGGCCAAGGACCTGATCATCCGCGGCGGCCACAACATCGACCCCGCCGAGATCGAAGAGGCGCTGCTGGGCCACGAGGCCGTGGCCTTTGCCGGTGCGATCGGTCAGCCGGACAAGCACGCGGGCGAGGTGCCCTGCGCCTACGTCGAACTGGTGGATGGCGCGTCAGTGACGCCGGACGCGTTGATGGCGTTTTGCGAAGAGCACGTGCACGAGCGCGCGGCACAGCCCAAGCACATGACCATCATGGACGAGCTGCCCAAGACGGCAGTGGGCAAGGTCTTCAAGCCCGACCTGCGCAAGGAAGCGATCACGCGCGTCTACAACGCAGCCCTGACCAAGGCCGAATTGCCGGCCCGCGTGGTCGCGGTTGTGGATGACAAGAAACGCGGGCTCGTGGCGCAGGTGGCGGCGCATGGCGCGGGCGAGGGTGCGATCCAGACGGTGCTGGGCGATTTTGTCCGCCCGTGGGAGATGGCGAACACGGCCCTCGCGGCCGAGTAAGCCGCCTGACAGGATCGTGACCGCGTTTGCAGCGCGCTTCGGCTAGTCTGCGCCGAAACGACAGGATGCGGGGACAGCCGATGCCAAAATCCAGGAAACGCGCGCGCAGCGCGACCAAGGTGCCCGAGGCGCGGTCAGCCGCGCTTTCGCGCAGAGCGGTGTTGGGCGGCGGCGCGGTTGTGTCGACGCTGGCGCTGGGCGGCGGGTTCTGGGGCGTGTCGTCGTTCCGCTCTTATGCGGCGGAACACGACCTGAGCCGCGTGGGGCAGGGTGCGCCGACCATCGTTCAGGTGCATGACCCGCAATGCCCCACCTGCACCGCGTTGCAGAAACAGGCCCGCCGTGCGTTGCGCGACTTTGACGACTGCGGGCTGACCTATCTGGTGGCCGACATCAAGACGCCCGAAGGGGCTGCGTTCGCGCGCCGGTTCAATGCGCCGAACGTGACGCTGTTGCTTTTTGACGGGGATGGCGCGTTGCAGCGGCGAGTGAGCGGGCTCCATCAGAGCCCGCATCTGGCGGAGGTCTTTGCCGCGCACAAGGCGGCGCTTGCCTAACCTCTGAGGTCTTGCATCGCCGATCGGATCCGCGAGTTTGTGAGGCTGGGATTGGCGGCCTTGAAACAGTCGACAACCTGTCTGCGCTGGCTTTGCGACAGACGCTGGCCGGGTGAAGCACCCGCAGGCATGCAGTTGACGAACTGGTCTTCGGTCAGGCCGAGCGCGTTGGCGGCAGCGGCGCGCATCGCGGGGTCTTGTGCGTGCGCCGATAGGGGCATGACAAGGGCGGCGATGATGGTAAGCGACGTCAGGGATCGGGTCATACGGTTTATCCTGTTGCGTTGAACAGGGGTTGAACGCAGGGGGCAGCGATTTCCGGCGCGGAAATCGGGCGGAAACAGACGCGATGTCCGGTCCCGCCTCGACCAGGCGTTCTGCTGCCTTTCAGCTGGCCATCAGGCCCAGCCGAGCTGGCGCAGAGAGATCGCGTCGTTCCAGATCTTGGTCATGTGGCGGATTTTTCCCGCTGCATCGAATTCCAAGGCGTAGACGTAATCCGCCGCCACCGTATTGCCGGTCGCCGGCACGGGCCCGCCGGGCCCGGTTTGCGTGCCGCGAAAGATTGCGAAACCCAGCGCCGTTTTGCGTTCCTCGTCCACGGCAAATGCCTTGAGTTCGTAATGCCCGTCCGGCACGGGGGTCAAAAGCCCCTTCATCCACTCGGTATAGCCTTCGAGCGTGGTGACGTCTGCCAGCGCATCGGCCTGGCCGGAAAAGCTGGCATCGGGCGTGCACCAGGCCTGGCAGACGGCCCACCCCTTGCCGGTTTCGCAGGCATCGAAAAAGTCGAGGGCGGATTGATGCAGGGTCATGTGGGGCTCCAGTGATGTGAAAGGGATTGTGGCCAAAGGTCGAGGATACCATGGCGTGGCGGGCGGCCGCCTGTCAAAGGTTTGCTGGGTTGAGAGATGTGGTGCGCGGGCAGGGGGGGCTTTGAGGCCCGGACGGACACCTATTCAAGAGCCACTGCCCCGGAAGCAAGGCCCTGAGTGAGCCGCCGGGGCCAGCGCGGGACCGCCCCGGTGGTCCGGCGCTTTGGCGACGCCAAGCCCGTCCTTCTCTGGGATGTGTTTGGCCGCCATCAAGCGCCTTCGCAATGCGGGTTGCAACGCCGGCCCGCTGTCCTGCACTGGCCCCGGCCCGCGTTTTGCTAGCGGCACGCTTCGTTCCGCAGAGCTTGGTTCAGGAGGGCGTGCAACGAACGTCGGCATTCAGCCCTTGGTTACAGTGTTTTCTAACTCGATGGCTTACAGCTAAGCTCAAGTTGCCGTCTCAATTCGACGGCACATTGATTTTGGCAAAAAGGAATTTGAGTTTGGACAAAAGTGCATTGTTGGGGTCATGGCGAATGATTTCCTGGACACGGAAGTCGGTCGAAACCGGAGAGGTCACGGACGCTCTTGGGCCGCAGCCTATTGGTTATATTGCATACCACGCAGATGGCCGAATGATGGCCACAGTGTTCCGACGTGATCGATTGAATTCAAGCGCAACTGGTTGGAGCGTCGAAGAAAAATCAGAGCTCTTTGATGATATGCTTGCGTATGTGGCCTCGTATTCGCTGGAGGGCGATAGGGTCGTTCATCACGTCGACGGCTCATGGAACCCGAACTGGCACGGTGACCTTTCCCGTCCCTTTGTCTTAGAAGGTAACAGGCTTGTTATCAGTGGCGCTCCCGGCATTGATCCGCAAACTGGCGATGGAGTGGTTTATCGAATGGAGTTCGTTAAAGTCCCGGCAGACTAAGCTGCGACGACACTCCCATGCAAATGGCAGCTCCGTCCGCCTCTCCTGAAACCCGGGTGCAGCACCCGCCCATGCAGCGTGCGAACTGTGCGTGGCTTGGCGACCGCGGCTGGTCGGGGGTGAGCGCTTGCCGTGCTAATTCCCGGCGCTCTCCATTTTGCGATTGGCGATCACATCCTCGAGCCAGCCAAGTTTCATTTCCGGAACGGAACTCAGCAAGAGGTCGGTGTAGTCGTCAAAGGGTGGGCTGAGCACTTCGGACTTGGTGCCGTAGCGCTGGACGCGGCCCTGATACATGACCGCGATACTGTCGGCGATGGCCTTTACTGTCGCCAGATCATGCGTGATGAAGAGGTACGCCACGTCTTCGATCTTTTGCAGGTTCAGGAGCAGTTTGAGGATGCCGTCCGCGACCAGCGGGTCGAGGGCGGAAGTGACCTCGTCACAGATGATCAGTTTGGGTTTTGCAGCCAGCGCACGAGCGATGCAGACGCGCTGTTTTTGTCCGCCGGAAAGTTCTGCCGGGTAGCGGTCCTGGAAGCCTTGGCCCAGTTCGATTTCGTCGAGCAATTCCTGGATGCGCTTTTGTTTTTCCGCGCCCTTGAGCCCAAAGTAGAACTCCAGCGGGCGACCGATGATCGTGCCCACGGTCTGGCGCGGGTTCATGGCGGTGTCGGCCATCTGGTAGATCATCTGCAATTCGCGCAGGTCCTCGCGGCTGCGCGCGGGCTGGTCCGGGCTGAGCGTGCGGCCGGCGAAGGTGATGGTCCCGTCGCGGGGCGGCAGAAGGCCCGTGATCACGCGGGCGAGCGTCGATTTGCCCGACCCGCTCTCGCCGACCACGGCGAGGGTCTGGCCCGGGCTGACCTCCACGTTGACGTTGTGCAGCACGTCAAAGCTGGTGCCCTTGTAGCGGGCGGTGATGTTTTCGCCGCGCAGCACCGGGTCGGTCGGTTGCTTTTCCTGGTGGGTGATGGAGCGGACGGACACCAGCGCCTTGGTGTAATCCTCGCGCGGGGCGTTGATGATCTGGTCGGTGGTGCCGTATTCGACCATCTCGCCATGGCGCAGCACCATGATGTGATCGGAGACCTGGGCCACCACGGCGAGGTCGTGGGTGATATAGAGTGCGGCCACGCCGGTGTCGCGGATGGCGTCCTTGATCGCCTTGAGCACGTCGATCTGTGTGGTGACGTCGAGTGCGGTGGTGGGCTCGTCGAAGACCACGAGGTCGGGTTCGGGGCAGAGGGCGAGGGCCGTCATGCAGCGCTGAAGCTGGCCGCCGGAGACCTGGTGGGGATAGCGGCTGCCGATGTTTTGCGGATCGGGGAGGCCCAGTTTGGTAAAGAGTTCGACGGCGCGTTTCTGCGCTTCGGCCTTGGTGAATTTGCCCTGGCCGACCGCCGCCTCGATCACCTGCTCCATGATCTGTTTGGCCGGGTTGAAGGAGGCCGCGGCGGATTGCGAGACGTATGTCACCTCGGCGCCGCGGAGTTTGCGGATGTCCTTGAGCGGGGATTGCCGGACGTCGCGACCATTCACCTCGACCGTGCCGCCCGTCAGCGTCACGCCGCCACGCCCATAGGCCATGGTGGCAAGTCCGATGGTGGATTTGCCGGCGCCGCTTTCGCCGATGAGGCCAAGGACCTTGCCCGGTTCCACGTCGAAGTCGACGCCGTGCACAATCTCGATGTCGTGCGGTTTCTCCCCCGGCGGGTAGATTGTGGCCCCGATCTTGAGGCCGCGGACTTTGAGCAGGGATGTGGTCATCTGAGTCTCCGGCCGGTGGGTGTTCTGTTTCGGGCCTGCGGCCCGAAAGGCGCCCACCCGCCGACCCTTGTGGTACGCGAGGTGGCGAAGGTGGCGGGGGCGCTGCCCCCGGACCCCCGGAGTTTGCCTGGCGAGATGAAGGGGATCATCCGCGTCCCCCCTTGAGGGAGGTGGTGCGGTTGAGGATCCAGTCGGCGACGAGGTTGACGCTGATCGCGAGCGTCGCGATGGCGACAGCGGGGTAGAGGGCGGCGCCGATGCCGAAATTGATGCCCTCCTTGTTTTCCTTAACAATACCGCCCCAGTCGGCCAGTGGCGGCTGGACGCCGATGCCGAGGAAGCTGAGGGTGGAGATGAAGAGCACCATGAAGATGAAGCGCAGGCCCATTTCGGCGACCAGCGGCGACAGCGCGGTTGGCAAGATTTCGCGGAAGATGATCCAACCGAGCTTTTCGCCCCTGAGCCGGGCAGCCTCCACGTAGTCCATGACGCTGATATCGACTGCCACGGCGCGGGCGAGGCGGTAGACACGCGTGCTGTCGAGCAGCCCCATGATGACGATCAGGGTCACCACCGTGGCCTCGATGCTCGACAGGATGACGAGGGCGAGGATCAGCGACGGGATGGACATGAAGAGGTCGACGAGGCGGCTCATCACCTGGTCGATCCACCCGCCGGACACGGCGGCGATAAACCCCAGCACGGAGCCTGTGGTGAAGCTGAGGATCGTGGCGGCGGTGGCGATGAAGATCGTGGTCTGTCCGCCATAGATCATGCGCGTGAGCAGATCGCGCCCGATCTGATCGGTGCCGAGCCAGAACGCGCTCGAGGATGGCTCCCACACGTCGCCGACGGTCTCGGCCATGCCGTAAGGTGCGATCACGCCCGCGAAGATGGCGGCGAGGAAGTAGGTGGCGGTGATGATCAGGCCGATGGCGGCGGAGAGGGGGATGTTTTTCAGCATGGTGTTGCGCCTTTGCTTTGGCGTTCTTGGGTGCCCGGAGTGGCTGCCGGGTGCCTCCCCGCGCCCTTGCGGGGCAATGACGCTTGGTCGCACGGCGTGAATTTTTTCGGGGAAAAATTCACTTTGGGTGCCTCAGTCTGGGGTTGGCCAGAATGGAAACCACATCTGCGACGATATTCAGGATGATGTAGACGGCGGCGAAGCTCACACCGCAGGCGAGCACTACGGGCACGTCGCGTTTGACCACGGCATCCACCAGATACTGGCCCATGCCGGGATAGGCAAAAACGACTTCGACCACCACCACGCCAACCACCAGATAGGCGAGGTTGATCATCACCACGTTTACAATCGGGGCGATGGCGTTGGGGAAGGCGTGCCGGTAGATCACGGCAAAGGTTGTCAGGCCCTTGAGTTCGGCGGTTTCGATATAGGCCGACTGCATCACGTTCAGGATGGCCGCACGGGTCATGCGCATCATGTGCGCCAGCACCACCAGCGTCAGCACCGCAACGGGCAGCGAGATGGCGTGGAGCTGGTCGAGCAGGGGCATGCCGGGGGAGACGGAGGCGAAGGACGGCGCCCAGAAGAGCTGCACCGCGAAGAAGAACACGAGGATATAGGCAATCATGAATTCGGGCAGCGAGATCGACGCCAGTGTCACGCCGGAGCTCAGCTTGTCCGGCCAGCGGTTCTGGAACCGGACAGCGATCAGGCCCAACAGGATCGCCAGCGGCACCGAGATTATGGCAGCCCAGAAGGCCAGAAACAGCGTGGCACTCATCCGCCGGGAAATCTGGTCGGCGATGGGCAGCTTGTTGGTGCGCGCGTTGCCCAGATCACCGGTCAGGATACCGCCCAGCCATTCGACATAGCGGGTCAGGGCAGGGCGGTTCAGCCCCATTTCCTCGCGCAGGTTGGCGAGGCTTTCGGGGGTGGCGGCCTGTCCGAGGATGGCCTGCGCCGCGTCGCCGGGCAGGATCTCCGTCAGGCCGAAGATCAGCGCGGAGGCTGCGAGCAACAGCAGCGCGCCAAGGCCCAGGCGCTGCAGGGTGAGTGTCAGGATCGGATGCATGGGTACGCCCCTGTTCGGCGCAAGCGCAAGGATGCGCGCGTCCGGACGGCTGAAAAATTATGTGGGATCAACGCCATAATGAATGACCGCGCCCAAGAGTGCCAAGGGCGCGATCTGACTGTATCGCTTACGCTTTCCAGGTCTTCTTGAAGGCGTACCAGTTCATTTGCGGGCCGTTCGGGTCACTTTCCCAGCCCTGAACGTTGGTTGACACCGCATCGACGAAGTCGTTGAACATGGGCACCATCAGCCCGCCTTCCTCGTTCAGCATCCGGCCCATCTTGGAATAGATTTCCTTGCGCTTGGCTTCGTCCAGTTCGGCGCGGGCGGCCAGCAGCATTTCGTCGAATTCGGGCCGTTTCCAGCGCGTGTCGTTCCAGTCAGCGGTGGACAGATACGCGGTGGTGTACATCTGATCCTGCACCGGGCGGCCACCCCAATACGAGCAGCAGAAGGGTTGCACGTTCCACACTTCGGACCAGTAGCCATCATTGGGTTCGCGCTTGATCTCGAGCGGGATACCGGCGGCCTGGCACGATTGCTGGAACAGGGCGGCAGCATCGACGGCCCCGGGGAAAGCGCCATCCGCGGTCCGCAGAATGATGGGCGAGCCGTCATGGCCGGATTTGGCGTAATGCTCGGCGGCCTTTTCAAGGTTGAATTCGCGCTGCGGGATCGTCTCGTCAAACAGCGGGTAGGCTGCGTTGATCGGGATGTCGTTGCCGATGGCGCCATAGCCTTGCAGGATCTTTTCGACCATTTCCTCGCGGTTGAGCGCGTATTTCAGCGCCAGACGCAGGTCGTTGTTGTCAAACGGCGCAGTGTCGATATGCGCGATGAACACATAGTGGCCGCGCCCGGGCGTGGACAGCACGTCGATGGTCGGTGCGCGATCCAGCAGTTTGGCGATCTTGGGCTCGACCCGGTTGATCGTGTCGACCTGACCCGATTGCAGAGCCGCGGTGCGCGCCGTGGCGTCGTTCAGCACGATCACCTCGACGGCATCGTAGTGGGCCGTGACACTCTGGTCGCCGCCCCAGTAGTTGGGGTTGCGCTTGGCCACCATGCGCACGCCGGGCTCATCGCTTTCGAGAATGTATGCGCCGGTGCCGATGGCGGCGGTCGGATCGTCAAAGCCGCCGTTCGGCTGGATCATCAGGTGGTAGTCGGCCATGAGGTAGGGCAGGTCGGCATTGCCGACGGCCAGCGTCACCTCGAACACGTCGCCATCGGTGCGCATGCTCTCGATGCCCTGCACAATGCCAAGGGCGCCGGATTTCGAGTCTTCGTTGGAGTGGCGCGCCATGGTCTGCATGACATCTTCGCTGGTGACGGCCTGACCGTTGGAAAACGTGATGCCCTGACGGACCTTGAAGCGCCAGGTCTTGGCGTCGGCGGAGCCTTCCCAGCTTTCTGCGACCAGACCGCTGAGCGAGCCGTCGGCTTCGACCTCGACCAGGCCTTCGCCCCAGAGCTGACCACCGGCGATGGGCACATCCGAGGCCCATGTCGCGGGGTCCTGGCTGTTGGTGGATTCGCCGCCCTGCACACCCATCTTGAAGGTGCCACCGGCCACGGGGGCCGCCTTGGCGGGTTGCGCGAGGAAAGTGCTGGCGACAGCGGCCGACACGCCGAGGGCGGCGGCACGGCTCATAAATTCGCGGCGGCTCATGGTCCCGGCCACAACGCGTGCGGACAGGGTTTCGAGTTCTTTCGACATGGAGTTCTCCCGGTTGATCTGTGGCCGCCTCATTGGCGGGCAGCCTTTGTTCCCAGGGCAGAGGGTAAGGATTTGGCCCCGGCCCGCAAGGGTTAATGCCAACAGGTGACAGGATGGTGACGCCTAGAGGTGGTCGCGCGGTATGCAGTCGGTCACATCGCGGGCATGGATCTGGGTGCCGTTCTCGTAGGCC
>ERZ1740072.940-NODE-940-length-11508-cov-8.703571_pt1 | contig 11508 bp, 10 predicted proteins | sample MGYA00581733_ERZ1740072 | MGnify/ENA primary metagenome ERZ1740072 (study PRJEB43018, sample SAMN04849741) | marine metagenome | isolation source: floating plastic debris | place: Pacific Ocean | collected 2008-08-30 | study: EMG produced TPA metagenomics assembly...
ATTCTTCACCATGATCTCATATTGAGACTCTATTTTTCAATTAATCGAGGTGCCCAAAAGGAGGTCTATTTGCTCCTTTACAATAATTTACGAACCCATTCTTATGGGAACGCTATGTGGAGTATTTAAAGCCAACGGCTTCGCCGACAACCATTGATGGTACCTACAATCCAGTCACTGCCCATATCCGACGATGTAAAACTGACGGGCTCAAGGATGCCCTGAAGTTTCGCCGAGAATTGTTGAAGGTAACAACAACGTCTCAGGCTCGTCGCACGTTAATGCAGCTCTCTGCCGCATGTAAATGGGGGATGCAACATCGGTTGGTAACAGAGAATCCGTTTGAGGGCATGTATCGAGCATTGGATGCGTCTAAACCGGTGCCGCCGGTTGCATATTCTGCTGAAGAACGCGATCTCATCATTGCAGCGTTTGATAACCACGATGGCAAAGGCATGACCTATCAACACTATTCACCCTTTGTGAAGTTTCTCTTTTGGACAGGCTGTCGTTCCTGTGAGGCTATCGGGCTACGCTGGAGTAGTGTCGTAAACGATTGCAGCAAAATCCATTTCCACGAGAGTATTGTGGAGGTCTCGGGAAAAAAGATACGACGAACAGAAACAAAGACAAGTGTAAAGCGTTGGTTTTCTTGCCCTAAACGGCTTCAGAAGCTTCTACAGTCCATGCGTTCTGATGACATTGACCCAGACGAGTTAGTTTTTAAGTCACCTAAAAATGGCATCATCGGTGAGCGTAACTTTCGGCGACGGGGTTGGGCAAATGTGGTTACTTCTCTTGGGTTAGACGTGAAGGATGGTGTGACAATGACACCCTATAACTGCCGAGATACGTTTATTACCTTGCAGGCATTGGCCGGTCATTCCTCTACTACGATTGCTCGCTGGGTCGGGAATTCTTCAAAAGTAATAGAGGATCGCTATCTTGACAAGCTAAAAATGGATGAACTCAAACCTACAGATGTTTAGAGCTAACGTCTCTCAAAAAATTATGGCTGACGTTTCTTTGAAGTTTTCTTTTTCTGATTACTTAAAAGCTGTTGCTGGTAAGCCGTAATGGCCCGCATATGGGCCTCTGGATTACGCTGGTTATGCAGCCAATCTTGAATCAGTGCCAAATTGTAACGCACGCACCGACTATTCAGGCGCACCCAATGTAACCCCTCAATCCACTCGCCGTTAAGTCGATACTTTTTCAATGTTGAACCACTTAAGTTCAGACATTCTGTTGCCTTGCGTTTACTGACAAAGAGAAGCATGGTGCTACTCCTATAGCAGTCGAATAGAATGTCAGGACAGTTTTCTAAAAGCATTATCAACGGCATCCCACAGGACCTCGAACTGAGATAAGGTTTTGCGAAGATAGTGTTTGAGCCGTGCCCAGAATTTCTCAATCTTGTTGAGGTCTGGTGAGTACGGGGGTAGAAAAAGCAACCGACAGCCCGCTTGCTCAATCAAAGTCTGAATGGTGGCTGATTTGTGAAAACTCGCATTGTCCATCACCACGACTTGACCAGGTTTCAAGGCAGGAACTAGGATCTTCTCTACCCAAGTTTCGACTAAGTCTGTGTTGCAATAGCCCTTGAAGGTCAACGGTGCCAGGATAGTCCGGTTACACCAGCCAGCAATCATACTGATACGCTGGGTTCTATGCCCTAATTTGAGGTCATAGAATCGTTCCGAAGCGGCACACCAGCCATACTCATAATCGAGGGTATCGTTGACCCCGGCTTCATCGACATACACCAGCTCATTGGTCTTGTAGGCTTTAATCGTGTCTAGGAACGCTTGCCGTTGAGCCTCATCACGCTCTCGGTATCCATAGGTCTTTTTTTTCGCGTAAATCCAATCTGCTTGAGCACTTTGCTGATGGTTCGGTCACTGATGGGGGCAGGCCAAAGCTCCGCCATCGCTTTCTGAGTGAGATGACCATTTGCTTGAGCAAACTTACGAAACCCTTCTAAATCCGATATTTTGGGTTCTGGTCCTCGCAGATAATCGCGATGTGCCGAATAACTGCCGGTGACCTCTCGACGTTGAAGCCAGGTATCAAACGTCGAGCGACCAATATTGAAGGTGCGACAAATATGACTCTTACGCTGACCTCGGTCGAAGGCTTCAATTGCTTTGCGGCGTAGATCATCGCTGTAGGGAGCTGCCATGAGTTGATTCTTGGAGATAGTCACGCTGATATTTATATAGTGTATTGACTATCCCCTCGATTGCAATAACTGTGTTGTTCAGCTCTAAAAAGCGGTAGATAAATTTGTAGGAGCTTGTTACCGAGCAATGACAACTCAAACAAGCCCTTAGCAGTCCTGATAGTTCCTATATTAATGGCCAAATTCAATTGACGCTGAATCTATGCTGACATGGAAGCATTGCTTAATTTATTTTGTGGTTAAATATTTCATATAGGCGGATCGTCAACTTTCTTAACCTACACGCCTGAAATCAAGCCACCTAAAGTCCTGGATTTTGAAGGAACCTACTAAAGTTGTCAGCATAAAGTTGCTAAATAAGGGTGCTAACCAGTTCCGTCTAGTTGATTGATCAGCATAAGTCTCAAAACTACTGATTTAATTGGATTTTAGCTCCTATAAAAATCTAAGCTTGCCTACTAAATTGCCCCTTGACTCAATCAGATGTTGTAGCTACTCTAAGCCTTAGGCTGTTCATGGCCTTTCTACAGAGCCCATAATTTAGCGCCATCGGCAGGTGCTGCGAACACCATGCCGATGACATACGCCCTCCAAGCTGAACCAGCAGCCTGGGAACGCAGGTTTAATGTACCTGATGCCACCCCGGATTGCACCTATGCAGGGGGTGGCTAATTTATGGCTCTGGTTTCCTTCTCGTTGTTTATCTGGAGATCAGAGTCCATGTTTATCGATAATAGTCAGGGCACAGGTGTGCCCACAGATCCGCCTACCAGTGGAGCATTGCCGGAATATCAGTATGAAGATGTCAGGCTAATGCTGCTGGGTAGTCTGACATCAGTGCAAAATACCATCGCCTTACTGTTTAAGCTCAACTATGCGGAGCCGAATGATTGGAGTCGTCCGCTGGCCACTGGACGTCCTAATGAGGTGATGGCTATTCTGACAAAGCGGATCAGGGTAGATTAAGGCTAAAGAGAAAGTCCTTAAGTGCTGCTGAATGCTGTGTGGATTAGCTTCGTACTAAGCATTGAATGCCCGATACGCTAATTCATACCAGGATCGGCAGCACTAAGCTGTTATTCAGCATCTTATGCGTCAACTTATTTGGAAGAAAGCTACAGACATTAGTTTAAGCTGTTATTTTCTATGTATTTTTTCCTTGCTTTCAATAGGCAGGGAGATTAGCGAGTTATGATTACTTGATCATTTTCTACCGATATAGTCTCAACATTGTTAATAAATTGTCTAAATTGCTTGTGTCTTAGCAATTCCTTGGCAAGGTTCTCTTGCCTAAGAGTCTCAGTTAACTGGAGATGTAATTCTTTTGGAATTTCGCCTTGATCCAGGGAAAAATCAGTCGGTGTAACCACTAAGCCTTCCTCATTTAGTGAAAAACTCAGGCTATAGGTTCCATTCAGATAGCGACCTGAAAACCCTGGTATTCTATCTAGAGGGGCACCACCTTGCATGACAAGTTCATTATCAATAATCTTAAAGTAGACTTGTTTTTTTAGATTATCATCTAAGGAAATGAGAGAATTTAGATCATCAGCTGACAGGGTAAGTTGGGTAGTCTCTCCTGGCGCTGATGGCTGCTGAAAGGCTTTGATTCTTTCTTTGAGCTTATCTAGGTCACTTTCTGTAGTTGTATAACTTGGTAGTGTAGGAGGGGATGTACTTGTGTAGGGTTCTAAGTATTTGTAGGCGGTACGCAGACCAAAACTTAGACAACCTACACCTGCGACAAGAAAAATACCTATAGTGATGCCACCACTGATTAGGCATCCTCGTAGATTCTTGTTTTTGTTAGAAGACTTTTTTGTCGGAGAAGGCGTCATTAAAAATCCACGTCCTTGAAGTGTAATGGTTTAGCGAAACTGCAGGAAACATTGTCAGTAAGCTACATGCCCCTAAATAATTCCTGAAAACACTTGCACTATACGAGGCCCAATTAATGACAGTAATGTGGCTAAATTAGCTGCAAAGCTAGTTTGGGAAGATATTGCATCGTGCCACCTTTTAAGCTTATGATGCTGAAAACTGGCATCATCCTTTGCCTTTGAATCTTGGCTTTGCTGAATTAAGGTTTCAAGCTTTTCGATGCACTCTAATGCGTCACGTTTATCATAATTACCTATTTCATCATCAGATTGGACCAAGGATTTAAACTCGTTCAGTAGTGCTGGCAGATCCATTTGCTGATAACGCTCTTGTGAGTCATCCTGAGCAAAGGTATTGCCAATGTTGCTGTCGGTAATATTCATGTTGCCACCAGCTACAACATTGCCACTGCCAGTAATGTTTTGATTGATATTAGTTGATTTATCTTCCTCAATGAATTTATTATCCATTTTATTTGCATTAAAGAACATTCCACTGTTGTCAATTACAACTATATTTTCATCATCCGTTTTCTTATCTTGAGCAGTCTGTTCTGAGAAGCTAGACGTGTTGGTGAAATCACTAGTGTTCATATGAGCCTTGGGGTAGTTATCATAGGCACGATAATATTCAACGTCGCCTTTAGCTGAAGTACCTCGATTAAGGTCTTTTCCTTTAACTGAAAGATTATTAGTTGCATCTATATTCTTAGATGGTCGTTGCCGGATAGTAGTGCTAATATAGTTAGCCTCAACCAAAACACCTTTATTATAGAAATAGATATTTCGAGGCTGGCGTCTTACTTGTTTAATGACACCTTCTAACAACTCGATACTTCGTCTATCCTCCTCAGTAAAATAATCAAATTTCCCAGCTTGAACTAATGACTCATAGTTTTCCAGATACTGAACTTCAATATCTGGTGCAGAAGAACTGATTCTAAGCAGAATTCGCTGTTCTATGACTTCAACTGCCAGAACCTTAACGGATAGAGGTTTACCTTTAATCGCTGAATCATTAACCAGTTTTCTAAGACTACCAACTACTGCAAAGGGTTTAATACAGTCCTTTGCTTGTGAATTAAAACTGTATCCTGCTTTGAATGATAAGCTTAATTGGCTAAAGTAATCACTAAATTCGCCAATCTCAAAGGTATCCTGACTTGGTAATCTTGACTCATCCGTTGGGTTGCCTTGTGTATCAGACCGAGTAAACACATAGTCACAGTCAATATCATCCAGGCGTGTACTCTGAGTAATGGCCCAGTTTTCAATGCAGGCTCCTGTCAATTTTGATTTTTTGAGAATAGCTCTTTCTAGCTTTGTTCTAATAAGTCTTGCATCTGTGAGATTAGCGCCTTCAAAATTTGTTTGGCTGCAGTCAGTACCGGCAAAACTTGCACCTTCTAAATTAGCGTTCTGTAAATTTAGACCTACCATCGATAGCTGATTAAATTTTTTACTGCGTCCATCCTTAGTTACAACTAATTCCTGAATAGTGTGAACGCCTAAGTAGGTTTTACCTAAGCGTGAGGTCTCTAAGTCATTTGCACCGAGCCAATTTGTATTGGTCAAAGTAGCGTCTCGAAAGTCACAGCGTGTGAGTTCTGTTTGGCTAAAATCCGCGTTGGTTAAATCTGCCCCTTTGAAGCTAGTGCCACCAATGGCTGCAAAGGAAAGTCCCAAACTGCGTAACCAGATATAGTTAGTTTTTTCTAATAATGTTTGCCAACTGATCCATAAAATTAAACCAAGAACTAGCACCGTACCTAGCAGGGTTACTGCTAAAGATAGAAATACCCATAGGGGAGAGACACTTTGATCAGCCATAACGGCCGTAATAGTTGCCAGACTCGTTAACCCCCAAAGTAGTGCCACAATCATAAATAATGCCCCAATAATGCCTGCTAACCAGGCAGGTGCAACAGATGATGCGATAACAATGGCTACTGAGAGCAAAATGGCGGCAATTAACAAAAGGCTAGCTGTGATAGCTGTTGAAATAGCGCTAGTGCTAATGGCAATGACTATTTGAAAAATTGAAAATAATGTAGTGGAGCCGAAGAAGAATGCCAGGACAACTGCAGCAGAGCTAGCAAGTAGCAACACCATACCAACTAAAAAGATGCGCCCTATATACCAGGGAATGCCCTTGAATCCCTTAAAAATTAAACGTCTAATAAAAAGAAAAAATAGTATCCAAAAACTAGTGATGGCCCAAATAGTTACATCAATATGCGATGTGGACGTAAAAGAAGCTGTACTGTTGCCTGCAATATCTCCTGTCGCTTTTATTAAAGGGACCATACCTTGCAAGCTATCAAGCAGCTCTTGAATAAGAGCTGTGATAGAAAATGGCTGAGCAATATTTGCCCCGGAGAAAGCAGCAACGCCGCTAGCGATAAAAGTTATTAACAGACTGCCGAATAATGTAAAAACTTTCCAATGAAACTGTTGACCAAACTTTGCCCCTGTAAAGGTAGCTCCTTCAAGGTTGATACCTGAAAAGTTAGCCCCACGTAAATCGGCATTACTAAAATCTGATTCAAAGAGCGTCTCGAATTCTTTAAAGGAGCGCCCTCTAAGATCCTGATTGGTGTAGATTGTAAGCATAATTCTAGTTACCCCAAACAGTTAAACAAAGACGAAATTGTAGAATTAGTAAAAACCTGTTATTTCTCTATGTAATGTGCGAACTTATAAAGACAGTAATACCTTATTAAGTAAGGATTACAATATTTTCTTTACTCATAATGCAAGGTGTATCAAACTAAAAAAAATCGGTTAAAAAATTCACGATAAAATATACATGCTTAGATATATTTTCGAAAGCTTCAACCGAAATTTCTTGTTGAATTGAAAACTCCCACCTTCTGATTTTATGCACTTGATGAGCGATATCGACTTTATATTTAGGCACCTTATCTTTAAAAAATCCTAAACCTTTTTTAAGCTCATCCAGTATCTCAAGTCCATCGCGTTTATCATATTCCCCAATGTCTAAATTATCTTTGATAAGCAATTCAAGTTGGACAATAGCATAATTAATCTCTGGCTCTGCTTTGTTGCCAAAATCCACCTTTAGGTACGGATGTCCGTATACAGCATAAGCTAGCCAAGTACCGTCCCCCTCCTTCTGCGCAAAATTGCGTGCAAGGTTAGTCGCTGTTGATAAATTTCTTCCTTGTGATAATTCATCATAAAGTGATTCAACAAATTTGCGAGCTGATTTGTCTCTGATCGACCATAAAGGCGCAATAAAGGCCCCTACACCTCCTTCAACAAATGCTTTTGCAAATCCACCCATGCCCATAAAAGTTTGAATGCTTTTACCAACTTGACAAGCGTTCAGAACCACAATTGGAAGATTTTTCTTTTCTTGTTTTTCAAAAAATTGTTGAACTAAAACCGCTCTAAAAAACTCTTTCTTATAAGAATCATTACTTTGCAAGCAACCTTGCAGCATCAGCATAGAACTACTCGCTTTATCTAAATCAGCGATTCCATGCCCAGCAAAATGGAGCAAATCAAACTCACCTTTTTTAATCAAATCACGTACTGGATTTTGACGAGGTTCAACCAGAGTTATTTGAAATTTGTCAGTCAGAAAATCACATTCTTTCTGAATCTGAGGTAATTGGTATGGACTTGGATATGAAGGAAATATGCCATAGGCTCTTTGTCTACGGACCTTTAAATAATCTAAAGGCAAATAACCCGATGATTCAGGTGACAGCCATCGTACTAATCCCATTTGTCCTAGAAAACAAATTTCGTTAGGAAGTTTTTTTATACCAGGTGGCTTTAGATGGATCAGCTCCCATGGAATATAAGAAGGCTCGTCTGAGATAAGGATAATATTATCAATAAGGTTACGGTTATCCCAAAGAACTCTTTGAAGCCCTTCAGGAACAATTTGATCTAAAAGTTGACCACCAAAAGCTCTTAGTTCATCTATAAAAAAATCAATGTCATCTTGGCTACTTAGCCAGCGATTTTCAATATCTCGATATACTTTTTCCACATACTCATGGCAATAACTGTCTATTAGCTTTGATTTATACGACCTCAGCAATCTCAATGGAATAGATGTAAACTCATATTCGTATTGTAATTTCGAACCAAATTGTCTTTCAATTATTCGCAGTTTATGTTGTAAAGCCTCATGATTATTCGTTTTGGTACTAGTCATCCTAACTATGAATCCTCCCGTTTATTAAGGAGAGTTTTAGGGTTGATAGTAATATCAACATCAGCACCATGAATAACAATTCCGCGATTGTATAGGAATATACTACAGTAATCCAGTTTTCTTTTTAGAAGAGTTAGCGTCTCTAGTAATTTTTCAGAGTCATCAAATTCTCTAATATTCGAGTTTTTAGTAGCATTCACTTCAAAAAGCTGTTTATAACGTCGATAATAATCCTCTTTTATTCGTGTATCAAAAACATTTAGTGGTTTAGTTGTTCTTGATTTTGGCAAGATTTTTAGAGACAATCTATCCTCATTCTTTCCAATGGTTAGGACCTCAAATATAAGTGAATTTTCGGAAGAAACATGCTTAAGTGCTTTTACAACAATTGAGAGGTCTGTATTAGCAGGATGGTCAACAGCTATAGCATTTGTGAGTTTATTTTGGAACTCTTCAAATTCTCCAGGTTTAAAGTTTCCTTTATTAGGAAGTCTGATTAGGGAAAAATCTCTACTCGAAGAGTCAATTTCAGGACTATGAGCTTGCATATATATGTAATCACAAATAACTTGACCAAGATAAGTACTCTTAGTTATTCGCCAGTTCTCTATGCAAGCTCCTGTAAGATTAGATCGAGTTAAAATCGCTGCATCCAAATTTGTTCTTATAAAAGATGTATTATTTAAATTAGCCTCCCGTAAATCTGATCCATAAAGTTCGGCTCCTTCAAAGTTTAAACCTCTTAGATCTGCACCAGAAAGATTAATGCCTGGAAGTTTTCTATAGCTCAGATCTATTTTTTCAGAAGCTTGTTTTTTACAAACAAGCTGACTGATTTGAGGATCATTAAGATAATCCAAATCAATAGCTGCCTGATGTAGCTTATAGGTATGTTTCCAATTAACACGGGTTAAGTCTGCCTGACGAAAATTTGTGCCGCTGATGCGGGCATTGGTAAAATCAGCTTCTACTAACAGACTGTTTATAAACTGTGTCCCATATGGAGCTATCAGTTGTGTCGCTATATTGTTACTGCCAAAAAATCTGAGATCTGCACTGAGGGAACAATCGCTAATATGCAAGATTAGCCATCCCGCTAAACCTGAAAAAAATCCGCTAAGCAAAACAGATGTAAGAACAACTAAAGCATGTGTCCCCGTAGCACGGTTCCAGGATTCGACCCCTCCCAGAATTGAACCAATTATTATAAAAACTTTAGCAGCATTGAAAATGCCCCTTTGAAATTGGCGACCACAGGCAATCTGCAAAATATTGTTACTAATCGAAAATCCAGTAGAACTGAGAAGAAAAACAACCATCCAAGTGCTGGCAAGTATGATGGCAATTACTGTTGCAGTTAAACAGGAAAACAATAAAACAGGAAAATATTCAAATCGAGTAGAGAGGTTTACACCTAGATTAGGAATGTCTATGTTTTCATTAATAATTATTGGAAGAACGCTGATGGTAATTCCTATAACCATTACAGCAGTTATTAATGTAAATCTTTTATCAATAGGCCAGTGATTTGCCTTAAAAATCCATAATGTAAAAATTGCAATTGCCACCAAGCTGACAAGAGCTAGACTAAAAAAAAGACTAATATTTTTTTCAAAGTAAGGGATTACTAAAAATATTAGTATGGTTTCGAAAATATTAATTATAGTAATTAGCCTAGAAGAAATATAGTTAATAATCAGATAAATTAAAGTAAAGACATACACACTGACAGGAATTGCTATTGCTGAAGCAATGGTAAAAATGATTACTTCGCGAGCAGAATCTGTACCATTATCCAACAAGATCTTCCAAAACCATAGGAGTAGTCCTAGAAAAACCAGCATAGGGACATAGTGATTCAATGGAGATAGTAAAAGAAGCTCTGAAATAATCTCGCTAAGCCCAGCTGGAATATAGCCAATTAAAAATGGAGCATCTGGGACCGCACTCCAAATAAAAGCAAAAGCAGCTAATAGCCCCAGAAGCGCAGTTGATAGAAAAGTGATAAGAATGCTGGCCCCACCAAAAATAAGAGCAAAAGGAATAATCAGTACCTCTGGAATACCAGCACGCGCATTCGTAAAATCGGCTCTTGTTAAATCAGCTCCTGTAAAGTTGGCCCCTCGAATATCTGCCCCTCGAAAATTGGCATTACGCAGGTCTCTACCTCGAAAAGATTTACGCTGACAATTTTGACCATCAAACTGCTGCTGCTGCATGGTAGACAAGATGTTGACTTTCGGAAAAAGCGTTACTTTAGTTAGAGGTTACAGGAACTTGTTCTGTTTGGATAAGATAGGAGATTACCCAACCTGATTTGCCCTTATGTGGGCCGCTCAGGATCTCAACATGGGTAACGGTTAAACCAGACAGAACTTTTTCAAACGCTTTTGCTTCGGAGGTAGGGCCATTAGCAAGTAAGCCATTGTCACTTAATGCTTCTTGACTGTCACCTAATATTTTTACTTCTGTACCTGATGTAACCATAAAGCTATCACCCATCACACGATCGTTATGTCCCTCTAAAAGGGTAATAAGCTCTTTTGGACCAGAAGCTTTTCCATTTTGTAAATCTGTAAGGACTTCTGAAATAGAGTTAACCGGATTATCAGTAGGCTCGGCAAGAATTAGCACTGAAGCATCTGGTGTTTCACCTTTTATCGTGATTTTATCTCGATATTGAGTGATTGAATTGTTCTGGGTGATAGTAACGTCACCTTCCGTACCGTCAATATTGCCGATTACTTGATTATTATTACCATTCACAGATTGGCTGATGTCATTATTTACCTGGGAGTTAGCATCACCAACATGGTTACTGTTGCCAGAAACTGATTGCCCTTCGTTAATAGAAACTATGTTGCCATCACTGTTAGAGTTAATCGTATCTGACGTACCAGTGACTTGTTCCTGAGATGGTTGCTTAGTATTAACCGATGTAGCTCTACGAAATACAAAAACGCCAAGGCTAAGCATTAGTGAAATAGCCAAGACACCGATACCACTAAAAATCCACTCTCGATTCCTGGTAATTGGGTTATTCATAGCTATTCCAGAATGATTTAGATGATTTCTGAAGCCAATTATATTCTAGACAATCTAGCTATAGGGCACCTCTATTTATTAGATAATTGAAGAGCCGAGTCTCATGTGAGACTGTTATTCATCCTCGTTTCTAGAGATTGAAAGATTCCAAACGGGGCACTGGTCTGCAAACAGGGTCTTGGTATACTCCTTGTAGAGTATAGTTATCA
>ERZ1740072.944-NODE-944-length-11491-cov-43.495890_pt1 | contig 11491 bp, 11 predicted proteins | sample MGYA00581733_ERZ1740072 | MGnify/ENA primary metagenome ERZ1740072 (study PRJEB43018, sample SAMN04849741) | marine metagenome | isolation source: floating plastic debris | place: Pacific Ocean | collected 2008-08-30 | study: EMG produced TPA metagenomics...
CCTCATGATCATATTTATTTTACACCTGGTATTCTATTTTTATCTGCATCTGCCTATTTAATTTGAAATTTAATTTGCTTTCAACTTTGTTGTTGTTGGATAAATATTTTTTTAATGATAATTAGAAAGAGTGTTTAATAATGTATACCTGCCTGCTGAGACTTATACTTCAGTGCTAGTTGTTCAGACAAAGTGTCAGCTCCCCATCATCATGGCCAGTAACAAACATACAACAATCATCAGAGCAAAGCGGCTTAACAAGCCAAAAAAGAATGTAGGCCTAGGCCTACAGGTGTAGTAGACCTACTATAGCTAATGTTATAATTATGTAGCAAAAGTTTATTCAATGCTGTTCTCAGGAACTCTTCACCTTGACCCCATTCTGAAGTTTGCATTCAATTTTTTTCAGAAAATTTTGATCATATAAACATAAATATGGTGCAGCTCACTCTCTGCCAGAGAAATGTTGTGAATGCTGTAGTTGGAGAGAAGGGCAACTTTGCTATCGTGGGATCTGCTGGTGAGTTGAACTTAACCCAGTAATCTTTTAGTTCTGTTTTAACCCACGCTTTCCCCTTTCCTGCAGGGCTTGATGAAAGAGGGGTGTACCAACAACACGGTGATATATTGTTCCATTACACATAGCTAGTTTCTTCCAAATTGGCTTTTGATGACTTTCTTTAGTCTTAACTGTATAGATAAGGCCTACATTGTTTTTTTTTCTCCCAAGGTGTTGGGAAGTCAGTAATTATTGAAGAGATTTATCAGCGTCTTCTTATAAAGGTGAGTCATTTGGATCCATCACCATTGACTGTCACTGTTCACCAAATTGTTTCACAGAGCCATTGGATATCTAAGGTTTTTACCAATGAAATAGTAGATCTGATTTAGCAACCTGTTCTCAATTGCTCTGTTTGTATTACTTTTTAAAACTGAGTGTAAACAGGTGTATGACTTTCTCATCGCATAAGCTACACATATCATCAAGAGGGTTACGATAAAAGCTCTTCCCTTGCAAAGCAGTGAATTAATGCTTTTAAGTAAACAGATAAGACACGAAGGTATTGGTAAAATGAATTCATGCTTGCTGTTTATAGCCCATCGTCTTTTTACATCACAAAATCATTGCAGAACCATGACTGATATTCGTCGTTTGTTTTAGAATGTTAACTGTGTCAAGACAGCCAGCACCGGTCTTGCTGCCACACATATTGGCGGACAGACTGTCCATAGATTTACAGGTGTCGGAGACGGGAGATTCTCAAAAGATTCATATGCCAGTGCTATTTTACAGATACCAGAGAAGTTGGAGGAGCTCAGGTAATTTTAATTTTGTTAGGTATATTTACCTGTATGACCACAGTAGGCTATGTATTTCAACATTGGGTGTTGGCTGCACTTGGTCTGAGCCGGTCAGGATAGACACATAATTGGTACGAAAAATAGACAGGCAGATATAATTTATACCGAAAAATAAATATGCTCTGAAAGATAATCTGCCATTGTAGGTTACACAGACAGAGGAATAATAAAGTTAACGGGTAAATCGTTGTCTGATTTTTTGAGTGATAACGTTAACTTTATTTTACGCATTTTTGATACCCTTTAGAGGTCGAACTTTGCCATTTGATTGAACGTAAATACGCTGCGCATGAAACTCATTCATAAATATGCTGAGCATGTATATTTATAGGAAGCTAGATGTTCTCATCATAGATGAGGTCTCAATGATATCAGCTGATATCATTGACAAGATAGATGCTATTCTAAGATCTGCCAGGGTGAGTTCTTTTCTACACTGCACCATTCTGCATTGCTGCATGATAGTATCAATGGGGTTAGAATAAGCCGCCTTTATCCGTTCTAATTGTTATGATCACCAAACTCTAAATTCTGACGGTTCTCTTGATTTTGATTGTTGGTAAAAGTTGTGTCCATATGTTGGGCCTTTCCTTTGCAGGTGTTAAATACATTGTGAGAATACTGTATTGAAAACTTGCATAATTATGCTAGCCACTTGTGCAATGCCCACCCCATTTATTGACACCATAGTTATAAGATCCCTTGTTTCGCGTGTTGCAGTATTGTTAACTATCAGCACACACTATAAGTCCGGTAGTCTAGTTTGAAGTCAAGTTAATCACCTTGTGCTGGCATTTTCTTCATTTTAGGGTTGTGACTTAGTTTTTGGAGGGGCGAGAGTGATTCTAGTTGGTGACCTCCTTCAGCTGCCCCCTGTGCCATCTCATTACGATGAAGGACGATATGTGTTTCAGAGCAGATGCTGGCCAGCCGCATTATTCACCAAAGTGGTCTTAACTGAGTCACATCGACAAAATGCTGATGAAGATAATTTTCTCAGGTATTTCGCTAGTGCCATATTAGCAAGCTATCCAGATCAGTGATGTCATTTTCAATAATAAATACTTGAAGCGGTGCCATCCAATATCCTGCAACGCAGAAGTTTCATATACCTTTTGCCTTATGGATGTTGGTTAATACCGAAATCATAAAAGTCAGTCTGATTTGCTTGTCTGCATCAAGTACTGTCACTTGCCTAGCGGCAATATATATTCGTCATCTGTCAGCTGCTGCAGATATGTTTGCACCTATTGCTCATCATGAAAAAAGGTATGTTCTTTATAAACCAATGAAATTTGGTTCATTTGAATTTTTCTACGGCAGATGTATTCAGGAGACGTCTACAGGGTCCTTAACTGCTCAGTCAGAGCAGATCCTAAAATCTCGTGATAAGCAACTAGAGAGTGTAGAAGACAAACTCATCCTGTGCTGTAGCAACAGAGTTGCTGCATTAATAAACGGTAAAAACCTCAGGAAAAACAACAACCCTATGAGATCGTACAAGGCAGAGGATTCTCAACGAAACTCACCTCTGCTGAGGAAATTTACTTCTGCTGAAGATAAACTAAGACTGAAAGTTGGTGCTCCTATTCTTGTAACTGCAAACATTAACCAATACCTATTTAATGGAACTAGAGGTGTCGTGACCCATCTAGACAACGACTGTATTACCATTGTTGTAAACGGCAATGAACACAAGATAGATAGGTATGTGTTTGATCTCTCCACATACTCAAGAGCTGTAACCCGCAAGCAGTTTCCCATCAAACTAGCTTATGCGATCACAATCCACAGAAGCCAAGGCATGACTCTTGAGTCTTATCATATTGATTGCGAGGACATGTTCTTGACCCAGCAGCTTTATGTTGCCTTGAGCAGAGCCTGTTCTGTGAACTCATTCACAGTGTCCAACCTTGATATGACAGATATCATCCCATGCAATGCAGTGGTGACTGCATTCCTGGAGGGTCAGGAGGATGAATATGAGGTAGGTTTCAGTCTGACAAACCTTTACTTCACAATCCGCTTGGTTCGACATTTGTCCTGTGTGGAATAAAACCATACCTTGCTTTCCATAGGTTGTGATTTGAGATTCCGGCACTGCATACTTCCAAAAATTTAACATGTTTGATTAAAAAACATTCGCTCGATAATAGAAAACATCAAAGTATTATGAATTAACTGTTGGAGCTCATTCACAATACAATATACATTGTATATGCATCTATAGCTTATTGCCTACTAGTACACCTTAATTACACACTTGATGATCAGAATACTTATCCTCAGGTGTCAGACAGTGATTCAGACTCAGATATGGATTGTGATGTAGACTCTTCAGAGCCCTCCTCTGGAAACTGCCCGGAACTTGGCTCAGAACAAGAAGTGACTGACTTCTTAATTACCATTGCAACAGGAGCTACTGACCACAAAGAGATTTTAAACGTGTAAGTTCATGTTTAATCTTACTACCGAAATACCTGTAGTTGGTTGGAGTTGCTTACCCTTAAATCTATTCAGTGTAAGTCAAGTCGTGCCAAAACACATCTAGTATATGTACAATATGTTTATTCATATTGACTTTCACCAAGCCGCACCCTGGCAGCTGTGCTCATTTTGTGTTAGACCAGAAGTTGAAGGGTCAGTCTAGACTTCAATACATTGTGCAAGATCTATAGATCATTTACACACGGACCATATTTTTTTTATGAGTTTGAATCACAGGTGGCCCACAGGTGCCTGCATAGTGGTTTACGTTCAGAACTGTAGGCAGTTGTAGCGTGAATGACACTCAAAAATTCTTTTAGCGTTAATATCATGCTATGGTGGTAAATTTTTCCAGATCAATCACATTGAGGAGTAAAAACGATTGCATGAAACCGCTCTCTTTTTCTAACACACATATAGGACTTGAAGCATGTTTTATTCATAGTGGAGTTCAGATTCATCTCAATTTTTGCGTTGCAGATGGAACAAGGTTACATTCTCGGAACAAGTGATAAAGGAGCTTGGTAGACGACAGCCAGACCTATGCCGAGCTAAATTGATTGCCAACCTAGAAGCAGCCAAAGCTGAAGCCTCAAAAATTATGCTCGATCAGAAGTCCCATAATACTGCAGACAGGCTCAAACCGCCACCTCTGAGCGATTCATCCAGAGGTCGTGTAAGGTAGTTGGCCTATGGAAATTACAGCAACAGAAAAAGTACTTTCATGGCAATGTTTGTTCATTTAATATCATATGATGAGATGCCACTCAGTCGATAACTAACTCCAGAGTGGTAGCGGAAAAATATTCATTTAAATTATTTACGTATTATATTAACAAGTGACAGATCTGCTTTATAGGCAACTTATATTCTGAATCGCCAATCATGCTTTCACACGAATCATTCACATTTAGGTTGTTAGTTGTCCGTATGATTGTAATAAAGGAGCATATTTGAGTCACCAGATATCATGATTATAATAAGCCTTTATAATAATCATGATATTATGTTCAACTGTACACTGCCAAGTTCGGCCAATCTGTTTTAGGTACATAGGAGCATCCATTATCCGCAGGATTAAAGATACTTATCAGGCTAAAGAACTTGAAAGCGCTTACCAACCTGAGGTAAGGTTGCTGCTGTTTTTTGCAGAAAACTTGGTCTCATATTATTTATTTTGTAGGTAATTGCTCCCAATGAGACTGCATCTTGTAGTCAAAAATATTGCTGGGAAAACATTCATTATTTTTATTCATCCAAATCTGTTAAAACAAGTGATTAGAGGTAGTTGTAGTTTGGAAAGCCGTCCTTGAATGTTGAAATGCAGTCATTAAAACACCGCTGTGGGACACAAATCAATTTGGGCTGCTTCAAAAATGTAAGCTAACTAATATTCTGGGTGAATATTTCAGGAATGTTCAACCAACTATGCGATGATGACGAAAATAACCAAGCTATTGATCGGCAAAAAGTATTCGCTCTTGCAAGTCTCCAACGACCCGAACTCTCTTAAAGATACTCTGCATAGAGAGACTAAATCTCTCACATGGATCACTGATGCAGCTGCTGACTTTTTCTACAGCCTGCATCAGGAAATGACGTCAGAGTTCCAAGTACTGAAGAGATGTACTCCAGAAGATACGTACTTCAAACTTACTCATGAGGAAAATGCATCAAAGGCTGCATGGATGAGCCTGTATGCAGGCCAACCATTTGACAATGAAAGTCTGACACGTAATACAGCAGGACAATTTATTTCTGTTTAACACTTTAGCAACACTTTTGACAAATACCGAACAGCCTCAACATAATATTCCAATGTCTGTCTAGTATTTACAAAATGGTTTTATTTGCAAAATGCCAGCCTAACAGGACGTTGAAACTGCTGCTCTTACAAAAAAACGTCTACCGGTATATGATCACATAGTGACTGCGTTACTTTTACAGTCACAGTGTGCATGCCCTTATTCTGTCAGAAACAAAACCATTGATTTACTTTTTACAGTTGTTTACAATCAAGTAGTGTACCATTACACTAAAATGAAAACGAGGGAGGTGAGGAGGTGTGTACGTAGAAAGATACAAAAAACAAGAGCTCATCGTATCCAAGTTGAGTCTGCAAAAGGTAACTATCATGGTTTATAGAAGCTTAATATCGGCCTGCTTGTTGTAAAAACAAAAAGTAGGTGTATCTATACTATTAACAACAACTATTGCAAAATTTTATAGGAAGTACACAGCAAGTCAAAGAGAAAATTACCTCATCGCCTGCTCCTGAGCCTGCTGAAGAAATCGCCATGTGTGGCGTATGCGATCAGGAAGAGGCAGACAACCCCGATGACAGGTGGATAGCGTGTGATGAGTAAGTAAAATTTAAAAAAAAAACAAAAGATTTATAGAAATTACTCTACAAAAACGTATTTACAAAGATGTGAAGAACACATAAGAAATGGTCAATACTTTGATGTAACAATAATAACAGAGCATAGCAGTTAATTCACCATTATTGAGCAAAGCAACTAGAAGGCTGAAGTTCCCTTTATTTACATTATAGATGCAAAGAGTGGATTCACTTCACGTGTAGTGAACTAACTGAGCAGGAATATGCTGATATCGATGAAGAACAATGGAGTTGTCCAATGTGTAGCGCTTTCTTCGCCCTGATTTCCTAGGTAATAACGGCTTATGGCCTGAATGGCTCTACATATTGCTGTGCATTTCTCTTGGTAGGGAGGCCTGTAGGCTGCGTCAGAACCACAGAGTTTTGTACTGACATGTACTGAGCATAATTTGGATGAGTTGCAGCACCTGTGAACAGCGTGCGCACCAAACAAAAATGATTTTCCAGTATATCGCTATTAATATAAGCTGGTATGATCTTGAACTGTTTTGGCAACACACATTTGGCATATTCCATAAATCCCTCCATGGCTGACCTGATATCATATAGAGTTTCTCTAGTGAATGACCTCTGACTCGGGAGGCTTTCAAATTGGCTGAAATATTGCACTATACCTTCAAGCTCTGCAAACCTTGGATCACTTTTGTTTGAGATCGGTGTTTTGTCATTGGCGATTCGCACTAGCTTGGAAGTGTGCTCGAGCAGATTGATCACAGGTTGTAGAACATGGGGGTTGTTGAGAGTGACCTGGTAACTCTACAAAAGTGAATATATGATCTGTATTGTGCAGCTATGAGCTATCAATGTCGCTTTATATCTCCAACATGGCACAGCAATTTGTTAGTAATGTTTATGTCGTGGCTAATCAGCAGAGTAGAGTATTGATGAGAGCTGAACTCATAACTCACTCCATCATAAAGACACATCTGGAATGCGGGATAGATCTTTTATTTCAATTTCAGATGCAGCTTAACAGACAGAAGATATTGATACATCTGAACTGACATGACGCTGCTCTCATAACTGTCATATTTGTATCTGTACGTCATGCATTCTCTCGGCAAAAGTCTTCCTACCTTAAATGCAGCCAGAATATCAGAGTTCAGCACCTGTTCCGCCAAATGATTTCTCATCTTTAATGATGTAGTAAGGTGTATATGGTCATTTGTCAGCTGATGCGCTATAGATATAGCCTCATGGCAGCTCCACCTGTACAGGTTTTCCCACATGCTCCACAAAATTGGACCTGAAAAAAGATAAAAAAATCATGTTGGAAGACTACCGATAAAGCTTACAATAACCATTAATTGTCTTGTGAATATACAACTACAATCTGTAATATAGTTCTTGACCTTCACAGTAATTTGAAAGTACTACAGTGGTATACTTACTTTCATTATGGCTTTATACTGAATTTTTATGCCTTACCTTCTGGCGTGGTGATAGTGCGTTTATCGCCCCCACTTGCATTACAGTTGTTCCTCAACTTCTTTATTCCATGCTGTAAAACAAAAAAAAATATTTTGTTGTTGGCCGGTTTTGACTTTAAAGTGTATCCCAAGTATTGACTGTTATGATCAGACCATTCTCTTTGCACTTGCCTACCACAGTGATATTGGTAGCAGGTGACATTGAAACACCTTTCAAGGTTGTAGTTATCAAAAATTTTTGACCTTTCCACAACTTCATTCACATCAGCATTAGTACAAACAAAATAATATTACATGTAAATGTATAAAAAAAGAGCATTACCACTTCTGTACTGGGAATAGGGATATGACGCTATCATCATAAAACATAACATATCTCATGCATAGTGACGTATTTAGGGCCAAGTTCTGACCCAAGCTGAAAGGGATTGGCCTGTATTTCCTGTCAATTTTTCCTTATTCCATCCTAATCAAATTATCTCTGGTCAAAGTTCAGGTTGTTGCATGGTTACCTGTGAACCCATTTAGATGATCATTTGTTGCTACTAAACTAATCACTAATACATAACACAAAACAGGCCTACCTTCACGTCCATAATCCATGTGATTTCCCCATTTTCAACGTTCGGATTTCTAGTGGTCCAAACTTTGCCTTTCTTTTTACCGGCCCCGAGCGCACTTTTGATCATGGCTCGGTTACAGCTAGCTCCATCCACCGATACATATGTCACCTTTTAATCAGATACATATATAAATACATTTTTAGCTGTGCCAATATATTGTGGTATATTTGCAGCATTGCAGTCATGAAAAGGCTAAAAATTTTCATAATTAATTTTACTGCCAACTGAGGAATAATACTGGCTAACTTTTGTCCGACGTTACAAAATCTTTTGTTGAAAAAAAAGCACTGCATTTGATGCAGTGATGTCTCAACAATTGATTCACCAGTCCAGAGCTGAAATATAAAAACACATTTACATATGTACTTAAAATTGCAGTATATTATTGCCTAGCATACACGCATTCATGTGTATACCTGTCAAGAAAATAACAAAATCTGGTACCTGGAATCCATGAATCTGTAGAGCATTGACCACTTTCATGGTCAGGTGCAGGAGCTGCTCCCCATTAGTGGCTATTACTGGCAGGTGACACACTGGAAACTTATAGCCTGTCAGTCCCGAGAAGAAAAACTGGAGAGCCTTTTTAGCCAACGGAGGCTCATTGGCTTTCTGAACTGGATGGTAAACTGTTTTTAAAGAATCCAGCACACAATCGAGTTCAGCAAAGCTAACAAGCTCTGGCAGTTTCTTGCCTTTTGCGGCCAATATGCAAAGATCCTCCTGAATCAAATTAATTAATACATGTATGTTAGCACTGGTATTATTCGGATTTGTCACGCGTACAATGAGTTACTTTATTATTTTACCAACTTGTATTACTCTGCATTATGGCAGAACGAGGGTGAATACCGGTACCAGCCCTAGGAAGCTCAGTCCAAATGTAGCAACAATAGTTTACGCATAATCCTGTTGCATTTATCTAAAACTTTGTTTAGATTTTCCATGATATGATACCAAGTTGAATCTGAGAGAATGAGTGCAAACAGCACACAAATGATGACATATATACTAACGCCGGGGAAAAGTACATAATACATGTTTAACTATAGGCTTCCTTCAAAGTCATGCAGTAGTGATCGGCGCAACCATACCTGTATGGCCATTTCATCAACCAGGAGGCCGCCTAACCACCCATTCTTGGGCAGAGACTTCTTCTTTGCATCACTAGACATCCAAGCCAGGAAATCATTATTGATCCCTGGCTTACTAGGAATCAGATTTTTGTATTTTTTCAAAGTAGTCGCACATGGCAGGTTACCAAACGTTCCCTCCTCCCTCGCTGTCAGATATGAGCCTTTATCTCTGAGGTACCATCTTAGGCTTGGATTGAGTAGCCTGTAACATAAATCATATTTCAACATAGCCGCATGAAACAATAAACAGACAAAGCTTGGGCCACACACAAAGCCACTTTGAATTTACAGATAAAACTTTTGCAAGCTGGTTAGCCATCGCTGAGCCTACTGATTATATATCACACAGTCATTTGACGATGGTATATATTTTAGCGGCTATAGTGTGTCTTTAGAACAGACACTTATTTAAGGTGCGAGATATAACAGCTTGATATTTGATGTCACAGCTACATTTCACCATTTTTTCCACAGCCCACAATAAAAAAGTGATAAATCATTTTGAATATTGTAAAAGAATATATCCGAGGTAGAATGATAAAGGAATTTTGTACCTGGAATGCTAGGGTTATTTCCCACCAACTCTATAAATAGGAAATGTAAAATGAGTAAACCGGTACTTGAGTCAACACATATTCATCATAAAAGATAATAGCACACTCAGTAATCATTTAAATGAAAAAAAATGTGAAACCTAACTTAGCAATAGAAATTAATCTTAAGTTATCAATTGAATGCAAAGAACAGGGTTTGTGGACTGTCTCACACTAGAGCCTTCAAAGCTCCCTGGGACCTGCCCCCAGTGACCACACAACCTGCTGAGATGATACACCAGCAATTAAATAGATTACTTGGCACTTGCAATGCACAATAATCTGCATGATATGGCTGCTGTTGGGACCGTCTACTCCTGTATATGCCATAAAGGCCAAAATTTTCAGCAAGGAGTATACATTTTACGTACCAGCACACAGTAGTTGCTAAGATAATTACGATATCTCAAATTAATATGGTGAATGATAGGCAAATGTTAGTGGCTAATACTCACTCTGGTTCCAGTTTGGCATTTGTCTGTTTTTGCGACCGTATGAGCTGCAGATCAACATGTCGGGCAAAGCGTTTTCCCTGCTCGGCGGTGCGCCCACAGCTCTCAAGGCTTTGTCTGTATTGATCTGTTGCCTGCTGAGAGGTTTTGATCTTGTCCGATTTTCTCCTTGTTTTAAGAACATCATTACACTTCTTGCAGTTTAGCTCTTTTATTGCGTCCATGGGAGGCAAGACAACCGAACAGCTCTTTGAGACTTGAGATTTGCACACCAACAAATCGGACACTAGCATTAGGTCCTGGAATAGGCTGATATCATCCTCAGCATTAGTGGTGTATGGAATAGGTATTTCTACATCCTTAATAACTAACCTCAAGCTGCGATTAGGCTGGTCTACAAAAATTGTTTTCATACCTCGTCGCTCTGAGCTCACATCTAACCTATGATGTTGATCATCCATCTTTCTGTGGGCTACAACCTGATAACATCCCGATAAAACGTCCAGGCCAGCTTGCGAGAACATCCCATCTTGGGCAACAAAAGAAAAGTCTACCAAACTGACATTATGATATGCCGAATCTTCTAATGTGGTAGCTGAGGAGCGCTTACGTTTGAATGTTGTTTTGTACTGTGACTTCAGTATCTGAGTAGTTGCAAGATGTGTTCGAGCCGATGCAACGGGTAACTTTGGTGCTATATCCTTGCGATACGTGAGCATTGACCCCGCTGATGAGGTGACATTTCTTTTCAACCTGTATAAAACCAGACATACACTATGGTAGATGATGCTACAGTAACCATACATTGACTGCTACCAGTGATTGTAAGTCACGGACACCACAAATGTCATGCTGATTCATACAGTACATTGATAAAAGACTAAGAGTTTGCGCGTTGTGTACAGAGAATGGTTGTACTAAACAGACATGTAGCGGAAAGGAGAAGTTGTTTGTCTTCCCTCCATCATCTAAAAGGGCAATTTATGGGGAACAATTTGACACGGGGC
>ERZ1740072.945-NODE-945-length-11489-cov-5.216984_pt1 | contig 11489 bp, 3 predicted proteins | sample MGYA00581733_ERZ1740072 | MGnify/ENA primary metagenome ERZ1740072 (study PRJEB43018, sample SAMN04849741) | marine metagenome | isolation source: floating plastic debris | place: Pacific Ocean | collected 2008-08-30 | study: EMG produced TPA metagenomics assembly...
CCTGGGGCTGGAGCAGGTCCCAAGGGTTTGGCTGTTCGCCAATTAAAGCGGTACGCGAGCTGGGTTCAGAACGTCGTGAGACAGTTTGGTCCCTATCTGTTGCGGGCGTAGGATACTTGAGAAGAGCTGCTTCTAGTACGAGAGGACCGAAGTGGACGAACCTATGGTGTTCCGGTTGTTCTGCCAAGAGCATTGCCGGGTAGCTACGTTCGGAAAGGATAAGCGTTGAAAGCATCTAAACGCCAAGCCTCCTTCAAGATTAGGTATCCCAATGAGACCCCCTGAAGATCACAGGGTTGATAGGCTGGGTGTGTAAGCGCAGTAATGTGTTTAGCTAACCAGTACTAATGAGTCCATTGGCTTGACCACTTTTTTCATTATGAGTCAACTCGTTTGACTCCTAATGAAAAGTAGCTGAAAGAGCACCGATTTATAGTAATAAGATGATCTTGAATCATTTCTAAATGTTTTTTATTGGTGACCATAGATAAGGAGATACACCTGATCCCATCCCGAACTCAGAAGTTAAGCCCTTAATCGCCGATGGTACTATACACAAGAGTATGGGAGAGTAGGACGTCGCCATTTTTTCTTTCGAGAGCTTAAACTTAGTTTAAGCTCTCTTTTTTTTTGCCTTATTCCAAAACAGATTTTTTATTCCTTATAAATGGCACTTGCTACGTTCTTTATCCTTGATCTTTTCGAAAGGATCTTCATAAAATCTGGGATAAAAAGACATTGCAACTACCTACTTTATGAACGCACTTTCCTTATCTCTAAAGCATCATCCACCTTCTGATTGTAAAAATGCATCTAAACCTCCTATGAAAGGATTTGCGAAAGCGGTAGGGATCTTAGACATATTTTTAGCGAAAACTATTTGTCAATATGTAGATTCTTTCGAAGATGTCGCAGCGTTTTCCAAAGTGTTTTATCCGAGAAAAACCAAAAAAACCATCTGCGATATTCTTTTTTTAGTAGGGAAAATCCATTATCTAAAACGAACGAGTCCTGTTTCTAATAAGCTCATCAGTCACTCGGTTGTACTTCCTATTCTTCAAAAACTTGCATCTCGTTTATCACCTGAAGAAACCTCTTGTTTTTATCCTATAGAAAGTTGGCTCTTCTCGATTGCAAAAACGCCTGATTTTCTCAATGCAAAAACCCTACGAGAGCTCTTTCAAAAATTACTACTTCAAGAAACTTCACAAGAATATGGTGAGGAAAAAGTATCGGACAAGTTACTAGCTATTTTCCAAAATACAAGAGATATGCGCATCTCAAGTCCTTGGGGAGAAAAGTCGAGGTATCTTCAGCAGCTATATGATTACAAAAATATGGAAAACACCTACACCGCTGCAGATGAAAAACTGCAAGATCTAGACTTATCTAATAGGGAAGAGTATGATTCTTTGCCTGCATTATTAACAGCTATGAACACGGTCAAAACGGTAGCTGTAATCTATATTAATCGCCTATCTGAGTTTTCTTCTATTCCAGCTAAACGTTGGCTTTTTTTAAAAGCGCGTGCAGAGTTTTGGATGCAAGAAATGCCGAATCATCCATAAGCTACGATTTGTCGTTTGTATTTTTTTCCTATAAAAAATGAAGGTACAGGGCGGTATAAAAAATACGAAGCGCAATCGTTAAAATAAATAGGCTAAATATATTTTTTAAAGAAAAAATAGCGGTAGACCTTTTCCATTGCAATAGTTGCAATCCTACAGAAAGTAAAATAGTAGACAAGATGAGTTTAAATAGTAAGGTAGCGATGTTATGCCAATAGATCATGAATATATCCTAAGAGTTTTGATGAATAATTTTGGGAAGAAGTTTGGATTTATTGAAATATGTTCCATAGGTTAGAAAATACCTTATTAATCTTCCCAGAAATTGAAACCATGCTCAGATGGTTTCATGGTAAGTAGCTGCCAGAAAGATTTGAAATTCTCTCAAGCAGCTACTGATTTAGTTAATAAAAGATAGAGAGCTCTAGAGCGCATATCTATAAATCTTACAGATGATTACCCCTCAAAGCTAACCCATCTATTTTCCATATACTTAGTTGCCTACAGCAATACAAAATATATAGCAAATTCCTAAACTCCATACATCATCACTGAATTTTTTTGTGCACTCCTCAAAACACTCTTCTTTAGTAAAAGCTTTTGATGTGTGCAAGTTTGAGGCGGCAAATAGTGCTATTGCGAAAAATGCAATTTGTTTTGCTTTTTCGATGATTTTTTTTGGCGACGAAACTGTAACAGGTGGAATATTGTTAACATTGCGCTGAGTGGGAAAAGATACTTTCATTACAACCTCCGTAAAAAAATTCCAGCGCACAGTAATTTTACTCAAAGTAAATGTAAAGGTTTTTGATGTAAAATGTCGAAATAAGTAGGTAGTTGAGAAGCTCTTTCCATAAAGTGAAATTATTGCGCATCCACTCTTGTAAATTTATCAATCTACTGGGAAAAGTATTTTTTCTATTCAAGCAATATGCTGTTTAGCAGCAGATAGCTGCTTGAGCGCAATGTATTCCCAACAAAATGAAGAAAAGGCCAACAATTCGTTTAGAAGAAAGAAAGTTTTGTTTTTGGTGAATAGCAAAAAAATGTAGGCCCAAACAAAGAAAAATAGCACCCGCAGCGGCTTGAAGAAAGAACGTCCAAAGCATGAGCGGTAAATTTGTGATGAAATAGATCATAAATCCCCATGTTTTTTTCTTAACTTACCAGACCAATCAGAATCTATCCACTACTTGCCGCTTCTGGTCGATAGCTATCAGGCTTTTCCTCTATTTTTTTAGCTTTTTTTCAATATATCTATTTTTTATCAATTTTTGTTCGGTAAGAAAATAGGGTTTATGTATGATCCGCGCTCAAAAATTTTTACTAAAATTGCGCCTCTATAAGGCTTGATGAAAGCAGGCTACTTTAGCAGTTTTGGTAGGGTAAGAGCGGTTTTTTATGAAGAAAGTTTATTTCGCAATGCTGCTAATATTTACCTGCAGTTTGTATGCGCTGCATGAGCCAGAGTGTCATGATATTCGAAAGGATATGCTTAAAGAATGGAGTCAGCATAACAAGTGGATCGAGCAGTTTCAAGAAATTGGAGTAGGGGAAAAAGGGTTGGAGTATCTCCGAGAAGCGCTTGCTTGTTGTGAAAAAGCCTTTGAACATGTGGATAGGATACTGCGAGATATTGCAGGCAAGTCAAGAAGGAGGAAGAGGTGTAACTGGCGCATCGAGATGAAGAAGTCTTGTGAAAAAGACCAGGCAAATATCCAGAAAGAAATAGCTCTTATACAAGATTTTATCAATCAAGTGCTTATTTCGTTAGCGGTTACAAAAGCGCAGCCTATCTATCAGCAAGGCATGGAGGTCTCTAAAGAGGCGAAAATTCGGGAAAGACAAATGCCTCCAAGGACTCTTGCCAATACAGAGGAAATAGTACAAGAGCTTGAAGAAATTGTAGGACTATACCGCAAGGCAGAGTCTTTAGTGCAAGAAGCTTATATGGTTTTATCATCTTGTCCAGAAATGACAAGCGAGAATACAACAATTGTAAATACAGCGCTCAATAACTTGGCAGAATTAGCCTCTTCTGCGCAAAAAGATCGAGAAAGTTGGCCTCAAAAAGTCGTAGAAAAAAAACGATCCATGGAAAACCGTGTGGATGACTTGCTAAAAGATGCCGCTCTTTTTGCAGAAAAAAAACTGATGAGAAGCGCTTATCATCTTGAAAAGCAAGCTCTTTTAATTCTCAATACGTTGATAGAAAATAGCTCTGATGAAAAACAAGAAGCGTTTGAAAAAACCCGTGAAAAGTTGCAGGCATCCATACAACTTTTTGAAGAAAAAGCAGATCGAAATCGCCTGACAAAAACACTCGACACCTCTTCTTTTCAAGAATTCCAAGAGCAGGAAAAACAAAGAAGAGCCGCGTTTTTTTCCAGCGCTTTGAGCGCTAATCCCCCAGCTATTCAAGAAGCTGATTTTACACGAAAAAGCGTAGCTCTCGTTACACCTTTAGATGGGCAGATTGCTATGTCTTTGGGCAAGTATTCTTTATATCTTACTCAGTTTTATAGGTTTTATATCCAAAGCGATCAGCCTATTACCAAGCTGCGGGTCAAAGTATATGAACAAGACATCTGGATCGATGAAGAAGTACTATCTATTCCTTTGCGGGATACCCCATCTTGGCAATCCTATCTTCTGTCAGATAATGGGATGCACATCCCAAAAACGCGGTTGGAAAAAAAATATGGCCTTTCTTTAAGAATCTATTTCACCTCTGATCCTAAACACAAAGGATCTTTTGTTCTTTCACAGCAAGGGAAAAACCCCAGGTATCATTTTTCTTTTTCCACTGAAGAGGGCGCAAACCTCTACGACTGTACATTTTCTCAGCCGCCTCCATGGCAGCTGAGAGCCCTTTGTAAGCCTGCTCAGTTGATTGCGCCTCATCGGCTAGATCAAAACCGTTATGCTCTCAAATCGAATGCTTTTTCCCTCAATACAAAAGAGGTAGATTCTCATTTTTCGCTATTAGACGATTTTGTAAAAAAACATAAAAATGATCCTCTAGCTCTTGCGTCCTATGTGCAAAATGAAATCGCTTTTGTCCACGCCTATTGCTACAAAGAAAAAGGGGTATTTCAAGCACCTGGAATTCAGAGAAATCCTTTAAGAGTATTTTTAGAAGGTAAGGGCTCTCCTTGGGAACAGTGCCAGCTTTTGGTTTATCTACTTCGTCAGGCAGGCTATGAAGCCCTTTATGCTAAGGGAAAACCCTACTCCTTGTCTAAAGACACGTTAGAAAACCTTTTGATCACCCAACTGCCAAAAGGAAAAAGAGCAGGGCTGGTCAATTACCCTTGGGTGGTTTTCTTCGATGGGGAAAAATGGGTGTCTCTATTCCCTTGGATGCAAGAAGTACGGAAAATAGAGGGGTTTACTGTATATCACTATCTACCTGAAGAATTTGCCAGCGCAGATCGGTGGATTCTACAGTATTTGCAGGCAGATGAAAGGATTTTAAAACATACCGGTCCCGATGGCGATGATAGCGCGGGGAGATTATTTGCCGCCTTTGTGAAAGAACATCTACGCCGCCAGGGTTTGTCTTTAGACGATGTAGGCATGCGCTGCATGCAAATCAAGCGGCAGTTTGCCTCATTGCAAGACTTTCCATCTCCAAAAATCGAAGGAGAATTTCAGGTGTTTGATCTGCATAAAGATATGCCGCTTTTTGCAAAAGCGAAGATGACTATTTCACCTAGAAATCATCCAGAAAATGCTCTGGAAACTATTCTTCCTCTCACTGCAATTACAGATAAAAGTATCCCGCTGCATTTTGAAGAAAATCAATTATATGTGCATTTCCTAGGAGAAGAAAATCCACGGATATTACAGCTTACAGAAGCAGATACTTTGGTGGATATTCAGTTAGTTATTGAGATGCCGTTAGGCGATCAGTGTTTTCAAACTGCGCGCTCCGTATCATTGGAAAAAGGCGCCGAGGCAGCCCTTTGTTTTCACTTTGGAGGAGACGCCCACAAGCTTACAAAAATAGCATTCGATCGTTTTAACAAGGAAAAAAACCAGCAAAAAAAAATTCAGAACCTACTTTCCTTTGTTGGCGCTGCTTACTTTGCTCGGTGCGGCTCTGCACAAAATATGCTAGCAGAGCTGCATAAAGTACACCCCTTAGGGTATTTCGCTTTTGGCCTGGCAAAATTTGCTCCTGGTAGAAAAGATCATTTCGATCAGAAATTTCCACAGGTCGATATGATTTTTTTAGGAAGACCTTCTGTAGATACAGCGCCTATTTCTTTTTTGCATGATGATATGTATCCTACACTGCGCCAGTTTGATGCGCTTGTTATCGTAGATGTTTCCTCAAACGAACACCAGATTTTACGCGACATTTTCTCCGATGAAGGCGCAATTTCCACTGTGAGGTTATTGCAACTGGCGCACCAAAATGCGCAAAAGATGGGAGATGGCACTAAAGGATTTATCGCCTTGAGCGCAGAAATCCTTAAAGAAATAGAAAACGATCCAGAAAGCGCTTACGCGCAGCATTTTTCTCATCTTCCTAAAATCCACCTTTCTGATCTACAAAATGCCTCCCAATGGAATATGGCAAAGTATCTTCTGCAAAAAGAAGATTTTTTCCATAACTTTGCTTATATCTACATGACTCCAGGTAAAGTGAAGAGTTTAGACGGCACGTACCAAGAGATGGGAACGTTGATTTTTCATCCTTCCAGTAGCGCTGCTTTAATTTCTTTCGGTTCTTTACATCTGCACGGAGGGCTGGGAACGCCCTTGCCGCCGCGATATTTTGATCCCAATATCATTCCGCATTGGTATCTTTCTCCTACAAATCATAATTATTTGCATAGCTACCGTTTGCAGGTTCCTGTTGTCGAGCCGCTTTCTTCTCCAAAGGTAACCTCTAAACCTAAATGGAAACCCGATGTCCGCTCCGATTATAAATCTTCATGGAATGAAGTAGCCGACCCTGTAGATGTGGTCTCAGGTAGCTTCTACATCGATGAAGTTGATCTGATTTTACCCGGCCCTTTTCCTTTAGAAATTCGGCGTAATTACAATAGCCAAAATCCCATACAAGAGCAGTTAGGTGTCGGATGGAAGCTCAGCTTGAACCCTTCTTTAGTACAGCAAGGAGATGAGCTCTATGCGGCAGAAGCCGATGGAACAATTATTTGCTATAGTTACAATCCATCGGCTTCTAGGTGGGAGGTATTTGCTGAGCATAATCCCTCGCTTTCTAACTACAATCAAAAAGGTATTGGTTCTACAGCCAATCCCTTTCACTCGTATATTCAGGACAACATTTTATATGGAGCAGATGGCTCGAAGCGTTTTTTTGAAAATGGCTATCTTCGCAAATGGGTCAACGCCCAAGGAGCGCACCTTACGTTCCACTATGCGGAAGGTCTTTTAATACGCATAGAAAGCTCTTACGGAGAATTTTTCGGTTTAGAATATAACGAAACAAGAAAAGTAGCAGAAATCTACGCAAGAGATGGGAGAAGGGTTTCTTACAGGTATAACACGCAAGGAGACCTAGTCAAAGTCACGTTTCCCAATACAAAAACTACTCTCTATGAATACGATTCAGAACACCGTCTTTTTAGAGAAAGCAATGCTTTAGGCGCTGTAATAGAAAATATCTTCGATGAAGAGGGAAGGGTGATTGAGCAGCGCTCTCCTATGGGACCCTACCAAGAGATGGTCGTTACGGCGCGATTTATATACAGCGATCAAGAAACAGTAGTCATAGATGCTGCTGGAGGTAAAACCACCTATAAAATTTTCGATAAGCAAATCTATCAAATCATCGATCCTTTGGGAGTAAAAACCCTGCAATCGTGGTTTATCGATGCAAACTCTTGGTTCGATGCAGAAAAAGAAGAGGTATGTCCTTGGCCCTATCCAGGGGGAGCTGTACGCTCGTTAAAGTCGACAACAGATAAAAGAGGGCTTACTACAAGTTACCTCTACGATCAACAAGGTAATCCTGTAGAAATCACACTTGCAGGCGCAGATCTTACTGGAGATGGCAGAAAGACTCTGAAGAAAAACCTGCGTTTCAATGAGCGAAATCTTTGCATCGAAGAAGAGACAGAGGGGCAAAAAATCACCACCACGTATGATCTAGATTTCCCCTACCTACCAAAAAAAATAGAAACGTATAGAAACGGCTATCTCATCTCTTATACTGCTTTGCGCTACAACGCCTTGGGTCAATTAATCGAAGAAGATCAAAACGGCGCTATTACCTACTTAACATACAATACAAGGGGTTTTCCTGACGAAAAAACGCAATGTACAGGAACAGAAGATCCCCCTGTAGTTACGAAATATACGTATAGCGCGCAAGGTCAATGCGTCGAAAAAATCAAAGAGGATCTCATCGAGAAAAACGCCTACGATATCATGGGAAACATCGTAGAGTCGCTCTGTTTTTCTCCAGAAGGGAAGCTTCTTTCTGCAAATTATATGGGCTATAACCTCAATAACCAGCTCATTTGGCAGCAAGGAGCAAATCCAGAAAATATCACCTATTTCGATTACCATACATCGGGAAAAATCAAAGCAAAAAGGCAGCACTTACCGACACAAAATCGAGTCGCTTGCACCCTTTTTTCTTACGATGTAATGGGCTATCTTACTGAAGAAATTGACGCTTTAGGCTGCACCACGTACCGCACTTATGATGCTTTAGGTAATATCGTTTCTCAAACTAAAGAAGGTCATACAACAAAATATTGCTATGAAGCAGGTGGTTTATTAAAAACAATGCAGTCTCCTTCAGGAGCAAAAACCACTAAATACTACACCACAAATGGACTGGTAAAAAATCAGCTTTATCCCGATTGCGCATCTGCATCGATTACCTACGATGTATTTTGCCTTCCTATTGTAGAAACCAAGCACGGCGTTACATGGACAATTTCTTATGACGATGCGCTTAAAGAAGTATCTAAAACGCATGTAGCTACAGGAGAAATAGAGCGCCGGCGCTACGATGCAAGAGGCAACCTCATTGCATTTACCGACTGCGTAGGTGCTGTATGGACAAAAACATACGACCAACTCAACCGTATTAAAACAGAAGTCACTCCTACAGGAGAAAAAACGACCTATTCTTATGCGGCAAACGTCGTGGTCTGCTCCCGTCCAAATGGCGAGCTAATCAAGACACTATATGAAGCTGGCAAGGTTAAAAAGAGCGCTATTTATGACGCAGAAAATCATCTGATAGAGTCTAGCTCCTACAGCTATGATCCTATAACTGATCAGGAAAAAACGGTATCAGGTGATAGAGTGACTCTCACTTGGTTAAATGCTTTCGGTAAGCCGGTAAAGACGCAGCAAGGCAAGATCATTAAAACCTTTACTTACGATGTTTGTGGCGGCTGCATTTCTACTACCGATGGAGACGGCAAAACTACACAGCAAACATTAGATGGACTTGGAAGGATCAGCAAAAAAGAGCTTCCTGGCGGAGCGCTGATCCTTTGTTTTTACGATGTGGATTCAAATAGAACAAAAGTGGTTTTACCAAACGGGGTGATATGGAAAGCGTCTTATGATGGTATGGGCAGAAAAACTACGGAAACAGTGCACGCTTTAGATGCAAGCACACAAAACTGGAGCTACACATACCAAGAAGGCTATTTAAAAGAAAAGAAAGATCCATTAGGCCGGTTATGGGAGTATACCTACGATAGCCGTGGTAGGTTATTACAAGAAAAAGTAGGCGCATGGAAAAAATTGTATACCTACGATGCTAGAGGTCTTTTATTATCTCTTGAGCAGGTGAGTGTGCAAAGCAGTTCATGGCCAGCTAACTTGTGGTATACTCCCACTGAAGAGCGGACAAAAATCGAGCGCAATTACAACTTAGATGGCCGCCTTACCCATGAGTCGGTCTATCTAAATGAACAACTTATACAAAAAACCGAGCAAACTTGGCAGCCTGGAAAACGTCATCTATCCACATCGAACCATCTAAGAACTTACACCTATCAAAATAACCGATTATCCTCAATTACCTCTCATGATATTGCTCTCCACTTTACCTATGATGAAAGCGGCTCTTTGATTAAAAAATCATCTCCCGTAGCTCGCGTAGATAAGCAGTATAACCCAGAAGGGCTTCCTGAGTTTTTTCGCAGCCACCTTCCTCAAAATACTTTTGAAGAAACGTTCGATTGGAGCGCTTCTGGTAAACTGAGAAATTACCACTCTTCCTTCCAAGAAAAGCAGTTCACCTATACAAATAGCGGCTACTTGCAAACGGCGGGAAAAGAGTCGTATACATTTGACTTTGGAGATATTGGTTCAGGCACTAGGACAGGTGCACCTGATTGCTACGTTCCTAAAGGAGGTCTCGATGCATTTAGTAGAGTGGTAAAAGAAATCAATGAAGATGCACCTTCTTTTACAAGCTACGATGCTATAGGTCAAGTAATTATAGAAGGCGCAAAAGCATGTACATGGGATCCTTGGGGTAGATTGATTAAGGTACAAGACGCCGCTACTTGGGAAGCTTCATATGATGGTTTAGGAAGGCGCCTACAAACAAGGTACACTCCAGAAAACGATGCTACAATCACTACCTCTTTTTTCTACGATCCTCAAGAAGAATTCCAAGAAATTGGGCTGTCTATAGACGACAAAACCTATTGGAAGCTACACGGCCCTCAATGTTGTGAAGCGATCTTTGATGAAAAAGGGCATTCGGTTTTCCTACAGTATAATGCCTTAAATGAGCTAATAGCGGTTGTCGATCAAACCCAAACAACATATATCGAGACTACCTCTTCATCTTACGGTCCCCAAGGAAATCCTACTCCCATAACCGACCTTTTTTCCTACGCGAAAAGCCTTTCTTGGCATAGTAAAAGCTTAGATCCAACGGGTTTGATCTGGCTTGGTAAAAGGTATTATAATCCGCAAACCGGAAGATTTCTAAGTCCTGATCCAGTTGGGCATCCTACTTGTTTAGATCTATATGCCTATACAATAGGTGACCCTGTAAATTACGTAGATTTAGACGGTCGCTTTTCTTCTGCTGCCTATCACCGAGCGCCAAGAGTGTCACTTGTGCGTTCTTTTGCTTACTTATGCGCTCAAAAAAATTGGTGTAATTCAAAAAAGTTTAACGTAGGCAATCCCAGTCTAGGGAGTGGAGATATAGGATTTATCAACGGAATCAATACAAACTTTGAAGGTGCATATAAAAGTGCAGTAAAGCTCAGTGAATACGCGCAAGGCCGTGAGATCTCTGGTGTGTATAATGCCACAAACCTCTCTGGTCCTATGGCGAATTGTGTTTTGCCAAAAAAACATCGATCTTTGTCCTTAGGGTTAGACGTAGTTGAATGCTTACTTGGGCATATGGGTATTCCAACAACTCCAGTAGCGTTTTTACAAGAGGTGTGGACTCGGTTTATTTTAACGCACGGTCCTGACGCAAAATTTCTACAATTATGTTATAGCGGAGGAGCTATTCATGTAAAAAACGCCCTTAGCACTTTATCAGAAAGAGATAGGCAACGTATCATCGTAGTAGCAATTGCTCCTGGAGCAATTGTGCCCGACGAGCTATGTTATAGATCGTACAATTACGTCAGCAGTAGAGATATTGTCCCGTATCTAGACGTTATAGGCCAATTACGGTACGGTGATCAACTAACTGTATTAGATGCTCACCCTGATGCGCCATTTTGGGATCATGGGTTTTTGAGCCCTACCTTTGAGGGTGTTTTGATTGAGCATATTACGGATCATTGCAAGGGTTATGGAGTCTTATTATGAAAATACTATTAGGTATTGGTACTGTTTTATTGGTGTCGTATTTTCTTTTGCGCGGCTCTCCTTTGCTGCACCAATCACCTCGCTATGTGAAATTAGCAGATCAAATCACAGCAAAAATGGCTA
>ERZ1740072.946-NODE-946-length-11487-cov-4.544787_pt1 | contig 11487 bp, 9 predicted proteins | sample MGYA00581733_ERZ1740072 | MGnify/ENA primary metagenome ERZ1740072 (study PRJEB43018, sample SAMN04849741) | marine metagenome | isolation source: floating plastic debris | place: Pacific Ocean | collected 2008-08-30 | study: EMG produced TPA metagenomics assembly...
TCGCAAAGGCTTACGATGCGGGGCTGAACCAGGTTGTCTACACCCGGCTGGCGGCCGATCTGGACACGCCCGTTTCGCTGATGCTCAAGCTGACGGGTGCGCAAAAGGATGCGTTCGTGCTGGAATCCGTCACCGGCGGCGAGGTGCGCGGGCGCTACTCCATCGTGGGCATGAAACCCGACCTCGTCTGGCGCTGTGATGGCGAGACGGCGCGCATCAACCGCTCCGCCCGCGTTGATCCTGACGGGTTCGAACCGCTTGAGGGCAACCCGCTTGACACGTTGCGCGCGCTGATCGCCGAAAGCCGGATTGACCTACCCGATGACCTGCCGCAGGCGGCGGCGGGGCTGTTCGGCTATCTGGGCTACGACATGGTACGGCTGGTCGAACACCTGCCGGATGTGAACCCCGACCCGCTGGGCCTGCCCGATGCGCTGATGCTGCGCCCGTCGGTCGTGGCCGTTCTGGACGGGGTCAAGGGCGAGGTCACCGTGGTCTCGCCGGCCTGGGTCAGCGACGGCCAATCGGCACGCGCGGCTTATGCGCAGGCCGCCGAAAGGGTGATGGACGCGGTGCGCGATCTGGAACGCGCGATGCCGATGGAGGTCCGCGATCTGGGTGACGCGTCCGAGCCGTCGGAGCCGGTGTCGAACTTTACCAAAGACGCCTACAAGGCCGCCGTGGAAAAGGCGCGGGAATACATCGTTGCCGGCGACATCTTTCAGGTGGTGCCGGCACAGCGCTGGACCCAGGATTTTCGCGAACCGCCCTTCGCGCTCTATCGCAGCCTGCGCCGTACGAACCCGTCGCCGTTCATGTTCTATTTCAATTTCGGCGGCTTTCAGGTGATCGGTGCATCACCCGAAATTCTCGTGCGCGTCTTTGGCCGCGAGGTCACGATCCGACCCATCGCGGGCACCCGTCCCCGCGGGGCGACGCCCGAGGAAGACAACGCGCTCGAGGCGGACCTGCTCGCCGACAAGAAGGAACTGGCGGAGCATCTGATGCTGCTCGATCTGGGGCGCAATGATGTGGGCCGCGTGGCCAGGATCGGCACCGTGCGGCCGACGGAGGAATTCATCGTGGAACGCTATTCCCACGTGATGCATATCGTCAGCAACGTTGTGGGCGAACTGGCCGAGGACAAGGACGCGCTCGACGCATTCTTTGGGGGCATGCCCGCCGGCACGGTGTCCGGCGCGCCCAAGGTGCGCGCGATGGAGATCATCGACGAGCTGGAGCCGGAAAAGCGCGGCGTCTATGGCGGCGGCGTGGGCTATTTCAGCGCGGGCGGCGACATGGACATGTGCATCGCCCTGCGCACCGCGGTGGTGCAGGACCAGAAGCTCTATATTCAGGCGGGCGGCGGCGTGGTCTATGACAGTGACCCGGAGGCGGAATATATGGAGACGGTGCACAAATCCGGCGCAATCCGGCGCGCGGCGGCGGATGCGGCGCGGTTTTCGGGCGGCAACCGGTAATGCGCTTCGGTCTGGCGTGGGGATGTGCGGCGGACCGGCCCTCCGGCGGGGATTTTTTCGGGACAGAGACGGGGATGCGCGGCCCCCTTGGCGGTGGTCGTGGCGCGTGAGGCCTTCGAGATCGGGGGGCAGCGTGTGGTGCCCGGGTCGCGTGCTGCGGTCGCCCTGCCTGTTTCGGCCATGCCGGATCACACGCCGGTTGACCTGCATGTCGAGGTGATCCACGGCAAGCGCGCCGGGCCGACACTGTTTGTGAGCGCTGCCGTGCACGGTGACGAGGTGATCGGGGTCGAGATCGTGCGACGGCTTTTGCGGTCGCCACAGCTGGACAGCCTGCGCGGCACCTTGCTGGTGGTGCCCATCGTGAACGCCTACGGGTTTCTGGCGCATTCGCGCTACCTGCCGGACCGGCGCGACCTGAACCGCTGCTTTCCCGGCTCCGCCGCCGGGTCGCTCGGCTCGCGGCTGGCGCATATCTTTCTCAACGAGGTGGTGCTGCGTTGCGACTTCGGGATCGACCTGCATTCGGCGGCGGTGCACCGCACCAACTTGCCGCAAATCCGGGTCACGCCGGGGGACGCGACGACCGCAGGCATGGCGCGGGATTTCGGCGCCCCCGTGATCCTGACCTCGCCCCTGCGCGAGGGATCATTGCGCGGCGAGGCGGCGGTGCGCGGCACGCCTGTGCTGCTCTACGAGGCGGGCGAAGGCCTGCGCTTTGACGAATTTGCCGTGCGCGCAGGCGTTGCGGGCATCCTGCGCGTCATGCGCGCGCAGGGCATGGTGCCCGCCAAGGGGATTGCCCGGGCCCGTACCCCGTCGCTCGTCTGTCGCAGCTCAAGCTGGCTGCGCGCGCCCACGGGCGGGCTCTTGCGCACGTTCCGGGCCGAGGGCGATCTGGTGGCCGAAGGCGATCTGCTGGCCGCGGTCGCCGCCCCCGCAGGTGCTGCGGAGACGGAACTGCTGGCCCCTGGGCCCGGCATCCTGATCGGGCGCGCGGTCCTGCCGGTGGTGAACGAGGGCGACGCGGTCTTTCACCTGGCCACGCTGAGCCCGCAGGCGGACACCGACACGGTGGACGCCCTGACGGCACAGCTGGAAGCGGACCCGATGTTCGATGAGGACGAGATCATCTGAGCGGGCGCTACTGAGGCTCCTCTGCCAGCGCCGCAAGCACATGCGACACCGGTGCCAGCGCCACCCGCTGGGCCCGGTCTTGCAGGCCCCACAGCAGCAACGCCGAAATCGTGTCGGGCCTGAGGCGGCCGACCATGATCACGCCCCCTTCCTGCCCGGCGCGGAACGCGGCCTGATCGAGGAACCGGCGGATCACCGTCGGTGTCTGACCGGCGCTGTCAAAATCGCGAAAGATCAGGCCCGCCGGCACGCCGGACCGCGCCGCCAGCTTTTGCGCCGTATTCAGCCCCTTGGATTGCAACACCAGCCCGTGACCGCTGGCGCGGACGTATTCGGTGACCTGATCGGAGACATCGCGGCTTTCCTGCAAGCCGATGCCGACGCCTTCCATGACCGCCACAGCCTCCGGCACAGCCTCGAGGCCGACAGACAGATTCACTTCGGTATCGCTGCCCGAGGCCCCGACCGGCAGGTCCATCAGCGCCATCACCTCAAAGCCCTGCGAGCGGTAATCCTCTGCACGGGCGGCGGCGTCCGGCAGGCTGGTGTCCACCGCAAAGGTCAACGGGTAGGGAAAGCTCTTGAGCGCTGCCAGCCCCACTGGACCACTGGTCAGGTCAGCCCCGGTGTCCATCAGTACGATGGACATTACCGGTTTGGCTTCGGGGTTGTCGAAGGCGACTGCAAACCGCTCGATGGGCGGTCCGTCGGGCGCAACTTCGGGACTTTCGGGCGCCGTGGGCGCTTCTGGCGTGCGGTCCACCAACGACGTGGCGGGGCGTCCGATGGTGGGCCGGCCAGCGTCCTCTTCGGCCGCCTCTTCGGGCAAGGCTGCTGTCTCCGTCTCCTCCGGCTCAGCCGGGGCCGGTGCGACCGGCGACGGCTCGGGGGCCGGTGCCTCGACCGTTTCGGGCGCTTCCGGCGCGGTCACGGGTGCGCTGTCCGGGGCCGGAGCCTCGGCACTGGGGGCCTCGGGTGCGGGGTCCGCCTCGGGGGCAAAGGCGGTACCGACCTCGGGCACATCCGGTGCGGGCGGTTGCGCGGGGTCGGTGGAAATCGACAGCTGCCCTTCGGTGTCGGGGGCGGCCACCAACGCGCCCTGCGGGCTGGGCAGCACCGGCGCTTCGCCATCAATCGCCACGGCTGAGCCATCCGGGGCTGCGGCCGGGTCGGTCAGGTCCTCTGCCGCGCCGGTCTGCGGCACCGGGGCGGTGTCGGACCCTGCCGCGACAGCGGCGGTCACATCATCGGGGTCCTGGCTGGGCACCGGCGGCGACACCTCGTCGATCACCAGATCGGCGTCCGTCACGGCGCTGGTCTCCGCCGCATCACCGGGTGCAGGTGCCGTGGTGGCCACCGGCCCCTCGATCCGCGCGCTTGGGCTCTGCGGTGGATCGCTCAGCACCGATGCCACACCTGCCCCCAGAACGCTCACCACGCTGCCTGCGACAATGCCGCTCAAAAATCCTCGTGCCATCGCGTGTTACTCCGCCTGCTGTCCCTGCGCGCCCCCGCTTTGCGATGTGGCGCACCTGCCCTGTCCGCGCGCGACCGGTGCCCTTGACGGCACTGGCCAAGCCTGAACATGTTGGCGCAACTATACTGCCCTGCGCGCCCCTTGAGAACACCGAAGACGACCATGCTGCTATTGATCGATAACTACGACAGTTTCACCTACAATCTCGTGCACTATCTGGGTGAACAGGGGGCCGATGTGGTCGTGCGCCGCAACGACGCGCTGGACGTGCAGGAAGCGATGGGGATGCGCCCCGATGCAATCGTGCTGAGCCCGGGGCCCTGTGACCCGGATCAGGCCGGTATCTGCCTTGCGCTGACCGCCGCAGCGGCGGAAACCCGCACACCGCTGATGGGCGTGTGCCTGGGCCACCAGACCATCGGTCAGGCCTTTGGCGGCAAGGTGGTGCGCGCCGACGACATCGTGCATGGCAAGCTGGGCATTATGCACCACGACGGCACAAGCGTGTTCAAGGGGCTGCCCTCGCCGTTTCAGGCCACGCGGTACCATTCGCTCACGGTCGAGCGCGACAGCCTGCCCGAATGCCTCGAGATCACGGCCGCGCTCGAGGACGGCACGATCATGGGGCTGGCCCATCGCGAATTGCCCATCCATGGCGTGCAGTTTCACCCCGAAAGCATCCGCTCCGAACACGGGCACGCGATGTTGCAGAACTTCCTCGATCTTGCCCCGGTGGCGGCATGAGTGACGCGCTCAAGCCGCTGATCGATGCGGCCGCCAACGGCCCGCTCAGCCGCGCGCAGGCCGAAGCGGCGTTCGAGATCCTGTTTGAGGGCGACGCCACGCCCAGCCAGATCGGCGGGTTGCTGATGGCCCTGCGCACGCGCGGCGAAACGGTCGACGAATATGCCGCCGCTGCCGCCGTGATGCGCGCCAAGTGCAAACCGGTGAAGGCTCCGGACGATGCCATGGACATTGTCGGCACGGGTGGCGACGGCAAGGGCACGCTCAACATTTCCACCGCAACCGCCTTTGTGGTGGCGGGCGCGGGTGTCACCGTGGCCAAGCACGGCAACCGCAATCTCAGCTCCAAGTCGGGTGCGGCGGACGCGCTGACGCAGATGGGCCTCGACGTAATGGTCGGCCCGGATGTGGTCGAACGGTGCCTGACGGAGGCTGGCATCGGTTTCATGATGGCGCCCATGCACCACCCGGCCATTGCCCACGTCATGCCGACCCGGGCCGAACTGGGCACGCGCACGATCTTCAACATCCTCGGGCCACTGACCAACCCCGCGGGTGTCAAGCGCCAGCTGACCGGTGCATTCTCCCGCGACCTGATCCGCCCGATGGCCAAAACGCTTGGCCAGCTGGGATCGGAAGCCGCCTGGCTGGTCCACGGCTCCGACGGCACGGATGAGCTGACCATCACCGGCACCTCCTGGGTGGCGGCACTGGGCGACGGCACTGTGACCGACATCGAAATCCACCCCGAAGACGCCGGCCTGCCCGTCCACCCGTTCGAGGATATTCTCGGCGGCACACCCGAACAGAACGCGCGCGCCTTCCAGGCGCTTCTTGATGGCGCGCACGGCGCGTACCGCGATGCTGTCCTGCTCAATGCCGCTGCCGCCCTGCATGTGGCGGGCCATGCGGATGACCTCAAGGAGGGCGCGGCCATGGCGGCGGCCGCCATTGACAGCGGTGCGGCCAGGGCCAAAATCAAGACCGTCGCTGATATCACGCAGAACGCGGCCTAGCCCTGTCTCTGTCCCGAAAAATCCCGGGGGTCCGGGGGCTGGCCCCCGGCCTGCCACTAGCCAAGAAATGCCACCAATGACCGACACGATCCTCGACAAGATCAAGGCCTACAAGCTCGACGAGATCGCCGCCGACAAGGCGGCCAGACCGCTCGAGACGCTCGAGGGCGAGGCGCGCAATGCCCCGCCCGTGCGTCCCTTTGCCGATGCCCTGCAAAAGGCCAGCCGCGAGGGCTACGGCCTTATCGCCGAGATCAAGAAGGCCAGCCCGTCCAAGGGCCTCATCCGCGCGGATTTCCACCCCGCCGCCCTCGCCGAGGCCTACCAGACCGGCGGCGCGACATGTTTGTCGGTTCTGACCGACACGCCCAGCTTTCAGGGGGCCAAGGATTTCCTCGTCGAAGCGCGCGCGGCTTGCGAGCTGCCCGTACTGCGCAAGGACTTCATGTACGACACCTACCAGGTCGTCGAAGCCCGCGCGCTGGGGGCCGACTGCATCCTGATCATCATGGCCTCCGTCAGCGACGCCCAGGCCGCCGAGCTTGAAGCCGCGGCCACCGAATGGGGCATGGACGCCCTGATCGAGGTGCATGACGCCGAAGAGCTCGAGCGCGCCAGCGCCCTCGCCAGCCCGCTGATCGGGATCAACAACCGCAATCTCAAGACATTCGAGACATCGCTCGACGTCACCCGCACCCTGTCAAAACAGGTGCCCGTGGACCGCACGATTGTCACCGAAAGCGGGCTGAACACGCCCAAGGAACTGGCGGACATGGCCATGTATGGCGCGCGCTGCTTTCTGATCGGGGAAAGCCTCATGCGGCAGGAGGACGTGGCGGCGGCCACCCGCACGCTGCTGGCCAATCCGCTCACCGCCGGGGGGGGCATGTAGATGCCGCTCACCCATTTTGACGATCACGGTGCCGCCCATATGGTCGATGTCTCCGACAAGGACATCACCGACCGCATCGCGGTGGCGCAGGCGCATATCACCATGGCGCAGGAAACCTTTGAGCTGATCACCGAAGGCCGCGCTAAGAAGGGCGACGTGATCGGTGTCGCCCGTCTGGCCGGAATCATGGGGGCCAAACGCACGGCGGACCTGATCCCGCTCTGTCACCCGCTGCCGATCTCCAAGGTCTCGGTCGAGCTGGAGCCGGACGCCGCCCTGCCCGGCCTGCGCATCACCGCCACGGTCAAGACCACCGGCCAGACCGGGGTCGAGATGGAGGCGCTCACCGCCGCCTCGACCGCCGCGCTGACGGTCTATGACATGGCCAAGGCCGTGGACCGCGCGATGGAAATTGGCGGCCTGCGCGTGGTCCTCAAGGATGGCGGCAAATCCGGGCGGTTCGAGGCACCATGATCTCCGTTGCGCAGGCGCTGGAGCATCTCTTTGCCCTCGCGGACCCGTTGCCCGAGGAAACGGTGCCCCTGCGCCACGCGGCAGGCCGGGTTCTGGCCCGCGACGTGTTTGCCACCCGCACGCAGCCGCCCTTTGATGCCTCATCCATGGACGGCTATGCGGTCAAGGGGGTCGAGGCTGATCTTCATGCGCAGTTCAAAGTCGTGGGCGAGGCAGCGGCCGGTCATGGCTGGACTGGCACCGTCGGGCCCGGTCAGGCGGTGCGCATCTTTACCGGCGCGCCGGTGCCGGAGGGCGCTGATCACGTGCTGATCCAGGAAAACGTGACCCGCACGGGCGATCTGATCACCCTGACCGACGACAGCGACTCCAAGAGCAACATTCGCCCTGCCGGCGTCGACTTCTTCAAGGGCACTGACATCGCCGCCCCGCGGCTGCGGCGCCCGGGCGACGTGGCGCTGCTGGCATCGATGAACGTGGCCGATGTGCCCGTGGCCAAGCGCCCGGTGGTGGCGCTCATTTCAACCGGGGATGAGCTTGTCATGCCGGGTGAGGACCCCGGCCCGGACCAGATCATCGCCTCCAACACCTTTGGCCTTGCCGCGATGCTCGACGACATAGGGGCGGAGGCGCACATCCTGCCCATCGCGCGTGACAATGCGGCCTCCCTGCGCACGGTGCTGGGCCTTGCGAACGGCGCGGACCTCGTGGTGACCATTGGCGGCGCGTCCGTGGGTGACCACGATCTGGTGGCCGACGTGGCCGCCGAAATGGGCATGGAACAGAGCTTTTACAAAGTGGCGATGCGCCCGGGCAAACCGCTGATGGCCGGGCGGCTCGATGGCACGCCGATGGTGGGCCTGCCGGGCAACCCCGTCTCGGCCATGGTCTGCGGCACCGTCTTTGTGGTGCCGATGCTGCGCGCGATGATGCGCTTGCCCGCCGTGCCCGCCCCGCAGGTCCGCCGGACACTGGCCGCACCGCTGGGCGCAAACGGGCCGCGGGCGCATTACATGCGTGCGATCATCGACGGTGACGGCGTGCGCGACGCAGGCCTTCAGGACAGCTCACTCCTGTCGGTGCTGGCCTGCGCCAACGCCCTGATCGTGCGCCCACCCCATGATCCCGTGCGCCACGCCGGCGACAGTGTGGATGTGATCGAATTGCACAACAGTTGACACAAAACATGAACGTCCGTAGAACAAAGCCAAAATATCGCCGTGAAATGACGGTATTGGCCATGGAGGACCGGGCATGTTGACGAAAAAGCAGTTGGATCTGCTGGAGTTCATTCACAAGCGTGTACAGCGCGACGGGGTGCCGCCCAGCTTTGACGAAATGAAAGAGGCGCTGGACCTGCGCTCGAAATCCGGCATTCACCGATTGATCACCGCGCTCGAGGAGCGTGGCTTTATCCGCCGTCTGGCGCACCGCGCCCGCGCGATCGAGGTGGTCAAACTGCCCGACAGCATGGCGTCCCGGGGCGGCTTTACCCCGCGCGTGATCGACGGCGACCGGCCCGACGTGCCCCCACCCGCCGCCGCTCAGGCGGTCGAGGCGGCGCATGCGGTCGAACTGCCCGTCATGGGCCGGATTGCCGCCGGTGTGCCCATCTCCGCGATCTCGGAAGTGTCGCATTCGGTGGCTGTTCCCGGTCAGATGCTGTCGGGCCAGGGCGACCACTACGCGCTTGAGGTCAAGGGCGATTCGATGATCGAGGCCGGGATCAACGACGGTGACGTCGTGGTGATCCGCGAAACCTCTGCCGCCGACAATGGCGACATCGTCGTGGCACTGGTGGAGGATCACGAGGCCACGCTCAAACGCTACATGCGCCGCGGTGACACGATTGCGCTGGAGGCGGCGAACCCGGCCTACGAGACGCGCGTGTTCCCCGTCGGTCAGGTCAAGGTGCAGGGCCGTCTGGTCGGGCTGATCCGCACCTACTGAACCTCAGGTCGTTGCACTATCAAGGCAGGCTTTCGGGCCTGCCTTTGGCGTTTTGCAAGGCCAGCAGGTCAGCAGGCGCATCCCAATCCAGTTGCGGCGGCGCCAGATCGCGCCAGCCGGACCACATCCGGTCGCCGGCCATGTCCCGCGCCGTGACGATCCGCGCGCCAGACGCCGTGAAGTGCAACGCGATCGCCCCCGTCGCGCGCAGCACCTCCGGGTCCAGGATCAGGCACGGCGCGCGGGTCGGCAATGTCGCGCTGGCGACAACGATCCCCCCCGGCGCGCAGCCCTCGAACCCGGCAATGGCCCGCTTGCCATGCAGATGCGTCACCGGCATGCCGGATGCGTCCCAACGCGCAAAGGCCACCTCCTGATCCGCGCCGTCGCCATCGTTTTCCAACCAGTTGCGCGCCACAAACCCCGCACCCTTGCCTCGGCTCAGCGCGCGCCCCTCGGCCGTCCGCACGCCGACCAGCACGCCGGTGTCCGACACCAGCACATCCGGGCGCGTATCGGCCTGCCATAGCCCCAGCGCCATCAGAATGGCGAGCATGCCGGCATAACGGCTGCGCCCCTGCCACAGGATCACGAACAGTGCACCCAAGGCCATGAGCGGCAGTACAACCACGTGCGGGCCCGCCACAAACCGCTGCGCACCGCCCAGGCCAGACACCCAGTCCGCGACCCAAAGGATCCATTGCAAGCCCAGCCCCATGATCCACAGGCCGCTGCCTTCGGCCCCGAACGGGGCCAGCACCGCCGCAAGAACCGACGCGGGCACCACGACCGTGCCCATCAGCGGCACCGAGGCCAGATTGGCCAAGAGCCCGTACTGCGCCATGGCGTTGAAATGCGCCGCCCCGATGGGTGCGGTGGCCAGCCCCGCCACGGCCGACGAAATCACGAGGCCAAGGAACGCCTGCACCCAACCCCGCCCACGCAGCCACGGCATGTCCCGCAGCCAGCCGAACACGGCCACCAGCGCCGTGGTCGCGGCAAACGACATCTGGAACCCCGGGCCCAGCAGCGCCTCGGGTTGCCAGGTCAGGATGATCAACGCCGCGATGGCCACGCCTCGCAACGAGATCGCGCGCCGGTCGACCAGAATGGCGCACAACGCCACCGCCACCATGACAAAGGCGCGTTCGGTCGCCACATTGCCGCCCGACAGCGCAAGGTATCCGGTGGCCGCCAGCAGCGCGCCCCCAGCCGCCAACTTGCGTGACGGCCAGCGCAGCGCGACGGGCGGGATCAGCGCAAAAACGAGGCGTAGCAGTCCAAAGACAAAGCCCGACAGCAGCCCCATATGCAGCCCCGAAATGGCCAGCAGATGCGCGGTGTTGGCAGCCCGCAGCGCGTCCAGCGCGTCCTGGCTGATGCCGCTGCGGTCACCAGTGGTCACCGCCGCGGCAAAGCCGCCCACATCCCCCGGCAGATGCGCACGCACCTCGCCCGAGATGTTCATGCGAATGCCAAAGATCACCTGCCGCAAATCAAATTCCGCAGCACGCGCCGCCACCAGCGGCACACGCGTATAGCCCACAGCCCCGAGCCGCGCGAACCAGGCGTGGCGTTGAAAATCGAAACCACCCGGCTCGACCGGGCCACCCGGCGGGCTCAGATGGGCCGTGGTCATCACGCGCAAACCGGGTGTTGGCTCCACGCCCAGGCCCGCATCCCCGTGTAGGGAAATGCGTACACGCACCGGCGTCTCGTGTGGGGCCACACGGTCGAGCTTGACCTGATCCAGCGTCAGCCGCACCGCGTCCGACGCGCTGCGATCCATGCCGACAATGCGCCCCTCCACGGGGCCGTAATAGCGCCAGTCGATCACCGGCCCCGAAAGGCTGTGCGTGCGCAGCGCCGCGATACAAAAGCCAAAGGCGATCATCGTCAGAAATACGGCGAACGGCCCCGCTGTCTCTGGCAGTGCACGTGTTGCGGCGAACGCGGCAAAGCCCGCGAACCCAATGGCGACGATCAGCGGCAAGGACGGCTCGAACCGCAGGGCAAAGAACACGGCGATGCCGACCGCCATGCCCACCGGCAACCAGCCAAAGAGGTGCCCGCGCTGCACCGCGATCATGTGGCGGAACCGCGCTGCCAGCCCCATGCTTGCCCCTCTTGCTCATGCCGCGTATCAGGTGCCCAAACCTATCCCTCCCATGGTTACCAAGAGGTAAACGCTCATGTCCGAGCCCCGTCCGGTCGTCACCCGCTTTGCCCCCTCGCCCACCGGTTTTCTGCATATCGGCGGCGCGCGCACGGCGCTGTTCAACTGGCTTTATGCCCGTGGCCGGGGCGGCAGGTTCC
>ERZ1740072.947-NODE-947-length-11472-cov-7.835684_pt1 | contig 11472 bp, 14 predicted proteins | sample MGYA00581733_ERZ1740072 | MGnify/ENA primary metagenome ERZ1740072 (study PRJEB43018, sample SAMN04849741) | marine metagenome | isolation source: floating plastic debris | place: Pacific Ocean | collected 2008-08-30 | study: EMG produced TPA metagenomics assembly...
TCTGGTATCTCAATATTCATTGAGATACTCGGTGTTTCGTTGGGTTCCATTTAATTATTGTTGGCCTTTTTCAGCCTACTTATCATTGTTGTTGCGGCGGCTTCAGCTTGTGCTTTGGTCATGCCGTCTTGAGCCACAAATCTTTGTATCAGCCCCTCTCTTACTGTGGTCATCGGTGGCAATGGTAGAGATGGGAAATCTTCAGCAGCGCTGCTCATTATCGCCCAGTAATGACACGTCTTCTCGCTGGTGATGCGCCGCCCTTAAGCTGTCCGCCTAATGCGGCCCTATCTCCAGCGCGTCTTCCGGCGTTTGAACCATCAGCTGATCTGGAGCTGGTCCCTACTTTTTGAGTTCTTAAGCCCATACCATCCATAAATGCCTGATTTTCTTTAGCAAGCATGGATGATGTTTTCTGTCTGACAATTGCTGAGCCAATAGGCTCATGGAGGCTGTCAGTTGTCTCCATAGCTTCTTTTTTTTCTTTTAGCCGTTCTGTTATCCGGTCGGCCATGCCTTTTCTGAAGCTATCGGCCCATGACCTCCATGAAGTTCCCTCGTTGTATGGGTCCCTCTTGGCTATGGTCATTTGCCGCTTACACTCTCTATCTATCGTTTCTGATAAATAGTTGTATAAAGCAATGCATCCAGTAACAAGCCCAGCTCGGCCAACAAAGTGAATATATTTCATCCTGGTGCCATTGTTTCTGTCTTTCCCGGAAAAGCATTTAACATTGTTAGCTTTTGCTATACCAGTAGCTAACATAAGCTTCCAGAAAACATTACTCTTGGATGGCCCAAATTGCTGGTGAATTACTCCATCATCGTTATCGTCCTCTACGGACACTTCAGCCATGCTAAGGCTGTAAGTGTTCATTAATTCTTGTGCCTTTGCAGCGGCAGAGGTGGCTTCGTTTTCGTTTGGGCTATCTGAAAGAGCCAATAGTGCTTGAATCTTCTTTATTAGCTTGTCTTTGTCCATTTCCTTTCCCTCGCTTCTTTTTAATTATAGCATTCTTAAATCGCAAAATGCGATTAAAATATGAAGCAAGCATTTTATTGTATAAAATTGCTGTAATCCTTTAGCGGGAAGGCATTCATGGCGTACGACCACAACAATACATTCTTTAGGAAGTGGCTGATTCAGTCACCTGTCGGTCTGGATACAGCCCTAGGCATTCCCGCAGCTGACTACATCCAGGCTGCACACCCTGCGGATGATGAGTGGGCAGCCATAAACACGCTTAGCCCGCTCCTGGGCCTAAGCGCTGAGCAGTCGGCTACGCTAGCTGCTAGTCCCTTCCTGCGGCTTCATCCAGAGGCCAGCAGCAGAATGTCTAATGATGGGGAAGCCCCAGGCTACAGAGCGTCCTCGTCGGGGACTATCTATCAAGCTGGTGGAATACGTCGTAGATTTGAGATCAACATCAGGGACGTCCGTTCACCCATAGCTGATGGCATACGTCGCATAGCTGATGTCTCGAACTATGGGGACCAGGTTCAGCAGATTCCGGTGCTGATTTTGGATTTTTGTTTTCCTGAGGTGAACGACAAAATTATTGCGATCGCTCAGAATCTGCCGCCCTACACAGTCAGGCTTGGCCTAATTAGTGATGTTGGGTTAAGTGGCCCAGAAGCAGGATACCCAGGCACAGATAGAGTGAGCCTGGGTAGCGGGTTCTCATTCACTTTTACTGAAAGCACGTTGCGACGGGTTACTTAATCAATCGGAGTAACAGAAATAATATGCATGGGCACAGATTCTGGAAAATTAGGATGAACCTCCATTTTATTGTCTAGGATCAAACAGTCCCCTAATTCTTCTGAATCCCAGTCTGAAGAAAGACAATATCCATAATCATGATCCATGCCTTGAGAGAAAAACTTAGTCCAAGCAGGTGAAAGCTTGTAATACTTAGCTGGCTTAAATTTTCCTGTAAATCCAGCTTTCCACCTAGAGTACTCTAATGAGTATTTTTTTTGAGCCAGCTGATATTCCTTTATTTCGATTAATTCAAAAAAATCGTAAGAGTCTAGGTCTATTCCCAATGACTCAGCTATTTCTCTGTTGCTCTTGCCGTCTGAGTCTTTTAGTATTTTGACGACTTTAGACAATTCTTTTCCCATGTCCATATGCACATCCTCCAATATTCTATTTTAATTATAGCATTTTTTAGCTTAGATTGAATCCTATTAAGCTGCCTTGTCTTCCTCGCCAATCCACATACGGCCAGCTGCGGCCTTTGCCTGAAAATCCTTAGCTATCTGACCATCCAGAAACTTCAGGTGGATTGTTCCCTTTTTGAATACTCTGATTTCAAAAAATTCAGAGTATATCTTTAGGTCGTGGCGTTCTCCGTGTTCGTTTACTTGCTTAAAATGTTTGGCCAGTGTTGCTCTAATGGTTGTTTCATTTTCATCAGATTTCAATGATTCCATTGGTTTGCCGGTGGCCCAGCAGATCGCCTTGTCCAGATCGCTCAGAAACGAAGGGATTTGCCATTCCCTCCATTCAGTAGAAAATGTTGGGTCATACATTCCACTACAGTGTGGCCAAATTACCTTACCTCTTTTGATTTGGTTCGGGCTGTTCGTCTTCCAGCCCTCCATGAACTGCTTATTCTCATGGTGACGCCCAATCAGTTCATCAAAGACGTCGGTAACGAGTTGATCCATTGCCTGGTCTACGGTGGCTAGGATCATTTGGAGCATCTCCATGATATTGCGCTCCGAGAATTCTAATTTCGCTTGGTCTATAGCGAAACGCTTAAAATCTTCCTGAGCTTTGGTCCCTACCCGACTGCCGATATCGGTCTCGGTGAACACATGCCCCCAAAAAAGGGCTTTCAAAAGCCTATAATCCCTACTAAAAGAGCCTTCAGGTTCAAGCTCTGATTTCATCCCATTCCTTCCAGGAGCATAAGCAGGAAGCGGGCTTAGGTAATAATCTATCTCTCTCTTCAGCTCCCATTTTTTCTGGAGCGCTTCAACAGCTCTGTCATACCTCACAACCATTGTTTTTATCTTAGACTTGTGAGCTAGTGGATTAGCCTTGAATGCTCCAGGTTTCTCGGGCTGACGGTCCCGATCAAAATTGCCAGCTTCCCAGTCCGGTACAAACGGCTTTTTCTTGAGTAGCGGAGTTTCGATTCGAATGCATACCACCTCTACTCCAGTGGTTCGCTCAGCATCCTTAAAGCATTGGCCAAAAAACTCGATAGTCCCAGCTTTCTCTAGCTGGTTTAGAACATCATCAATGACGCCCTGGGGAGGGTTTTTACTTAAAATTGTTTCTGGTGCAATCACACCAGCTAGGCCGCATAGTTTGTACAGTAAAAATCGTCGCTTTGTGTCGTAGGGGTTTCTAATTGTTTCGGCATTCAACAGGCATGCCATCCTTCCCCCAGGCTTTAGGTATTCAAGATTTTTAAGAAAGTGGTCTACTCCTTCAGCGAATGGTGGGTTAGAGAGTATAGTCCCAAATTTACGAGGTTCGCTGAATTCAAGCCAATCGGTTCCTATGACTTGAAACCCTTCTCCGGCGAGAACGGTCCTTAGCTGAGGGTCAATCTCCACAGCCAAGAGCTTGGTTTTCATGCGATAAGAGTTATGACTAAATTTTTCATACAAGCAGCTCAAAATCGCTCCGTTGCCTGCCTGGGGATCTAAAATCCTGTCATCCCTGCATGGCGGTGAAGATAGGTATATCGTTTTTGTCTTCCATCTTCTATCCGTATAGTCACGGAGCCATGGAGAGATCATCCGCTCCACAACTTCTGGTGGCGTAGGGTAAAACTGATTTTCAAGCATTGTCGTAAATAGGATTATCCATAACTTCGTCTGCGGTCTCAAACAGTGCGGCCATTTCATCTGACAGCACATCTAGCTGAGGCCCGTCTTTCTCGATAGTGCGTGGGTAAAGAACTGCATCTATCTCCGCATCCGATAGCTGGCGGTTATCCACCATCCAGCCTGATAGTGCAGTCGCCCTAGACACGCCGGAATTGCTTACTATTTCGGTGATTTGGTCGGCTACGCTCTTCATGCAATTCTCCCCTTTCCTTATTATAATTATAGCATTATTTCGCTAATGTATGCGATAAAAAGCTACTTTTCTGGGGCTATTTAAGGGCTATTTGCCAAGCCTCCGGGATGATTGGCCATCAATAAGAAAAGTCCGTCCTAGGGCTGCCAGGACGGACTCAGAGAGGAGATTTTATTGAATCTGGTTAAGCGGTAAGCAACGGGAGCTGCTCCGTGACCACTTCCGCCTGAACGCTTATGGTGACCCCTTCATGATGGCTGTCTAAGCCATCGGGTCTATACATTTCTTCGTCCGCTGGTCGCCCGTCCTCGTCTTCTTCCCAGCAGAAGTATAGAGTTTCCATTGCTCGGGTGAGAGCAATGTATTTCATGTTTGCTTCCTGGACCTTTTCCCAAGACCGCTTGGCCATTGGGTGAGGCATCACGGAAGGCTTCAGGATAAAGACATTATCTGCCTCCAGTCCCTTGGCTTTGTGTATGGTGCTCAGCCAGATAGTGGCCTCTTTATCGGAAAATAGATTTTCAATGGTGCGCTCCATGCAGCCAACGCTGTCGCATTGTGAGCCGTCCCATATGGCTCCCAGGCAGTCTATTTTATCGGTAAGCCGTTCTATTTTCGCTGCTGCCTCATCTTCATCAAAAAGCCCACTAATAATTGCGGCCTGCGCATTCAGGTAAGCCTTAAACGCTTCTTTGGGATTGAGCCAATCGATATAATGTTTTTTGTCGATTGCCTTCAAATCCTTGATAAGTTGCTTCCCAATATCTCGGCCCTTTATCTGGGCGTTGATGCCGTCTTTTATCAGTGAAAAGCACAATGGAATCAGCGGCGCGTTTACGCGACAGATAACAAGGTCTCCAGGTTGAATGATTTCGGAGACATCAAAGTCATAAACATGCCTTTCATCCCCATCCGGTGCGCCCGGTCTAGCCTCAAGTCCTGGATAAATGTCATTGGCCAGCGCTACGTGAGATGTTGGGCATCGGTAGCAAATGCTTAGCGGTAGGATGTCTGCCCTCGTATCGGTGGCCAGCTCCCTCATGCCATTGGTTGAGGCAAAGGCGAATCCATAGATCGCCTGATGTTCATCGCCAATGAATACAGAGTATCCGTTTTGTTTGCGAAGCTTTTTGACAAAGGTTTGTTGGAGGAAATTGAAATCCTGACTTTCATCCGCCAAGACTGCTCCGTATTTTTTAATCGGCAGGTTGTCAATGATTGGGAGCCATATCATCTCATTGTATGAAATGACTTTTTTCGACTCTCTTTTGATTCGGTTTAATACATCTCTGACCCCATCTATTGCGGGCTCAAGAGTCCTTATCTCCAGCCCATAATGGTCGATACCATCCCAGACGGCATCCTCATCGTATGGGTCGATTAGGCAGAGCTGGCAAAGGTTAATTAGCTCCTTGATTTCGCCCAATACCTCAAACCATCGCTCACGTTCTAGGTCAAGCTTGTAGTTATTCTCGGTTAGCCATTCTTTGGCTAACTTTCCGTGCAGGTATCCGTCAATCTTGGGCGGCCTCCGACCGCTCATGGTTGCGGCTTCTCTGACAGCCTCAAATCCCAATGAATGCAGAGTTCTAGCCTGCATACCTCTTGGTAGCTTCAGAGAAAGCTCCTCGGCAATGTGCTTATTAAAGGCAACAAAGATCGCGTCCTTTGGATTATCGATCTTTAGAGATGCCTGAGTCAGGGTGGTTGTCTTGCCTGTCCCAGGGCCTGCCATGACGACAAGGCTACTCCCTGGTTTGGCTGACTCCATCCAGCTAAAGACTTCTTTTTGATATTTTGACGGCTCAAATGACATATATTTATCTCCCTCTCTTATTTTAATTATAGCAAATAATTTGCAGAATGCGATAATAAAGTTTTAGGAAAATAGCGGCAATTATGCCTACGGCAATGACCTAAGAAATATAATGCAGAAAACTTTATCATCGCAAAATGAGTAAATCAGGAAGACTGAAGTCTCTGGGGATAGCACTTGGTATTAGTGTGTTGAGCGCTTTATTGCCTGCCCAGGAAGCCCAAGCTCAACTTGAGCGGCATTTTGATGGTCAGTATGAATGTTATGGCCTTTACTATGGTGAGCCAGACGGAGCTGCATCTGGTTTTTTGCGATTGACTCCTACTAAGCCTCTAGGAGGAATCCTGCAAACCCGTGCTCGTTTCACTTTTTATGATCGGTTTCTTGATATTCGAACCATCATGTACGAGCAGACCAAATCATCTCCGGTGCCCGTCAGAGAGATGATTCTACAAGAGGAAGCTCCCGACTCGATGAATACCCCGACCCATGGAAGCATCTATGATGCTTGGGTTTCAGGGATTAGTACGCGAAATATTGCCGGTATCCCCGCTCAATTGTTGATCATCCAAGACGCGCCCTTGTTTGATACCGTTTTTAACGGGTATTTTGGCCCCGCAACTAACGATCCGAGCAGTTACAACATTAATAGGGGCGAGCGATGCGACTACTCAAACCTACTACCCGAGGAATAAGCCAATGATGAAGAAAAAACTACTTTCCCTATTGGCCTTGTCTGTCACTCTTCCTGTTTTAGGTACTCAACAGGCATTGGCTCAGTCCACCGATTATTGTGTTCCTGGTGCATACGATCTCGACACACCCGGAGATATTGTCGCTCGGGTTGTTGCTGTTGACGATGCAACAGGCTTACCTAGTCGTCTTGAGTACTCATTAAATAATGTACTGCTGCCTGAAGGTAGTGTTACACCTTATTCTGACCTGTTCGTGATTGGCGAGTTGAAAGGTGTGCTAGGCATGCTTGCGCCAATTCGCCAAACCGGATATGAACAGTGGGGCGGATACCAAAACTTTGCCGGTGGTCTCACAATCCCCTACTTGGAAGAAATCTACGAGCTAGCCCCTGGCACCCTTTCTCCTAATGACACGTTTGCGATTAACGGGCAATTCGTAGTAACTGAAACGCCACCAAATCATGTTTATCCTGCTAGCGAAACGGTTTGTCCAGTTACACCGACCGCCCCAGTTCTTCGCATTAGCGCGCCTGAATTTAGCACCACTGCTGACTGGCAGGGTGGCTTTACCGGAACGCTAACGTTCGACTATATCGACCCTACTCCGACTGGGGGTAGCTGGAGCCTGGTGTTTGATGCCCCATTTGAAATCACGCAGATGTGGGATGGCCTTTACACCAGCGTCAATAATGGCGATGGGACCTATACCTATACCGTCACCAACGAGAGCTGGAACGGTTCGCTGGCCAATGGTGATACGACCGTTATCACGTTCAACGCCAACGATGTGGCTACCAACCTTTTGCCAATCGTGGAGCTAAACCTTGCGATCGCTGATAAAACTGTGTCAGACGACTGGGGGACTGGGTTTACTGGTGGTGTTCAGTTCACCTACACAGGCGATCTGCCTATTGACGAGTGGTATCTATCTTTAGGTACCACTGACTTCATGCCTTACGAATCGTGGGTAGCTGTGATTGACGATCCGTCGCCTGGTCCAGCAGCTGATACGGTCGTATTCGCAAATGAAGTCTATAACAATAGGCTAGAGCCAGGTGATTCGGTCGATATCGGCTTTAACGCGAATGGCGATAGCACGGGAAGCTTTACCGATGCAGCGCTGTTTGGAATATTGGACGATCCTATAGGAAGCACACCGCCTACAGGATTTAGCTTCCAATAATCAAGCAGATAAGCTGAGCTGACGTAACCACAGACCGCTTAGCTGGAGTGATATCAAAATCGGTCAGATTGTCTATAATTAAAATCAATAGGCAATTTGACCACCTAAGAATTTGATATCATGCTGTACCACGCCTCTAGTAGCCCTGAGACAGAGAGAAAATTACCCGAGGCGCTAGAACCGGGAGAGCACGTAATTGACGGAGTAAGAACCATCGTGATGCCGTCGAGCGGCTCAGGTGGTAGAAAAACGAAAGGCTTGCCCCCAGCGCTAGCTGCAAGGATTAAATCTCGAATACAAGAGATACGAGACGGTGAATAATCAACAAACAAAAGCCCTGATCGAATGGATCAGGGCTTTTGTCTTAATAGCCCCCGTCAGAGCGGCTCAGGGGGGCTTTAATTTAATTGTCGGCCTAATGTAGTCCCCAGAAAGGAAGCCCCTTGAAGGGGCTCAGGGATGGCTCTATTGAGCGACTTTCATGGCAGCGGTCACAACCTTTCTGGTGACCCAAGTAAAGCCCTCTCCTTCCCCCTTGAAGCGATGCATCCAGCTGATCAGGTCTTCGGTCTGACCCCCAAAATCTGTTGCATCTTCGGGGATATCTACCCATTCAGGCTCCCAGGTTAAATCGGAAACAGACGCATCTGTTGACAGGTAACGAAAAAGCGGTGATAGCCCAGGAAGTTTTAGGTATTTCCCTCTCAGGTTTCCGCCACCGACTAGGACGACATTCTTAGTGTGGTTATACATTGCTTGCTCTTAATAGAATTTCTAGTTCTTTCTGTCGTCCAAAAACAATGCCGGTAACAACAGCATTGACCTTTGAAACCATCATTAGCGAGTACGAAAGAGATAGTTTGAGTACGGTTTCATTGCCTGCCTGTACTTTGATGTGCCAGCATTTATCTCCAGGAGCCATGCTGGTGTAAATAGATCCCTTGGAAACTTTCAGCTTCGGATTCTGGGCATACTCTATGTAATGCCAATGATCAAAATCTATGGCCTTCATTGCGGCTTCTATCTGTCGGCCTAGGCTTCCCGCTGTGGCGGCTGTCCAGTCAATTGCCTGTATTTCAATCGTCTGCATTTTTATGTCTCTTAAATAGGATTAAAAGGGGCCTAGGCCCCTGCAATTAGCCAGCCAAAGGCGCGTCTGAATTAGACAATCTGCGGGAGCCATATTTGGCTCTCATATCGTCCGTGCTGATACGGCTTCCCCTGCGCTTTTTGTCGTACTGATCTGTCAGATAACGTCTCAGGTCCATGTACCATCCTTTCTTGGCTCGGCCATACATAAAGTGAAGTGGTCGGTCGTCAGCTGCCGCCCAGCATGGGCGATTATCCTCCAGCGTCTCTATCTCTGCGTCCCCTTCGGCCCTGGGTTTCACAAAGGGGCTGCCTTTGGGGATATTCCAAATCCATATCCAGGTTCCAATAACTTCAACATTCTCGATTTCAATCCAGTCGGTAGCATACAGCCAGCTGACGATTTCCATAAAGAAGCGCTCTAGCCCTTCGTCATAGGTATAAGTATCCTCGTACTTCTTGCCGCCCTTGCCAGTACGTTCCGTGGTAGAGCCGTTAGCCCTTCTCATCGCCATTTCGTAGGCATTATTGAGGTTCTTGATAGGCTCCTCACTAATTCCTTGATTTACGTCCGGATGGACAGTCCGAGTAAGCTTGCGGTATCTTTTCCTAATCTCATCAACATCTGCTCCCTCTTTAGTCAATTCAGTCAAAAAATACTCTTTTGAATAATCCATATTTCTGTTTTCTCTTCCGTCTCTTATTCTAATTATAGCAAATATTTTTTATCGTATGCGATAGATATATAAAGTATCTATCGCATTTTTATAAAGCTTGTATGTCTTATGCAGTAATGCTTTCGAGTCGTCCGGTGTCCTTGGCCAGCATTAGCTCTGCATGGGTCAGAAACATCTCTCCGGTGCCTGGAAGACTCTCTAGGTAGATTCGATTGGCGCTATTGTTTAGGGTAATGCCGCCATCTTCGACAGAAAAGCTTTTGATCTTTAGTAGTGGGGTGTGAGGGTCTTTCCTGGCCTTAGCTCCGATCAGGTACTGATCTACTCCGTCTGTGGTGACACGGATTATAGGGAGCCCTTCGTATGTGGAGACATTTATCTCCAATGACTTGCCAGCTATTATTTTCTCGAAGTTTGTTCTTATTAGGTGTATCTCCCAAATGGCTGGGCCTTCGGCCTTGACTTTGTGATAGAAGGTGCCAGCATCCGTGTCCCCTATCTCCAGTCGCATCCCCCGGACTGGGTTATATGAGAGGCATACTAAGTCAGCGCCATAAGCCTTAGCGATGCTGATGCCTGCCCTGAGTTGCGCCCCATCTGTGGTGACTGGATTGTCAGCTCCAGCGCTGATGTGAGTCACAGTATCGGGTAAGTCGATGCCATCGAGCCGCTCGATCACAGTCATCTTAGCTGTGCCGCCCGTAAGCTTGGCGGTGAAGCTAATCTCCATATAGGCTTGGCTTAGGCCCACACTCATCTGACCAATGGCCCGAGGTAATGATAGGTTGGACGGCAAAGTAAACGGGATAAACTCTTCTCCTGAGGTACCCGCAAGCGCTGTGGTGACTCGTGATGGAGTATAGCCAGTCAGCCTAGGTCCCTGCGGTGACGGGATTAAAGCAAATCTACAGTTGCGATCGCTTCCCCTGAGCTTGGTTAGTTTAGATAGAGCTGTTGAAAATTTGTCTCCATCTAAGGAGATTGCTTCTGGTAGACCAAGGAAGGGAGGAAAGTCGGCAGAATACTCAGTCAATTCTATTCTGGTGGAATCGATTGAAATACTATCCCCTTGTATATCAACGCTTTTAGCGCGGGCAATTAACTTTTTCAGTGGCAATATCTGGGTTGCACAGGCCCACGACTCTTGGTGATCTAGCTCGATCACGACCTTTGTTAGGCCAGGGTCCCTAAGAGCTGTCAGTGTCAGACTCCCTGGGACTGCTTCAATCTGAACAAGAGAATCCCGCTTAGGTGTAGCTTTATCTAGCTGAATAAGGATGCTTTTTAATAATTTTGGATTAATTTTCATTCTTCTAGTCGCTGAGACATCATTAAATGGGTGAACGGGTCTGTAGATCGATTAATTTCTTTGCTTTTGTCCCCTTGGCTAACTTCGACAGTCGAAAGTACCCAGGTAACAGAATGAAAGCCCTCATCTGTAGGCCTGTCAAAAGTCTCTGTCCATCCGTCATGGATTGAGGTGACCCCCATCCTGACAGTGCTTTTTACAGTTTTTCTAGGGACTGTCCTTTTGGGCGGACAAACGACAAATTCTAGCCGCTTTTGCCTGGAGGTAAGACCATTGTTGAATTGAATTTCAACGAAAACAGCCGCATTTCCAGATGCTTGAGCGGTGTAGACTCTGGTGCTTTGAATAAAGTCGAAATTTTTTGCGGTATTCGCCGCATTAATAATCGCTTGGTATGACCACATGACGCCAATCTTCTCCTTAAACGTCTTCAGAAACGGTGTCATAGCCCTTGCATAAGCCACTTTCGATGATTCGGCCTAAAGCCCTTTTCTCCCCACAAGGGACGTAGGGAGCGCTAATATCAGGCCTCATAGCGACAAATGCCTGCGTCGCCTTATCCCACAATGCGAATGAACGATCAGGCATCCGATAGCCCCTAAAGACAAGTCCCGATGCATCCTTTATTTCAAAATTGCTGCCTGGGATGATATCCATC
>ERZ1740072.948-NODE-948-length-11471-cov-3.846181_pt1 | contig 11471 bp, 9 predicted proteins | sample MGYA00581733_ERZ1740072 | MGnify/ENA primary metagenome ERZ1740072 (study PRJEB43018, sample SAMN04849741) | marine metagenome | isolation source: floating plastic debris | place: Pacific Ocean | collected 2008-08-30 | study: EMG produced TPA metagenomics assembly...
CACCTCACGGCGTTGATCAGCATCCGCCAGTGCCACGGCCTGTTCCAACAGCTTGTCGAATTCAGGGTTGGCATATCCGGCTTCATTCCACTTGGCCGTACTTTGGTAGCAGATACCATAAAGCTGCACACCCAGTGGTCTGTGGTTCCAGTCGGTGATGCTGAAGGGATACTTCGTCCAGTCGTTCCAGAAGGTCGAACCGGGCATGACCGTGCGTTTGACGTTGATGCCAGCCTCGCGCAGTTGGATGGCAATCGCGTCTGCGGTGTCCTTGCGGAAGCCCCCGTCGATCGAAATCAGCTCGTGTTCAAAATCCGCCATTCCAGCCTCTGCCATCAGAGCTTTCGCGCCTGCCGGATCATGGACGGGTTTGCCAATATCGGCGTATTCAGGATGGACCGGGGCGACATGGTGGTTCTCAGCCGCGCTGCCCTTGTTGTTGAAACCAAGCTCAAGCGTCAGTTCGTTGCTGACCGCCATTTGCAGCGCTTTGCGCACGCGCACGTCTGCATAAGGTTTTTTACCACCAACTTCCGCATTCTGGTTGCCACGGATCACGACCGTGGATCCGGTGTCGATGGATTTGACCTGCCATCCAAGGGCTTCCATCAATTCCAGATGTTCGCTGGGGGGGTTGTAGGTAACGTCCACCTCTTCAGCCTCGACAGCGCCCAGAACAGCGGATGTATCGGTGCCATAATCAATGAATTCAAACCGATCGACCCAAGCTCCCGTGCCTTCACCCCACCAATTATGGTTTGTGTTGCGTTCAACGGCCGCGCGCACGCCGACCTCAAATTCAACGGGCAGGTAAGGGCCCGTGCCGACCGGATTGCTCAGCATGGTTTCCGGTGTATAGCTTTCCGGCACCACCAGGGCGGGGTAGTCAGCAAGGCTTGGGATGATGGTGATGTCGGATGATGCGCAGGTCAGTTGCACTGTGTGATCGTCGATCACTTTGATGGCGCCAGCGGCGGCTTTGTTTGTGACAGCGTCAATCAGCGTCTTGAGGCGCGACGCCATGGAGTTGCCTTCCACCTCTGCGTCACACCAGCGTTCCAAATTGCGCGCAACGTCCTGTGCGGTAAAGGCGGTGCCATCATTCCAGTTCACGCCTTTGCGGATGTTCAATGTATAGACGGTGGCATCGTCATTGACGGACCAGTCTTCCAACAGGCGGGGTTTGAAGGTGCCGTCGTTGTTATACTCAACCAGATATTCCAGCCAGGTGGAGGCAACCATCGCCATGGCGGCGAAATCCAGTGTGCGCGTGTCTTTCAGCGCGTGAACGCCAACTTCCAGACGCATGGTGCCCCCGCGCGCAGGGGTTGCCGCCTGCGCAGGTGTGGCCATGCCCAGCATGGCATAGGCGGTTGTGGCCGTCGCGCCAAAGGCGCTGGCCAGGGCAAGAAACTCGCGGCGAGCAACGTCGCTGCCGGATTTGGCGGCCTGCGCGGTGTCATTCAGCGCCTTGGGCAATGCGCGGCCCTTGCGGTTGGTAAAGTGTGAGATCAGTTTCATGTGGTCCTCCCGGTTTCGAGGCAAAACGTCTCCGGGCCGCCGGAATTACCGGCAACAGCAGGGGTGCGATATCGGGAACCTGCTTTGGTTCCACTGTGGCTCAGAGATTTTGCTGGACCTACGGTGGCGGCGAATAGGGCCTCAGGCAAGATTCTTGGAATGATAAGAATTGGCAATGAACTGAATGCGCTGAATTTATGGAGCCTGCGGAAGTCTGTCCCGCTGGAATGTGCAGTTCTGCGCGCTTCTCTCTTCCTTCAGCGGTGCGTGCCAAATTAGTTCGGCGCGCAACCTTATGGTTTTAAGCAAGATTTTCTATCTCCTTCCTTGAAATGATCACAACTCGTCGACAATCAGTTGACTTGGATGTTGTATCTTGGATACAAAATCCAGACCAAGATACTCTCCTGCTGGCGTGTTGGACCAGCAGGAACTGAACGTCGAAACGGCCGTTCATAGGTCGATAAATCTAGGGAGACATCCATGAAACTGACACTTCTGGCGGCCAGTACCGCCATCGCTTTGACAGGTGGGGCCGCGCTGGCCAACACGCTTGTCTATTGTTCCGAAGGATCACCAGAGGGGTTTGACCCTGCGCTGTTTACGGCCGGTACGACCTTTGATGCGTCCTCGCATCCGATCTACAACCGTCTGCTGGAGTTTGAGACCGGCACCACAAATGTTGTCCCCGGCCTGGCAGAGCGGGTGGAGGCCAGTGACGATGGCCTGGAATACACCTTCCACCTGCGTCAGGGCGTCAAGTTCCACGCAAATGACGCATTCACGCCCAGCCGCGACTTCAATGCGGATGATGTGATCTTTTCCTTCATGCGCCAGAAGGATGCGTCGCATCCCTTCAATCAGGTTTCCGGCGGCACCTGGGAATACTTCAAGGGCATGGGGATGCCTGATCTGATCGAGAGCATCGAAAAGATTGATGACTACACCGTCAAATTCACCCTGACCAAGCCCGAAGCACCCTTTGTTGCCAACATGGCGATGGATTTTGCCTCTATCGTGTCGGCTGAATACGGGCAGGCGATGCTGGATGCGGGAACACCGGAAAAGGTGAACACCGCACCAATTGGCACGGGTCCGTTTTCCTTTGTGGCCTACCAGAAAGACGCCGTCATCCGCTATGCGGCAAATGGCGAGTATTGGAAGGCTCCAGCGGATGTCGACAACCTGATCTTTGCGATCACGCCGGACGCTTCGGTGCGTTATCAAAAACTGAAGGCGGGCGAATGCCATGTGATGCCCTATCCCAACCCGGCTGACATTCAGGCGATGAAGGATGACGCGGACATCAACATGATGGAGCAAGAGGGCCTGAACGTTGGCTATCTGGCCTACAACACCACCATGGCGCCGTTTGACAACGCCAATGTGCGCCGCGCGCTGAACATGGCCATCGACAAGCAGGCGATCATTGATGTGGTGTTCCAGGGCTCTGGCCAGATCGCCAAGAACCCGATCCCGCCGACCATGTGGAGCTATAACGAAGCCACCGTTGATGACGCCTATGATCCTGAAAAGGCCAAGGCACTGCTGGAAGCCGAAGGCGTGTCGGGTCTGGACATGAAGGTGTGGGCGATGCCCGTGCAGCGCCCCTATAACCCCAATGCCCGCCGCATGGCCGAGCTGATCCAGGAGGATTTCTCCAAGGTTGGCGTCAACGTCGAAATCGTGTCCTACGAGTGGGGCGAATATCTGTCACGCTCGAAAGATCTGAACCGCGACGGCGCTGTTCTGCTGGGTTGGACAGGGGATAACGGCGATCCTGACAACTTCCTGGCCGTGCTCTTGGGCTGTGACGGTCGCGAGGCCTCGAACCGCGCGCAATGGTGTCACAAACCCTTTGATGACGTGATCCTGAAGGCCAAGCAGGTCACCGATCAGGCCGAGCGCACCAAGCTTTATGAAGAAGCGCAGAGCATCTTCAAAGAGCAGGCCCCCTGGGCCACGATTGCCCATTCGGTTGTCTACATGCCGATGAGCACCAAGGTGAAAGGCTACAAGGTTCACCCCCTGGGCGGCCACATCTTCTACGGCGTAAGCGTCGAATAAACGATCCTCCCTGTTGGGGCCGCCGGTTGGTGGCCCTGACACCTATCCAGCCGGAGCATTTCCATGCCAGATCTGTCTGAATACCGCGCCATCGCCGAAGCTTTGTCCGTTGATGCGGTTGCCCTGGTGCCCGGCCCGAATTTCACCCGCGCCATGGGGCATTCCTTTGGCAGCCACGAACGACCCATTGTGGTCGTGATCCCATCCTCCGGTGCCCCAGCCGCGATAGTGCCCAACCTTGAATTGGGGTCATGGGACCTGGTCGGATTTGACGGCGCGGTTTTTGATTGGCGCGATCAGAGTGGATATCAGGGCGCCTTTGAACAATTGGCCGCGCATCTGCCGCTGACCTCCCTCGCGGTTGAAGGTCAGGTGATGCGCGTGTTTGTGATGAAGGCGCTGAGCGCGGCTTATAGCGACCTCACCATCATCGACGCGGAACGCGAGATTTCCGGGTTGCGCGCCTGCAAGACCGAGGTGGATATCGCCGCGCTGCAAGCCGCCATTGACCTGTCCGAACGCGCTTTGGAGCGTGTGATCGCAAGTGTGCGCGTCGGTCAAACCGAAGCGGATGTGGAACAAGCATTGATACAGGCCTTGTTCGCGGAAGGCGCGGATGATCTGGCCTTTGCGCCGATTGTCGCGGCGGCTGACAATTCCGCGCGCCCCCATGCTCATGCCCGCTCCGATTACAAAATCAAATCCGGCGATGCTCTGCTGATTGATTTTGGCGCGCGCAAACACGGGTTTGTCTCGGATATCTCCCGGACCTTCTTTGTGGGAGAGCCCAGCGATGAGGCGCGCGCTGTGTATGACACCGTCCTGCGCGCCAATCTGGCCGGGTTTCAGGCCTGCCGCCCGGGTGTCACCGCCCATGACATCGACGACGCCGTGACCAGCGTTCTTGAGGCCTCTCCCTACGGCAATCGCATTCGCACCAAAACAGGTCACGGTCTGGGCCGCGACGTTCATGAAGCACCCTACATCATGCGCGGCAATCCCGAAGTGATGAAAGCCGGCATGGTCTGGACGAATGAACCGGGCCTTTACGAGCTGGGCAATTTTGGCGTTCGGATCGAAGACGATGTTCTTGTCACGGATAAGGGATGCCGGTCGCTGACCCGTTTCCCCAAGGAATTGAGGATCATTGGCACCTGATGTTTGGCTTTCTTCTGACCCGTTTGGGCACATTCATTCCAACTTTCATCGGGGTCACCCTGATTTCCTTCATGTTCATCCGGGTACTGCCGGGGGACCCGATTATCGTCATGGCGGGCGAACGCGGGATGAGCGAGGAACGCTATCAGGAAATTGTTGAAAAGCTGGGGTTCGATAAACCCGTTTTGCAACAATACTGGGAGTATCTGACCGGTGTGATGCAGGGTGATCTGGGCGAGAGTTTTGTCACCAAGAACCCGGTCTGGGATGAGTTCTTTGCGCTGTTTCCGGCGACGCTGGAACTGTCGCTCTGTGCGATGGCCCTTGCGATCTTTCTGGGGCTTCCTGCGGGGGTGATTGCGGCCGTGAACCGGGGCAAGTTCTTTGACCGGGCGCTGATGTCTTCCGCGCTGATCGGCTATTCGATGCCAATTTTCTGGTGGGCGCTTTTGCTGATCATCGTCTTCTCGGGCAACCTTGGCTGGACGCCCGTGTCCGGGCGGATCGGCCTGCTTTACTTCTTTGACGATGTCACGGGTTTCATGCTGATCGACAGTCTGCTGTCGGGGCAGGCAGGGGCGTTCAAATCCGCAGTGCAACATCTGATCCTGCCGACAATCGTGCTGGGCACGATTCCCCTGGCCGTGATCGCCCGGCAAACCCGGTCTGCCATGCTGGAAGTTCTGGGCGAAGACTACATTCGCACGGCCAAAGCCAAAGGTCTGTCGCCGACCCGCATCAACGGGTTGCACGCGCTGCGCAATGCCCTGATCCCTGTCGTTACGGTGATTGGCCTGTCGGTCGGCACCCTGTTGGCCGGAGCCATCCTGACCGAGACGATCTTCAGCTGGCCGGGCATTGGCAAATGGATGGTCGATAGCATCTTCCGCCGTGACTACCGGAGGTTCAGGGTGGGCTCTTGATGATCGCGCTGGTCGTGATGTCGGTCAATCTGTTGGTGGATGTGCTCTATGGCGTGATTAACCCCAAGATCAGGAAACGCTCATGACGGATGCAGCAACACCCCCAACTGCACGCCCCAGCGCGCTGCGCGAGTTTTGGTATTACTTCAGCGAAAACCGGGGTGCCGTGATTGGCATGTGGGTGTTTCTGGGGTTCGTCCTTGTCGCGGCCTTTGCCCCGCTTTTGGCGCCCTATGATGCGACGGAGCAGTTTCGCGACCACATCCTGCAACCCCCTGCCTGGCAGGAAGGAGGCAGCTGGGCCTTTCCATTGGGAACCGATCCCTTGGGTCGGGACATGCTGTCGCGGTTGATCATGGGGTCGCGGTATTCCTTCTTTGTGGGGCTGGTCGTTGTCAGCGTTGCCGTGTCGGGCGGCGTGGTCATCGGATTGAGCTCAGGGTTCGCGCCAAAGATCGTGGACACGCTGATCATGCGGGTGATGGACATTATTCTGGCCTTCCCGTCCTTGCTGCTGGCGCTGGTTCTGGTGGCGATCCTGGGGCCGTCGCTGACCAATGCGATGATTGCCATCGCCATTGTTTTCCAACCCCACTACGTGCGGCTGACCCGGGCATCCGTGTTGGCCGAGCGTCAGAAGGACTATGTGACATCGGTGCGGGTGGCGGGGGCAGGCAGGGCACGGTTGATGTTCAAAACGGTGCTGCCCAATTGCCTTGCGCCGATCATCGTGCAGGCCGCGCTGTCGTTTTCAACGGCCATTCTGGATGCCGCTGCCCTTGGGTTCCTGGGGATGGGCGCGCAGCCGCCCACGCCGGAGTGGGGCACCATGCTGGCCGAGGCGCGCGAGTTTATCCTGCGCGCGTGGTGGGTTGTGACCCTGCCGGGTATCGCCATTCTGGTCACGGTTCTTGCGATCAACCTGATGGGTGACGGATTGCGCGACGCGCTTGATCCGAAACTGAAGCGGAGCTGAGGTCATGAGTTTGTTAGACATCCGCAACCTCTCGGTCGAATTTGCAACCTCATCCGGTGCGTTTCGCGCAGTGGATGGCGTGGACCTGTCGCTGGACAAGGGTGAGCTGCTGGCGATTGTCGGAGAAAGCGGCTCGGGCAAATCGGTGTCCATGCTGGCGCTGATGGGGCTGTTGCCCTGGACAGCGACGATCACGGCCGATGAAATGTCGTTTGAAGGGCGCGACCTGTCCCGGATCAGCGCCAAGGACCGCCGCCGGATCATTGGCAAGGACATGGCGATGATCTTTCAAGAGCCGATGTCGTCGCTCAACCCCTGTTTCACCGTGGGTTTCCAGATCAAAGAGGCCTTGCGCATTCATCTGGGCCTGAACCGCAAAGACCGCCATCAGCGGGCGATTGAAATGTTCGACCAGGTTGGCATTCCAGCGCCTGAGAAACGGCTGAACACCTTCCCCCATCAGATGTCCGGTGGAATGAACCAGCGGGTGATGATCGCCATGGCAATTGCCTGCAAACCGAAACTGTTGATTGCGGATGAACCGACCACTGCTTTGGACGTCACCATTCAAGCCCAGATCTTGGACCTTCTGGTTGAGCTGCGCGATGAACAGGGGATGGGCCTGGTTCTGATCACCCATGACATGGGTGTGGTGGCCGAATCCGCCGAGCGGGTGCAGGTGCAATACGCAGGCCAAAAGGTCGAGGAACAGCCGGTTGTCGATCTGTTCCGCACCCCTTACCACCCCTACACAACCGCTCTGCTGAGTGCCTTGCCGGAACGCGCGACCTCCAGGGTTTTGCCAACCATTCCCGGCGTGGTTCCGGGGCAGTTTGACCGCCCGAAAGGGTGTTTGTTCGCCCCTCGGTGCAAGTTCGCTGATGCAACCTGTGAACAGCACCCGCCCAGCCCGCAGTCGCCCGCCCTTGGCAAGGCGCGGTGTCACCATATTGAGCGGATCACGCAAGGAGCAGGCACATGACAGCGCCCATCGTTCAAGCCAGCGGCCTTGCCCGGTTCTATTCGGTCAAAGGCGGTTTCTTGTCCAAACCGGTAACGGTCAAAGCCTTGTCTCAGGTGGATTTTGATCTGGCGCCGGGCAAGACCCTCGCCATTGTGGGCGAGTCGGGATGTGGCAAGTCCACCCTCGCGCGGCTGATCACGATGATCGAGGAACCCAGTGCCGGAGACCTGACCATCGACGGCACCGCGATTACCCCCGCCGATTGGGCGGATATGCGCCAGACCATTCAGATTGTGTTTCAGGACCCCTACGGATCTCTGAACCCGCGCCAGCGGATCGGGCAGATCCTTGAAGAACCCTTGATCATCAACCACCCGGACCTAAGCGCTGCGGAACGCCAGCAAAGAGCGTGGGACATGATCGCCATGGTTGGCCTGCGTCCTGAACATTATGACCGCTATCCGCATATGTTTTCGGGCGGGCAACGCCAGCGGATCGCGATTGCCCGGGCCTTGATGCTGAACCCCAAGGTGCTGGTGCTGGACGAACCTGTTTCGGCCCTAGATGTTTCAATTCAGTCGCAGATCCTGAACCTGCTGGTGGAACTGCAGGAGCGTCTGAATCTGGCCTATCTGTTTATCTCGCATGACTTGTCGGTGGTGAAACATTTCGCCGATGATGTGATTGTCATGTACCTTGGCCGCGCGGTTGAGAAGGCATCAAAAGAGGCGCTGTTTTCGGGCCCCCGCCACCCCTATTCAAAGGCTTTGCTGTCCACCACGCCGCGTGCGGACCCGGAAGCAAAGAAAGAGCGGATCAAACAGGAAGGCGAACAGCCATCCCCGAAGAATGTCCCTTCCGGCTGCGCTTTTGCGCAACGCTGTTGGCTGGCAAGCGATGTCTGCCGCCGGGATGTGCCGCCCTTGCAGGGCGATGATCATCAGGTGGCTTGTCTCCATCCTCTTTGACTGGAAAACGGCAATTGCGCCCCATCCTGAAGACAGGGCGCAATCGCTGGATTCCTACTTGCCTTCCGCCCGGCACTCTGCAGGGCGCAATTGGTCCGGCAGGTTTTGGTAGCACACCGGGCGCATGAACCTGCGGATTGCCAGAGTGCCCACCGATGTTGCTCCAAAGTTGGTCGAGGCCGGATAAGGTCCACCGTGCACCATCGCATCACAGACCTCGACGCCGGTGGGGTATCCATTGGCAAGGATCCGGCCTGCCTTGCGTTCCAACACGGGCATCAAGGCCGTGGCCTGGGCTGTGTCATCCGCGTCCATCATCAGGGTGCAGGTCAATTGCCCCTCAAGCGCGCGCGCGATGTGCAGGACCTCGTCCTGAGACGTCACAAGGACGATGATGCCAAGGGGTCCGAACACTTCCTCGCGGAGCGTGGCGTCCGACAGCCAGGTCTGCGCGTCGGTGACAAACAGCGATGCGGCGGCGTCCCGGTCATGGGAGGGTGCGACCAACTTTGATGTGACGCCGGGCGTTGCCGCCAAGCGATCCCGCCCTGCGCCATAGGCCGTCGCGATCCCGGTCGTCAGCATGGGTTGGGCTGCGATCTCGGCCAGGGCTGCGGTGGCTGTGGCGATAAAGTCCTCTGCCGTCTGGCCCTAGGGCAGAATGACCACGCCTGGGTTTGTGCAGAATTGCCCCACCCCCATCGACAGCGAGGCCGCCCAGCCGGTCGCAATGGCCTTCCCCCGGGCCGACAAGGCGTTGTTCAGGACAAAGACAGGGTTGATCGAGCCCAGTTCGCCAAAGAACGGAATGGGTTCGGGGCGGGATGCACATAGATCAAACAAAGCGCGTCCGCCACGCAGCGACCCGGTGAACCCCACCGCTTTGATCAGCGGGTGCGTGATCAGGGCCGCGCCGATCTCATGCCCACTTCTTTCAACAACGCTGAAAACGCCGGGATGCAACGCACATTCGCGGATGGCCGTTCTGACCGCTCCGGCGACAAGTGCGGTGGTCTTGGGGTGTGCCTCATGGCCTTTCACGACGACAGGACCTCCCGCCGCCAGTGCCGAGGCGGTATCACCCCCCGCCGCAGAGAAGGCCAATGGAAAGTTTGACGCGCCAAAGACTGCAACAGGGCCGACTGCCTGTTGCTTCATGAACATTTCCGGGCGCGGCAGGGGCGCACGGTCCGGCAGGGCTTTGTCATGCCGCAGGTCCAGAAAATCCGTGTTCTGAATAAGGTCTGAAAACATCCGCAGTTGCCCGGTTGTGCGGCCCAGCTCGCCCTTCAGGCTTGCTTGGGGCAGGTGGCTTTCATCCTGGCAGGTATGAATGATCTCCTCATCCCTTGCTTCGATGTGATCGGCGATGTTGCGCAAGAACAGACTTCTTGTGGCGCGGTCACTGTAGCCATAGCTCCAGAACGCGTCTTCGGCGGCGCCTACGGCGTCTTCTACAGCGGTTGTTCGGGGTGGATTGGTTTCGACGGCATTGAGGGCCATGGTGGGTTCCTTTGTGACATAAGGCGGAGAGGAAGTTTCGGATATTGTATCCAAGTCAGAAGGGTACGGAGAAACTTTGTCTGGCGGGGCTAAGCTCCCTCAGCGCCGCGCTTGGAAATGACCATGTCCAAGAGTTGGTCACGGGTACGCAAGACATGGGTGTTCAGCAGTGCACAAGCCTCGTCAATTTCGCCGCGTTTGGCGAGTTCAAGCAGTTGTTCATGGTCTTCCTTGGCGGGGGCGCGCTGCTCCATAACGCTGAGATGCAAGCGCACGTAGCGGTCGGACAAAAGGCTGACCCGCTGCAAAATGTCATGGGTCAGACTGCGATCGGCGGCGCTGTAGAGGGCGGTATGATACTGATGGTTCAGCGTACCCCATTGCGCGACATCATCGGCGTCGAAAGACTGTTCCATCTTGTGCAAAAGCGTGTCGCAGCTGGCGAAGATATCCGCGCTCATGTTTGGAATTGAACGCCGGAAAAGATCCACTTCTAAAAGCGCGCGCAGATCGAAGATCTCACCAATCTCGGAAAGCGAGTGTTTCACGACCGTTGCACCGCGGTTGTTGGTCAACAGCACCAACCCTTCCGCGTCAAGGCGCTTCAGCGCCTCACGAATTGGCATGCGTGATACGCCATATTCATCGGCAAGCGCCTCTTGACGGATCGGTTCCCCTTCGCCCATCTCACCGCTCAAAATGCGTTCGCGCAGATCACGAACGATGGTTTCAGGCAGGCTTTGACGTGAAATAGCGCGGGAGGTGGGCATTGCGGTGTCTTATCCAGTCTTAGTTTGTATCCAAAATACATTGATTTCTTTGATTTTCAAATGTGTATGCCCAGTCCTTTCCGGGTTTTTGTGTGGTTTTCAAACAGTCCTCGCAAAGCGCGCCGCCGAAAAAGGGGCCATTGGAATGCTTGCGGTGGCATTGGCCAACAGGTCGGCCACGATTTCACCTGTTGCCGCTGATTGGGTCAGGCCCAGATGGCCATGGCCAAAGGCATAGACCACGTCGCGCGTGGCGCGGGCATGTGAAATCACCGGAAGGCTATCGGGCAGCGAGGGGCGAAAGCCCATCCATTGCGCGCCGCCTGCCGTGTTCAGGCTGGGCAGAAACCGAGCCGCCTTTTTCAGCATATGGTCCGCCCGCTTGAAATTCGCCGGGGCCTTCAGACCTCCCAGTTCGACCGAGCCACCAACCCGCACGCCTTCATCCAGTTTGCTGACCACAAACCCGTGATCTGCAAAGGTCAGCTGGGTGCGCAAGTCAAACGCGCCGGAGGGCAGCGTTGTGTTGTATCCCCGTTCGGTTTCCAGCGGGATCTCGTCTCCCAGGGAATGGGCCAGGATTGTTGAATGCGCGCCGGTCGCGACCCCCCCCTGCCGCGC
>ERZ1740072.950-NODE-950-length-11464-cov-8.690332_pt1 | contig 11464 bp, 11 predicted proteins | sample MGYA00581733_ERZ1740072 | MGnify/ENA primary metagenome ERZ1740072 (study PRJEB43018, sample SAMN04849741) | marine metagenome | isolation source: floating plastic debris | place: Pacific Ocean | collected 2008-08-30 | study: EMG produced TPA metagenomics assembly...
AAGGCTCTACAAGACTTTGTCTATATTATGGTTCTTCATTCTGACTTGATATAAAGAGAGCAAAAGGGAACAAGTGCAAAGGGCTAAAAAGTCCTCGCCGAACCACACACGACCCGAAAACCGACGTCGTAGTAGCGGTCGCCCGGGGTATAGTTGTAGCGGATCGCCGACCGACAGTACTCAGGATCGAGGTACCACGAACCGCCACGCACTACGCGACTTTTATTCTCATCAGAGGACTTCTCTTCACTCTCGTCAGAATCTATCCAGGCGCTACCGTTGTTAGGAGCTCCTTCATAGTTGTCATGCCAGTGGTCTAAACACCATTCCCACACATTTCCATGCATGTCATAAAGACCAAAGCCATTGGCTGGAAAGGTTCCTACATCAGTTGTTTGTTCTCGATATTCTCCCTCAGGACCAGAGCCAAAGGTTACAGTAGCGTCGTAGTTTGCCAAACCTGCTGTAATCGTCTCACCAAAATGGAACGGTGTGGTTGTCCCTGCACGACAGGCATATTCCCATTCGGCTTCGGTGGGTAGGCGGTACTCGCGGCCCGTATGGTTGGAGAGACGCGCACAAAACTCCATTGCCTCAAACCAGCTCACAGTCTCAACCGGGCGATTATCTCCCTTAAATTCCGATGGGTCAGCCTCCAGTTCACGATTTACCTGTGGCATTGCCGCCACCACACGCCATTGAGCCTGGGTCACCGGATACTGTCCCATAAAAAACGAAGGCACCGTCACCTCATGCTGTGGTCCATCCATAGATTCATATCCTTGCTCATCCTCCGGCGACCCCATTTCAAATGTTCCACCAGAAAGCACCACCATTGGGAGTGCAATGCCCTTCCCTAGGTCTTCAATATACTGCCTCACATGACTCTCTTGATAGGTGATCAGCAGCTCCGGCGAAGCTTGCTCATCAGTCTTCTTAAGAGTTACGTGAGCAGTTTCAAAGGAGAATCTTTCAAAACGCATATCTTCACCGAGAGATTCAACCTGTTCACGTTTAGCTTGAATATTCCTTAAATGCTTTCTAACGGTAGCAACAGCAATAGAAAGTTCTTTAGCAATTTCCTCTTCACTATGATTGAATTGATGCAGCTCCCACACTACTGCCTCACGCTCTGTAAAGCTGTATCGCTGACTTTCAGCAACTAGTTCTTCTTTTCTCTCTACAAACTGCCGCTTAGCCAAAATACTCTTGAGATGTTTTTTGACTGTATTTACTGAAATAACCAGCTCCTGAGCGATTTCTTGATAGGTCGCCCCCTGCTGACGTAACTGCCATACATTCGCTTCGCGGGGAGTTAGGCTATAGCGCTTATTATCATCATTGGACTGTACTCTCGCAAGCTGCTGTTTAGATAAAATGCTATTGACATGTTTTTTAACCGTACTAATTGTAATAAATAGTTCTTGAGCAATCTCTTGATAGGTATGTCCTTGCTTACGTAAGCGCCACACCTCGGCTTCGCGAGGCGTTAATCTATAGCGTTGAATTTCATCATCTACATCATCAGACTCTGCCACCTCTAACGACCTTTCTACCGTTGTTTCTGACTGAGTTTCAAAAACAACCGTCGCCTCTCTAAACGTAAATGTCTGTAATAGAGGCACCCAATCGCTGATATCTCCTTCAACTGAGGGTAACGACACCTTTGGCCGTGTCTGTATCCGATCCGCGATCGCCGCATACTCTCGTCCCATCCGCCGCAGGGTCTGTGTGGCTACTCTGGCAAAGGGTACCACCATCCCCTCTGCGTCTGCATCATCGCCAAAGTCAAAACTCAGCAGCGCCTCAAAACCACGGATATTTCGGTTCAATCGCTCTGCAATGTAGGCCGACACAGCATTCAGCACCTGCTTCGATACCGACCGAGGCACTGCATCCGACAGCAGCTTGCGCACCTCATCATCAAAGTCATAGGTCACTTCACTCTGGTCATCAGCCTGTGAGGGCTCCATCAGTCCCCCCATGTATACTTCCGCCACATGCACAGGCTCCGCTTTGGGTAACAGTGTCTGCCGGATTAAATCCACAATCGGTGGACTTACCGGAGTCACGGACATCAGCCCTGCCAACTCCTGTGCCATCAGCGATGCTGTCATCCGAAACCGCTGTACCCGTAATGCTGACTCTATTTTTCCTATCTCTTGTTCTCTATCTCCTGTCTCTTCTCTTTTCTTCTCTCCTACATCAAACACCATGCCTGTGGACCAGCTCTCACCGCTGCCTGTCACCACTTTGGCCCACTGCTTCAGAGACTGAGCCTGCAAAGTCACGACGGGTACCTTCAAACGGTTCGTCGTATCTATCCCTGCCAGCAACTGTTTGTATATCGGTAACCGATAGGTCATCATCAGTCGCTCATTTACACAGCCGGGTTCAATGGCCTTTAGCTGCACTGGCACCCCCCCTCCCAGTCCTGTCTGAGACCACAACCTCTCGGGTAACAGCTGCATCACCGCAGTTGGGGCTCGCCTACTCCAGGTTTGCAGCCAGGTCAATATGGAGCCATCGTGCCAGGCCGCTGACGTACAGTCACTCAACAACAAAATCAACTGTCGTCCTGATGGCTCCCACAGATCCTTAGCCTGCCGAGGTCGCTGGCCCGGTCGCTGCCAATGTTGAAATAGGGCCAGCTTACCCCCTTATTCTTTTAGTCGCCAGGTGGTCACCTGTCGAAAAGCTCCCTGTCGCTCTAGCAGGGTTTGCACTTCGGTAATGGTCTCTTTCCATACGGACAGTGCTTGAGTTTCTTCCACCACCAGCGCCACATCTAACCATCGCTCTGGCGCAGGTCTCATCACTGGCGACCAAATCTGTTGATCGGCAATCTGTTCTACCGTAGCGGCTTCATCAAACATCAATCGACTTGGTGAGTCCACCATACGTCGCAACGGTCGCAGCGCCCGTGATAAATCTAGTCGTATTCTTAGTGCCGGGGCTGCCGGAGCCTTGATGGGGATGCCGTCTGGCTTCTCGCTAACTTGAGATCTTGCCTGGGTTGACGGTAGACTTAGCTGGGCCGTGTCATCCTGATCCAGATCTTCCTCAGACTCTAAATATTCCTCGCGGACAGTGGGACCTTCTTGCTCCTTATTTGGATCATCAGTCTGTAAGGTCTCCTCTGTCCCTGGGCCATTCACAAACTGAGCTAACCACAGGGCATCAGCCAGGGCTTCCACACCAAAGTCCACCCCCGCCTGACGCAACAGCGTGGTAAATCCATCCACTCCCTGAGGATCTTTGATAGGACGGCGATCAGACCTCATGCATCCTCAGTACTGGAGAGATACTTCATCAGTTTGGCCACCAGGACATCCCGTGTTTTTTGCTCTGGTACTCGCTCCCGTGTGACAAAGTACACCGCATTCAGCAGCTGGTCTGTAGCCAGGTCGCCCTTCTTCGCCCGCTGGCAAAATTGTTTAATCAGTTCCTCGGCAGCGTCCACCTTATCCTTATCGTCCAGATCCAGCCCTAGATGAGCTTCCACAATTTTCTTGAGCCGCGCTGGTTCTGGCTCACCCATATTTAGCCGCAGACAACGACGCAAAAACGCAGGTGGAAAGTCTCGTTCACCGTTGCTGGTCAATACCACAAAGGGAAACGCCCCACAGCGAAATCGGCCTGTCTGGGTCTCTACAAATTGGGTTTCATCTGGCTCACTGTAGGCTGTGCGGATCTTCACAGTGGTGTCAGACTCCTTGAGTGTCTCCGCCATCCGCACCACCTCAGGAATGTTAAACTCTCCATCTTCAAACAGGTGCAGCAGGTCGTTGGGGAGATCAATGTCACTCTTGTCGATCTCGTCGATCAGTAATACTCGTGGTCGCTTAGGATGATCCGTTGGCAACAGGGCCGTACCCAGAGGGCCAAGGGTAATGTAGCTGCCAATGTCTTTTTCTCGCTCCAGCTGCGCATCTTGCAAACGGGCAATAGCGTCATAGCTATACAGCCCTTCTTTTCGGGTAGTACGGGTGGTGATGGGCCAGTACAGCACTTCCCCCAGATTTAACTCATGAGCCACCGCATAGGCCAAGGAGGTCTTACCTGTCCCAGGTTTACCCGTAATTAATAATGGCCGACGCAGATATAACGCCGCATTCACCATATCGATTTCATCATCTGTAGCCTGGAATGTAGCTCCTCGCTGCTGCTTTTTTAGGCTCGCAACGCTTTGGTCACCTCCGAACGGTCGCCAGCCAGGCGGATCGGGTAGATGCTTGGTAATGTAGTCAGCATCCTTACGAGGCTTACGAGTGCCTTGAAAAATTCGCCAGTTGGCCTTGTCGGTCTTATCAGCCATAGTTATTACGATAATTACCTGCCAAGAGACATATGGTTAGCCGGATGGGCACTCGGATGAACCAGATTAGGGTCATCCCACAGCAACGACAAATGATGACCAATGTGGGCATCTTCTGCCGTTGGTGCATTTGCAATTGCATCAGCACGAGCCTGTTTGACAACCTCTGGCAGCGTAGTCATTTTACAAGCCAGTAGTTGATCAACTTCATCCACAATATTCAGCTCCTCAAAAAAGGTATCTGACCGCAGCCAAACCGCCGCCGGAATACCCGCTGCCATCACTGCACCAAAGACGTCAGGATAGCTTTCCTCTACACAAACCTTTATTAGCTTTAGACCCAGACTTTTAGCATGCTGTAGCTTGGCAAATAGAGATGCTGGGTTATCTAATACCTGATCACCACATACAAATGCTGGAAATCCCTTGGTTCCCTGCAGTTTTTGTAAATCTGCCCATTTTTGCTGCCAGCCTGCACCAAATTCATTCCACAGAGGCGGATCTAGGCGTTCAGCGATGCGCACTACAAAACGATGTTTTACTCCAAGGCGTATATCCGGTATATAGCGACTGGCCTTTTCTAGAAAGGTGCGATCGCAACCTTGATGAATCAGCTCTAGCGGCAAACTCAAATGAATCATCAAATCGTGATGGGGCTTTTGCGTCACCTCCGCCACACAGGCCCGCACCACAGCTGGTAAAGTCTCAACAGTCACCACTTCATCAAACCTGGCTGGAGACTTTACCGGCTGGCCCCCATCCCCAGATATTGGGTCATATTTGGCTACATCCGGCATAAATAATGCCTGTACCGGATACTCATTACCTGATACAGGCGTCACTGCAATTAACAAAAGCGATTCGGTTATCGCTGCCTGATTCGCCTGAGTTTGAGCCAACTGAGTCTCTGCTTGCTTCAATAACGCTTGCCAGGTAGTCACCTTAGGCTCTAGCCACTGCTGTAGTTGCGTTCTCAGGTCTTGAGCCAGGCCTAACTTCGGCTGTACCAGCAATGCTACAAACCGGTAGATCGCTTCATAGTCATCATCTGCCAGTGACACATCTTGGAGAGAGCGTAATTTTTCTTCTACACCAACAGGAATAACCCAACCCTCTGGAGAACATAAATCGTAGGCTTGGTTAGTTGCTGCCTCTACCTGCGCAGTCAGTACCTCGTCATCCGCTATTAGCAACTGCACCAACGACAAACACCCCAGCTGTCGCTGCACCTCCACCAGTGGCACGGCTGGAACCATAAATCCAATATCCGAGTTTTGCTCCTCCGTCTCTACCGCCACAGTCATCCCTACCACTGCAGCGACCTGCTCATCCCAGATTGCAGAACCACTAAAACCAGCCTGAATCGAAAACCCATCCTTACCAATAATCTGCACTAGGCCATCCGCTAGATCGGTCATAAACCGTCCCGTCGCCTCTCGCCCAGCTGCTCGCTTCTCAGGAAATCCATACACTCGAAAGGAGTTTTCCAGGCCATAACCTTCAATTCGTCGGATAGGGCTGACTCTCTCCGGCAAAGGCTCCAATAAAATCAGTCCCGCTACGTCTTCCCTGTTCTGGTCTTCTTCTTTGTAGTATCGATAAATTTTTACCTCAGCCGATACAGGCCGCTTTGACACAGAAAACGGAAAGCTAATCATAACCTTAGAGCCTTGGGCAGGCGTCTGACCGCGACCCAGCCGTAGCGCATCCCGAACCACATGGGCGCAGGTAATCACACCACCGTCCACCAAAAAGCCAGTACCAATCACCTTGTTACTTTTGCCGTGGATTCGTGCGATCGCACGCTTATAAGTCTGATCTAGTCTCCTACCACCGTCTGCCATAGAGCTCTATTTGCCTATTTTCCCCACTTCATCGTGATCTCAAATGTCACTTCGCTACCCACACTCGAAAAAATCACACCAGCATCCGCACTCAGATTTAGGCCAAATTTCACCTCTACCTCGTCTGCCGAAGCTTTCTTTAACCTACCCATGGCCGCAGACGCCACCGGAATCACCTTATCCAAAGCCGCCTCAAATGATTCCTTAGCCTTAAGCAGAGGCTCATCCAAGACAGAAACTTCTTCTACTGCATCTTCATTAATCGGCTCAGGCACCTCCACCAAAAAGGTAGTCGCCCCATCCGCCAAGGTAAATTCAGCTAGTTTCTTCTTCTGAGTCATAAAACTTGCTTCAGCCTCCAGTTTGCATTTCCGTATGTTTACTCAACTCCAACGCCAATGGCACCCGCACTTCCTTAGCGGATGTCTTCTTAGTCTTGACCTTTGACTTTCCCGGCGATTTCGACTCCTCAGGCGGCGCAATCCGGTCCCCAATAATATGCAAAATCTGACTAAAGTCCTGTGGCTGCATCACCCCAATCCGCGCCATGATGTCAGTCCGCGTCGGCCCGTGGCTGCGGCCATACAAATAAGCAATAAAATCCTCCACCAGCATCCCCTTTAACCGAGCAATCTTCTCCAGATTTTCCAAGCTCGGCACATTCCGCCCATTCTCCCACTGCTGCACCGTAGACTGCGACACCTGCATCGTCCGCGCAAATTGCCGCTGCGATTGGTCGCCACGAATTTCGTGCACCACCTCACCCAATCGCTTCAGAAAACCCTCGTCCACAAACGCTACAGCCGACTTTTTACGTACTTTCAAAGATTGACCTCCAAATAATAAAGCCAGACATCACATAATTGCTTGACTAAATAATCACTCATAATTAACATGATCGATCAGTCGGACAAAATAGATTTATTAGTCGGCCATGAAAAGCACCCTCCAGCCGAAGCCCCCTCGGCAAAACCTCACCATCCGTATGACGCCCGAGCTTAAGCAGCGGGCTCAAATTAGCGCCATCCAACAACAACGCTCACTCTCAGACCTGATTGAGGAAGCCCTCGAAACCTTACTTAATCGTCAAGAACGCGCCGCCTAGCCCACCACCAAATTCCATAAAAAAATGCCCCACGCCTGACACAGCTCCGGGGCATCCGTAAATTTAACTAGCTCTATGATGACAGAAAATTCTCCGAGTGCCTACGACGGAGGACAGAGTCTGCAGCCTACCAAAAGCACTACCCGCTCACACCTCAGACTCACACCAGAAGCCGTTCACCAAAACTGGCTCGACCACTTCTACACCCCCGCCGGGTACCTTTACCACCTCATCCTTGCCCTCAGAAAACAAGGCTGGTGGTTCCGCGTCGAAAACGTCTCCCAGTTCTGCCGCGAATGGCATATCAACCGTCGCACCTTCTACCGAGCCAAAGCCGAACTGATCGCCAACGGCAAGCTAGAAGAACATATTAAAGGCAGCGTCAATCTGCGCGTCCCCACCCTGAGTCAAATTGACTCACCTGTGACAAACCTGTCACCCCGAGTGATCAATTTGGCACACCCTGAGACAGTTCAGACACAGTCAGCCGCCAAAACCATTTCCCAGCAAGCATTTCCCAGCTCCCCAGATCTTTCTCAACTTCCTTCCAACTCTTCTTTAAAAAAGAGAGAGAAAATCGCTTCGCTTTCCCCAGAGCTAAAGCAGCCCAATAGCCAAGGCATCACGTTATCCCCAGATGCACCTGAGCAACCCCAAACGGGTGAGGCATCACTTCCCGGACCTCAGCAATGGTTAGATTTTTCCGCCGAGGACGACCCTGATTTTTTCGCGTTCGTAATAAAAAACAAAATCCCCCTCCTCCCTGAGCCACCCGCCTCCAAACAAAGCGCCGCCCAAGGCTGGATTCGCAAATACGGTAATCGCCTTTACACCGAATACCTCCAATGGCTCGAAAACCAGCGCCAAGTTCAGCAACGTCTCACTCCCATTCCCCCAAATGAGGAGACCCCAGACCAGCGCCTACAGCGCTATCAAATGCTTTGGCAAAATCCCACCTGCCGCAAAGGCGTCCGCACCGCCATCAAAACCCACCCCGAATGGCACTTAGAAATCGGTCCCAATGGACCACGGACTCAACCACCAACACCCCAGGCCCCATAAAATCCAATTATCATTTGAAAGTCATTCATAGCAACACACCCGACCAAACCAGTGCTGCGGAGTATTCCATGAACACCCAGCTGATCGACTCCCTTATCCAAGTCATCGAATCCCTCACCCCTGAGGAAAATAAACTACTGCGCACTAAACTCCACGCTCGCAGTATCCAAAAAACCCCCGGCGTTTGTGGCGGTCAGGCCCGCATCCGCAACACCCGCATCCCCGTCTGGACCCTCGTATCCTTCCACCAACAAGGAGCCGACTCCACAGAACTACTCCGTAACTACCCCAGCCTCATCCCCGCCGACCTCGACGCCGCCTGGGCCTACTACCAAGAAAACCAAAACGAAATCGACCAAATCATCCAAGACGACCTAGCCCATGGTTGATCTCTACTCCAACGAAAATTTCCCCATCGACATGGTGGTCCTGCTCCGCAACCTCGGTTACGACGTCCTTACCTCCTACGACGCAGGCCAAGCCAACCAGGGCATCCCCGACGAAGACGTCCTCACCTACGCCACCCAAAATAACCGAGTCGTCATCACCCTCAACCGCCAAGACTTCATCAACTTGCACCGCAAAAGCCCTGATCACAGCGGCATCATCATCTGTAAAGACGACCGCAGCTATACCGAGCAGGTCCAGACTCTACATGTCTACCTAGAAACCCAAACCAGCCTTACTAGCCGACTCATCAGGGTTCTAAAGCAAAACCAACCCAAATCTAGCCAGCAGATCTTCACCATCCGCGAATACTAGCCCTTCAAGTACTCAACCCCACTCAGCTCAGAAAACCAGCGCTATATAATAGACTAGTTTTAGGGAAGTTCTGGGGAAACGAACTAGGTCAAAACCTAGAACCCTTATCCAGCAAGGCTTTTAATCACCGCCTTTACAGATTCGAAATCTATTATGGGCTTCGGTTCATCGGGGGTTCGAATCCCCCCCTCTCCGTTTAAGTCAAACATCAAATTAGACATGCTCTAAGCTAGGAAGCATTTCGCATCTGGTGATTAATGTTCTACCTTCGTGGCCATGGACACGTTCAACCATGGCTACACTCTCATACCAAAACGTAGATCCATGCTGATCGAGCCAGTGGAGCATCACTAATTGATCAAACTCAAATCCGACAGCCACTAAACCGGTGCCGCTGATACCACTCCAGTCTTCATTTCGCTGTAAATAAAACGTTCTTGAACAGCCAGCTGCTGTCAGGGGTGAGTGTCTCTGCTCAATGCTGCGTCCAGACCGTTTAGCCTGCATCTCTTTAAACCTCTCAAAACTGGGAAATACACCATGGCTATGGCATAGTCCATGCCAACACAGAGCAAATTGCCCCGATGGCAACGTCACTCCTGCCGCAATGCTGCTATCACCTTGGAACACTTGAAAATAATCCAAATGCTGCATAAGTATAGTGGCTCCAAATTCATATCAGACCTGACTGGGGCATTCAACTGCAAACACCCCAATGTTCGTCACAAGGTGCCCCAAACACGCCATAACATATCAACTTGATATGAATCATTATTTCCAAGTCTATCCATAACCCTTTAAGATTCAGTAGATCTTTGTCTGCATCGGATTATGAATTTCGTTGCGTTGCTCTCAGCTATTATTGCCACTATTACCTCTGTAGCTGTAGTGCTCCTTCAAGAAGGATTGAAAACGCTCACATCTAAGCGGCAGCAGGCAACCTCAATCAACTCAGCGTACCTGAATCCACTACGACTCTACGCTGAGGAAACCTTCTTTCGTCTCTATGAAATTGACGAACGGTTTACCAAGGGGCAGAAAGAGAATCTGTTGTTTCTAGAAAACATTCAGAACCCACAACAACTTTCTAACCAAAGTGATGATTGGTTTAATGGTGAAGGTTGTTACTTTACCTCTAGTTGCTACTTCACTGCCTGTCTGTTTGCCTGCATCAAAAAAGTACGTGAAGACATTCCTTATTTGAAACTGGGCAAAGCCAATGATACGGATTTTCTGAATCGGATGTTTGCAGTTAGCCGTGGTTTTCTACAGGAGTTGGGTATCTTTTATGCCATTCAACATAGCATTGGCAGCGAGATGTATGTAACAACGGAACAGCGGCTAATCACATATCGAGAATTTTGTGGTTTGCTAAAGAACCCAACAAGACGAGTTTGGTTTGACCGATTATTGGTTTTCTATATCGACGTCAACCAGGGAAAACGCATATCCATTGTTACCCAGATCATAGGGGCAATTTATAACTTATCCAGCTTTTGCGAACTGAAAAGTCAGCGCTCGCGCTATCGCATCGTTCAGGGTAGTACCTCTATTGACGCTCGTCTAAAAGCGGAAAATAAACCCAGCTTCAGCTAGCAACCTAGCTAAGCTTCGTCTCTAATTGCAAATCGGCATGACAATCCTATTAACCACTGACAATTCAACCAACGATAACGGCCAACAAATAAACACAACAACACCTGTATCTAATTGTCCAGACAGAATTCTATAGCTTGACGCCCAAGTTCTGGGTACATGTAGTCCTTGAACGTTTGAGGTGACGACAGCTATGGACGCAACAAACCGCTGTTGCCATAGCCTTTCGTTTGTTGGAAATATGCATTTAGCCATTTGCCATACGAGACTAAAGACAATATGTTTAGCCCTTGAGCCATGACCAAAGTAAAACGACGTAGCTGTGACCAAGCACTACTACGCCGTACTAACTGAAACTTGGGTTTAGACCTAATGGCTTTGACCCAAATTTAAAAGATTGCTGTTGCAAACTAGGAAGATGAATTACCCCGTCAGGCAGAGTCACACTTGGTGGATACCTGACAGATTGGTTGATCTCAAAAATTAGCAACGCCAAAAAATTCTGATCTTAGGCAGCAACTTTTTCTTTGAACGCTTTACCTGCGGAAAATGCAGGTACTGTCGTTGCTGGGATAGTCATGGTCTCACCAGTCTTAGGATTGCGACCTTCCCGCTGTTTGCGATCGCGAGGTTCAAAACTACCGAACCCCACTAGGGTCACTTTATCGCCACTGGAAACAGCCTCCATAATGGATTCAATGGTTGCCGATACTACAGCATCTGCAACTTTCTTCGAAACACCGGCCTTTTCAGCTACCGTATCTAGCAGTTCACCTT
>ERZ1740072.951-NODE-951-length-11456-cov-9.538286_pt1 | contig 11456 bp, 5 predicted proteins | sample MGYA00581733_ERZ1740072 | MGnify/ENA primary metagenome ERZ1740072 (study PRJEB43018, sample SAMN04849741) | marine metagenome | isolation source: floating plastic debris | place: Pacific Ocean | collected 2008-08-30 | study: EMG produced TPA metagenomics assembly...
CTATCTGTACTGGCTGTCCAGTCAATGGATCTATTGCAAACATAGGCTGAGGCTGAGCCACTTCCTGCAAAAGAAATATTATAAAGTTTGATAAAAAAGTGAGGAAAGATGAGCGATTGGGTGTCAGTGTTGAGGAGAGATGCTTACATGACAAGTTTAGCTATCACAGGTCATAAGCTCAAATGCGGCAGTGTACAGAAGGTGGAGCAAAATTCATGATTATGTTTAGACATGCAACAAACCTGAGGAATGGCTGCGACGCCAGGGTTATACTGTGCCATAGCCAGCTGCTGTAATTGGTCACTGGCAGGACTAGATGTGGTAGCTTGTACATGCTGTTTGGCCTGCTCCTGCAACTCTCTAAACATTTCATCATTCTGATCGGGAGCTTCCATCGGTTTTATCTCTTGCGGCACAGAATTGGCATCTCTCGAGTGACTGCTGCGAGGTGTACCTTCTGGTAGAGGGATGTCACTATCCATTCCTGGCCTAACAGGTCCTTAAAACAGTTAACCAAATCTGTTGATCCGAGTCCATATCACTCAAATACCGATCTTTACTACAATATTCATCGTCATCAGAATCATTGAGGCTTTCTGATAGATGAACCTTCACCCTGTGAACATGCTTATTGTTTATTTGGTGGTCTCGGTTAAACAAAACACAACTTGTTACTCACCTATGAATTCTCTTGACTGAATGGCTCTGGGCACAAAATCAGGAGCAGCAGCCTTACGACTAGCATCTTCAAACGTATTCAGCAGATCCGCAGTTCCGTTAACAGGGGCAGCTGTAGCAGAGGGTGTAGTGGAGGTGACAGCAGTAGTTCCTGTTGGGGAACAAAACAAAATCATGTTACTTTAGATTGATATGACAGTGGAGATGTCAGGTCAGATGGCTGAACAACTACAGCCCGCAATCTCAAACATCCACCTCAATGTACCTACATGAAACCATGCACAGTTAGCTAGCACAATGATTATAGGTTTGCAATGAGGGAAATCACAGTGAATACCTGATATACCCCTTTAGCTGCCAAATAGGAGGAAAGAGAACCTGAAACAGACATTGTGTTGCGACAATGGCAGCACATGCGTGCAAGCTTAATATCATAATGAAAGAATCATAAACAACATCAGTAGAATTGTAACAAAAACTTTACCAATAATAATAATAATATCGAAATTACATTACGGCATTATTTTAGACCAAAGATTCATATATCTAACTTCCACCTACACCTACAAGAATCATGAGGCTGCGTTCCTACAATAAACGTACGTACAGCAAAGGACAAAAATGATCAGCCAATGGATTAGTGTATTTCACAAAGGCTAATTGAGCACAGCTGTGAGGTTCACTCCCTAACTTACCCGACGACGAAAATTAGTTTGACTTAAATCTGAAACAGCTTCCAAATGACAGCAAAATAGTGGTCAGTACAGAGCTTTGACATTGTGGAAAGTTTTGAACATGGTTGTAAATGGGAATGATAATAAGTATTTAATGGGTAGAAAAAAGCAAGACTTAGAACAAAGAAAACGTCTACTAATAAAATACGGACTAGTGCAAATTACCACTGCAGCGTAGTGAGACTGCGAACTTTTCACTGCAGAAAGTGAGCTAGAGGTTTTGAACGCTGCAAACATTCAATCATAGAATGTACTTTATTATATGGTTTTCCTTAATTACTGACCATGGGAGAGCTTGAGTGTTTTGGACGATTAGGTTAGTTGAGGGTTATCCGGGGGCATATCCCAATCTAAATGTATGATTGAAACATTATACACACCTGCAGTGGCGTCAGATGGACTGGCTCCGTTTGTTTTCATAGTGGAGACAGCTGTTGTAGGAGCAGAGGTAGTGGGTAGAGATATTCCAGCAGACGAGGCCGCCGCAGCTATGGAAGCCATAGCTCTCTTCTGCAAGTCTTGCTGTTCTTCTTTCTGCTTCTTCAGTCTCATGACCGTTTCCTCAGCCTTTGCTCTCCCGGTCTCAAGCTGCTTCTGAATATTTGGGTTCTGATGAGGGTTCTGCTGATTTTGATTCTTGAACTGATTTTTCTTTTTAAACTTCTTGCGTTTGCCAAGATTATAGGCTCTGGTGTTATTGTATTTGGGTTGAACAGCTCTGGTGTATCTAGGAGAGCGTGATCGAGATCGAGAACTATAGGAACGGGAGGAATAGCTACTGTAACTGCTGCGAGAATAGGATCGATACCTGCTACGGCTTCGAGACGTTGATCTACTGTAAGACCTTGAATATGATCGGGACCTTGATCTTGAGGTTGAGTAGGACCTGCTACGACTTCTGGAATAGGACTTAGAGTAAGACCTCCTCCTCTTACCGCGTCTCCTTCGCCTGCTTCTGTAGTAACTGTCATCTGATGAGTAGGAAGAGCTACGGCTACGAGATCGGCTTCTGCTGTATGATCGGGACCTGCTCCTGGATCGTGAGTGAGAGCTGGTTCTATCAGGTCCAGGATTGGGATGTGCTAACGGTACAGAGGGCTTAGTATCAGGTAGAGGATTGTGCATCTCAATGGTTTTCAGCATTCCTCCTGATTGCATCTTTCCGAAAGGACCAGGTGGTTTTTTCACTGGGATTACTTTCTCCTCTGGTTTTTCGGTGTCTGACTCATCGTCTGAGAATCGATATGATATTGCTCCTTTGCGACTAGAACCTTCCTCATCACTACTACTATCCCATTTAGACTTTGTTGTTGAAGACAATTTTCCAGAGTTACTGAAAGCAATCTTTATCTTTGCCTGGCTCTGTTCTGCAACGGATGCACCGGATGTTGACTTGCCACCCTGCTTAGGTTTCTTCACAGGCGAGGGACCAGGAACAACTGGATTATCATTACCAGAACTGCTCATCACCTTCTTTTTCAGCTTTTTTAGTCGCTTGACCTGTTTATCAACTTTACTATTCTCGTTACTGATGGCTGAAGGTGACAGCAATGCAGTTTTGGCATTGATAGGGAGCTCTGCATCCTTAGTTGGGGTTTTTGTGGCATCTTTAGTTGGGGTTTTTGTGGGAGTCTTAGATGGAGCCTTTGTGCTGTTTGGTGTCTTATCTATGGCTTCAGCTGAATGTGAAGATTGATCATGACCAGTACTTGATGACTTACGCTTTCTGTGTTTCCTTCTCCTACTCTTCTTACCAGAGGACTGTGGTTTCCTCTCTGTGACAGCTTCTTCATCCAATCTTTTCTCGCCCTCTGGGGTTTTGGTTTTTCCACTCTCTGTATCCATAGCGACAGAAACTGAGTTACCCTCGGCTTTCTTAGATTTGCTTGACTTATTTTTTCTTTTCCCTTTGCTCTTTTTGGACTTGTGGCTGGCTCTCTGCTCAACTAAATCGATTATGTCATCCAAAACGTCACTGATGATGAACAGGTTATTTCTATGCTTTTCGGCCGCCTTACTGAGGGCTATATTATGCTCGTAGAAAGATGGATTACAGCTGAAACTGATGACAGGTTTAGTGCCCGTGTATCGCACAGAACTTGCTGGCCACTTCAACTTCGACACCAAGTCGATGCTCTTGACGGAAAAACCTCCCAATCCACTGCAATAAAGAATGAGAACCAATCATGAGTACAGTTTAGAAACTGTAAGTAACGGGAGTACATCACAAGCATAGAGCACCACACACGAGGCTCATGTGTGGAAATGTGAGGAGAGCGTGGGTATAGTTGTGTCTGGTGGTGAATTAGGAGTTATAGTAAAAGATTATGATAGATACTATATTCAGTAGCTGGCATTTGCCACTATACACAGATAAAAATCGGACACACAATCGATTGAGATGAAAAGGAGGCAAGTTTTTCTTTTGGGGTACTGATCATTCTTTTTAAACAGATAGTACGCAAGCACAAAAAGTAGATTATAAAACGTTGTTATCAAACTAGAATGCTCTCAACTACACCAATGCAGTATTCCAGTAGGGTTTACTTACTCAGGCTACGAACTGTCTGAAAATACATATCAATACCATTGTAAAACATAATGGTTATCACCAACAAAACCCAACCCAAAATTCTTGTTAGCAAACTCTTATAATTATAGCAACAACTTCTTTTGTGGACGGCATGAGAACTAACTGCTAAATAAGGTAGTCATACTTTCTCATCGCCTTCCACCCTCAAAATGACTGACAGATAATGCCATAAAATGAGTTAGTATGCCCACCTTGCTGCAGCAGACTTCTTTTTTACTGCAACACCTGGTTTGATCTCTGGTTTCTGAAATAATGTATCAGATCATGGATTAGAAGACATGCAAATGGGAGTGAATATCAAATCAAACCATCAATACTACGTACATCAAAGTTTCTTTTCAACATAAGCAAGTGGATAGAACAGAAGCTTTTATGTCTGGTAGCAAAGGCTAGATTGATCCTGTTATCAACAACATACAAGCTTACACTGGAATGCAGAAGAAGAGTCTCTCACCTTGGAGAAAGAAGAACTGGAGTTTTTATTATTGTGTTCACTTGATTGACCATGCTTATGACTCGATGACTTGTCACTGCCACGATTCACATCTGCAACAAAAGATATAAAAGTGATAACCAATGATGCCATTACTGATCGCACAATTCCTGAAATAAAGAGGAGAGATTACATAATCAGTTGAAGTCCAGACCATTTGTGTTCGAGGCAGTAAGCCTGGTTACCATTGATTCCGCAGAGTTGATTGCCTGTAAGAAAAGAGAGACATAAATGTGGAACCAAAAAGACAAATAGACATTATTCACAAGTGCAATGCACAAAAAGTTGCATCAACTATCATAACGTACAATAATACATAATATGAAAAAGAAAATAATTAAAACTGGGTTTTCTGGTGCAGAATAATCGAGATAAAACCCTGTTAGTGACTGGAGAAGTTTGTAAGAGAGCGATGCGCGGCGGTTGTACTACTGGTAGACTGTTGTGACTGCATTACGCTGCTTACTTTACCATTGAATGGGCTGCAGCAATGCACAACAGCTAACACTAGATTAGCTGACTGTACCCAGACAAAAAGCCATGCTTTCAAACACACATAGTAAGAATGTTGTTAGTAAGGAAATCAGATACACTGTGCTGAACAAAAACCATATCAGTGGTAATAAAATAATCTTGGGTTCGGTATGATAGGAAAACGACACTACTTCGGTTGGTCAGGCTGGGAGCGGTTAGAAATCACAAGGGCGTGGATTGTCTAATTATAATAATGAAAGAAAGATCCAAGCACCACAATTATAGTACAACTTGGATAACGGCTAATTTGCAATCCTAGCCAGAAGTTAAACCAGCTAGCCCTTGCAACACCACATAGCGGTTCATGATGGTAAGTATGTGAAATATAGCAAGGCAGTTCTAATTTTACCAATAGTAGTTATGGAGTCAGTCCTGTGGCACCTTGGCAAAATGTCACAAAGAATTACAGTTTTATATGAATAAACAGCGGTAATTGTCAACAAAGATGGCGTAATTGCCATTTTCAAATAGTTACATATAGGCATAATGATGACTACACCAGCATGGTATTACGTTTGAAGGTAAAGCAACATTTTGTTTAATTTTAGAAAACAACGGTTCTTTATACCACTCCTTGAGTTGACTCAATTCAGTAATCATAAGTTGCTCTGCTATCAATAATCCATAGCTTCTCATTCGAGAAAGTGGAATTCAAAATCAGGAACCAAATTCAATGAAAAAAAACCTTTGCAATCAGTAGCGATCTCAGAGAAAAATCATTGGGTTGAGTTGCTTCAATAACACAACATTTAGGTACATGTTATTACGTTGCTAGATTCAGTTTCGGCATTAGAGACGGCATTAAGGGAGAATTCTTAATCTAAATCTACCTCATGCCTGGTTAAAACATACAGCATGCAAGAACAGTGTGGCATAATATTGAACATGGAGTGTTAAAACATAGCATGACGGATTGCAACTCCTTCCAACACGCATGCATGAGGAACAAGCCGAAATTCAAAATGTGATGTGCCAGGGCGAGGTACCACTGCAAATTGATCTACCACACTGCACAATGGTTAGCTACATTCTGTGCAGTCCAACGTTTCATTGTCTGGCCATGACATACATGTATATACTCAACTAAGCTCCCAGTATGTGTTAGTATGTTTATCGGTAAAGGTCTCGTGAAGGTAGGGATTGCAATCACAAGAGCTGTGTCGATAGAATTGGGTGGTTTAGTTTGGGATCCTTCTTGATTTTTGTGAGGCCATTCAAAATAAACTTAGGTACTCCAGGGGCAGGAAAGAAGCGGTGCATTCAGCTACTGGATTGAAACGAATAGTGAATCTTGAAGCAATTACAAATCAGGACAATGTCTAGATACAAACGTAACATTAATTTTCATAAAGCAGCACAGAGTATAAAATTTGATGAGAGTAAAATGTATTTTGGTACACTGTACAGTCCACACACCCACTTTTACCTGATTAGCCTGACGTCAACACTCTGTTAATTGTAACAGAGTGTCTCGCCCAGACGACAGACTCACACAGACCTAACAGAATTATAAGGAGATGACCGATGAAATACATTATGATAGAAATCGCACACAACATAGAGGCAAATCAACCATACCCATAACCAAGCAAAAATCCTGGAAGATGTATTATTTCGCATCTCTGTATATCATCATCATTATCACACTAAATTAGCATTTCAGCCTTGCTTTGGCTATAGTGTTACCATTGGTGTTACTGGTGTTCTGACATGCGGCACAAAGGAAGAAACAATGTGCACATTTTGGGGGTTGCAGTAGTTTAGAAAACTGTTGCAGCAGAGGGAAAACCTTTAGTTGCTAGATCAAACAAGCTGCAAATATATCAGATCGCCTTGCTTTTGGTAATTTGAATAGACAGCTGTGACAGCATCTACATCTAGGAATTATCTAGGGTGTATGAAAACAACCTCACTACCATGGGCCTGACCAGCAATGTCCAGACCAGAGGTATGGATGGCATCAAGACAAATAATGGCATTTAATCTAGGATTCAATTCATGACAAAATACCATTGATTAGCCAAGCTGTTACAAACTTACATACGTGCCAAATATTGTCATCTAGAAAATACAACCAATGTGTATCTTAGTATTATTTCAATGCAGGGCTGTGTTTAACTTGCATCTCCTAAATTACCATTCGAATCAAGTCAAAGGAGTTTTAATTTTGTTCTACCAAGTTTATGGGATGTTGGGTCATCAGAAACAAATAATGAATTTTGAGTGGAATGGTTTCTCCAAAACACACGTAAAGAACTAGATGTATCATCAAAGCAAGGCCATGCCATACAACTCGCTGCCCAAAAAGCATTTCCAATAGCAATAACTTACACAATTCTAAATCCACAAAGGGAGCCAGCGTTTATTTAACGTTTTTTTTTCATATTGCAAAGAATCAAGCGATAGGTGGAGAGGTGCGTGCTCTGTATAATTGAATTAAGGAGGAACCAATACCAAGATACCGAGTAGTATTAATTTTGACAGGTCCATTGTTAGCATGCACATGGTGATAACAGCTCTTGGATCACAAAATGATTAAGAGACCAGCAAACCAGCTGCTTAAAAGTCCACTCTGCTGACATAGATGACCCAGTACTGTTCTCATAGATCACATTATGACACAAGAGCTGGATCGCAGCCAGACACTAGCCTCACCAACATGGCAATGGCCACACAAATATTACACGCAATTCTAGGCAACCATGAAAACACCCCCAACAGAATGTACTTGGTGTGGCTAGTCACCTGACAGTTGTTGAGCACCGTGCGTGGACCAGAGAGGCAGTAGACCTCACAGTGTGGACAGAACAATCACACAGGTTATATAAGTTGTTAAAGCAGGCAGTTGAAACATGAAAAATTGTAGCAAACAATAAGTTCTGGGGCAACTAGCAATAACCTTTCTTGTGACAAACTCACCAAGGATCTGTCAAAAACGAAACACCATTATTTTAGTTCAGCAATCAACAGGCTGGTGTGATACACAATAAAATATTTACAGGGATTTAGTCACTTTTTTTGCTTGTCAATTATCAGCTTGAGAGATTCAAGATTTCGCTTTACAACACGGTGAGTGCGATTACTTCAATTTAAAATTCACTGTACATTCAAAACCTCATGGACAATGGCTGTTTTGAATTTACGGGACCTGAACTGATAATGGTTGTGAGAACAATATTGGCACCACTTAAATAATAATGAAGTTTGAGTGAGCAAGACACGACTGTGAAAGCCGCGCTGGCCAACCAGTGAGCAGCAAGAATCTACTTATGATATGAGAAAATGTGAGTGCTGATCGAACAACTATTCTAGGAAACCCTGGCTTTAGAAGCACTAGCCAAACTACCGCAAACGAGCATGAAAACAATGCAGTGCATTCAGCCTCTTCTTTTGGATCATACTTGGTTTATGTGGTTTCGCTTACAATAAAATCAACCCAATCTAGAAATCCAAACCCGTTTGTTAGAAACTTTACTCAAAACTAAGATAACTCTTACAGGGTTGATGTAATAAACAGATAGTATTTAAACAGGAAAAGGTTAAACAATGCTCGACAGTCCACAACCCGACAAGCGGCAACCAAGGGCGGTATAAACAGTTAAATGTGCATGCAAGTGAGAAACTTTTGTATATGCAAGCAACTAAAGTGGATAAGAGAAGAGACATGACCTGTGAATATATCTGTGTTTCGGTAACCAACCCCGTAAAGAGTCACTGTTGCCACTATGTGTGTGGGCAACATTGGGCGGCCAGCACTGCATTGTTTTCGGTAGACAAGGTAAAAGCAAACAGGGAATTAGTAGCAGTATTCGAGTGTTTTGTAGAGTTAAACTGAATCTGACTCAATCATTATATGTAAGAACAACATTAAAAACCTTTTGTATCATAATCACATCATCTCACTGCGCTGAGACACGCAGTTGAGGAGTTCCGGTGCGTCCTGTGCTATAGAAGTAAATACGGCAATCAACAGTAGGCACCATAAGGATACAATATCAAATATCTAAGTTAAGCATGACCCTCCAGCCCAGTGTACAGGGATAAAACAAAAATCACAACCTAGTGAGTTGGAGAGCCATGACTGTTTAAAACAGATATGGCAGTTTAAATGTTTTTAAAATGAAATGGCAATAATGCTACAGCAATCATTCTGATTACCATTGATGATAACAACAAAATAGTACAGACCAAATTCTCTGCTGTTTAGAACTACTGCTGTTTGACCCGCTCAGACCAGTTTTTTTTTAAAAATTTAGACAACATCTTAGCTACTTACGCTTATTGGTACTGGATTCCAGTTTCTCCTTGGATCCATGATGGTGTCGATACTGGCTAGATTTATTTTCAGTTCTGCTACCTTCCTTCTAAAATTGTTATACGGTTTTTATATATCGACAATCAATTTTAAATTAGTGTTTTGTTCAGAATGCTTTTCTGCTGCTTTGATATTTAGGTAACCAAGTTGATACGCTAAGCAAGCATGAGCAACCTTTTTTGGATATACAACCATGACAGCTGACACAGTGCTTATATTGTCCGCACAGAGTGTGCGAGCGCCTCATGGATAACATACCGTGTTGTTCGGTTGTTGTACTGGTACAATGACAGATTTGATCATAGCAATAGCAGCTCAGCAGTAGAGAAGGGACAATGCTCTAGCTGTGCTTTCTCATACGCTGTAAAAAAGCAAACAATATTTATCACTAATACAAGCGATGCATCAAGACAATCAATATCGAGAGCATCCTGCTAATAAAAATGGCAATGTTATCACGTTATCAGTGACTGTCCAGCTCAAATCAATAACATAGAATCCCCTTGAATACACAACTACATGAACATAAGCACAGACTTCATGTGCATCTTTATCATATGCATGCCACTAATACATGGGAAGTAGAGTACCAAATACTCAAGAGATAGTAAGAGATCAGTCTTGTATGTTCCACGCAGACACTTTTGCCAAACGTAATGGCTGCTATCACAATCACAAGAAGTGCTGAATAAGGAAGTACCAGAACAAAGATCATGTTAAGGTGTGTGTACTCTGGGGCCTGTTTCAACTTGGAGTTCATTTAAGCGAGAACAACTTGCGTAAGACAGAATTTGTCACATTCATGCCTCCAAATAGAGAAGTTAAGAAAAGCAATATAAAGGCATTTCTGGTTAATTGGACTTATGCTTTCTCTTTCTTATTGAAACAGCTCCCAGACTTCATTATAAGTACACAAGCGCTTATGTAGAAGTACAATCCTTAATTAATTTTCACATTATCAACTGACTGGTGTAAGAGATGTGTGGGATCTCCATTTGAGGTAATTCCTATCTTACAATAAGAGCGCATCAGTTTTCTGAAACTGTGTTGAACTGGGAACACTGCCAAGCCACAATATTGTACACTCCTCTACGCGCATACATAGGCATGAAAGAGTCACGATTTTTTGAGAGAGCATCTCAGATTTTGTGGTACAAGGAAATTTAGGCCATACAAAACATGGACTAAAAGTAATTTTCAAGTCTGTTTCTCTTTGACTATCAACAGGATGGTCGAGATGAAATATTTGACAGAAACGTATGCTCACCTGAAATTGTACTATGACAATCACTTCAGTTAATAATGCGTCTGTGACTACAATAAAGAAATGAAGACATCAAATGAATATGAGACAAAAAATAATGTCACTCACCAATAAGAAATTTGCCCCATTTAACCAATGAACTTCCCCTTTTCAAAAGGGGAAGTTCATTGATTTAAGGGACATCCTGATAAATCACGTGAACTCACTTTCTTGCAAAGACGAAATTTCAAGATATTATTATTGTCACAAGTTAAAATATAACAACCTATGTTTAACAAATATTTCAAGGAGGATGAACTGGGGAACAAAGCTTTATCTAGGTAGGCCTAATGCAATCAAAAACCTTCTTCATGACAACGTATAAAATTAAAATACATTCGAGTCTACGTTGGCCTATGCTTTGCACCATAATAAGGCTCGGCTTTTACCCTATTCAGCTGCAATGGAAGGGGATGCGATTGATGATTGATAGCTGATGATTCGAGCATCTCCTAACCTCTAATACCTTTATTATATTTATATATTTGTATGTTGATATGTTCTGTAGCCCGTAAATTAAACACCATTGACCAGCGGCGGTCAACTAGCAGTGTTCGGCAAGCAGTTTTTACGTCTTTTTTGTAAATTTTTCACATTAGTGTGTTTTTTCTGTGTTATATATAAGTTTTTTTCATTGACCGCAAAATCATCATCGGCACACCAACCGCAACAGCACACCACGATAAACATCGACCCACAGCTGGTTAATATATCCTGCATGCCCACCCTATTAGGCTAGGCGGTTAGGATTAATTGGGAAGTAAGTAAGTAAGTAAGTATCACTTGCAAAAAATCTCACCAAAATG
>ERZ1740072.953-NODE-953-length-11440-cov-8.513043_pt1 | contig 11440 bp, 9 predicted proteins | sample MGYA00581733_ERZ1740072 | MGnify/ENA primary metagenome ERZ1740072 (study PRJEB43018, sample SAMN04849741) | marine metagenome | isolation source: floating plastic debris | place: Pacific Ocean | collected 2008-08-30 | study: EMG produced TPA metagenomics assembly...
TGAATATATTTTAGGCGTTGGGGACAAGATGTAACTATTATAAAAGGTTTAAGTAATGGATACATGGCTATATCATCTGGCAGTGATGATGAAATCAGGTCTGCTCTGAGATCTGATCTACAGCAAGATACACAGACGGATATACAATCTAATATACAATCTGATATACACATGCCTGTACATTATATACATACGAAAATAGCCATGTCCAACACTTCTACTTCAAATGTATCATCTCTACATGATAACAGTAAGTTACATCATACCCTCCAATCTCCATCCAACTGCTGGTATAAATGCGAACCTTGACACTGATTTTGATTATTACTAACACGTGTGCAGTTCCGGCCATCCACTCCTCTCCGGCTAAAAGCTCACTATTCTTCCCTACTGGAATGAATATATTTTTTCTTTGGAGATTAAGGTCCATGACGAATTTGCTATAGTTGAAGTCCGCTTGTTATTTAGATTTTTACAATTATACTTGTAAATGATTTTTAAAAAATTCTCAAATCCTTGCATATGACCATTCAGAGCAATTCTGTGTATTTTTCATCCTGTAGCATCAATTAAACCAGTTCAGGGGAACGGGTAGTCTGGTCTGTCATACCCACTGTTGTATGGGTGCTGTTTGGTTGTGGGTATGGTCAATCATTGTATCCAATTTGTACTTCTATAAGTAAATAATGATGAATCGAGGACCTCCCGGTTGCAAATCAGTGCTACAATATTTTTAGCTTTCATAGCAACACAAAGCCTAGTTCTTTGGCTGGTACGCCAGGGATACCACGTATGTCCGCACTTGACCGTTGAAGACCTCAATCTAGGATGAGACAGAAATCAAGTTTAAAAGTTGAAACAATATTTTGGTTAGGGGTTGAATTGAAGCGCTCTCAGTATTATGACAGTGTATTGGTGGTAGCACAGTTGAGAGAATTGATAATTGTTAGTTGGTAATAATTTCTGGCTAGTGGCATTCTATCATTATGTCGATAATGACAGGCCACTGGCCAGCTATTAGCTAACCCAAATAAGAAGGTTCAATGTAAATTATAGTACAGTTATTAGTTTTAAAGATCAGAAATGATGAAACGATTATATACATGGGAAGTCACACCTGAACATCAGTTTTGCTTTCATGGGGATCCTCTTTCATGGCTTTTGTTAGCATCATTATTGTTATCACAGACCATTTTTTGTATTGGGAGGTATAGGTATCTAAAAATAGGCCATAAATATTGATCTATCCCTCTTTATATACCTTGGTCATTTAGTTTCATGTGCTGGGAATCTCAATCTCTATGGAGATAGATAGTGATGTACATTTGTATAGAGATCATCTTTGAGGTTCTTATAACAGGTGGAGGTTATAAAGAACAGGGATATCTTCTCAATGCACCAAATTTATTTATTATCAAAGAAGCTGCATTTTGCATCAGATGGTTAGATTTGTGTGCTTATATTTTTTGGAACAATCTTGGAATAGCCCAATGCCTACATCGACAAGGATTCAATGGTGCTTACTTACAAATCCTACCAAAAGTCACACACTTGATTTGAAAATGGCGTGATGGTGAATAAAGCAGGAGCGTTGAGAAAAGAAGATCACACTGAACATTCCCCAGTTCAATCTGCAAGAAGGGTCTTGGGGTTTATATGTCCATACATGTAATTGTTATATCGCTTGAATCACTGCTATAATCTATCTGTTGCAGACAGCTCATATCAGTCGTTGACAGTCATCAGATCAGATTGTAAGAAAGTGAACCATTTCGCTATGATAAAAACCGAGAAGACGGGCTCATCTAGCCTATTCTCTATTCTAGCTAGGTTTGTGCCTAGAATTACCCTAATAGTATTTATATCGTGTGTTATAATTATATATTTTATAGTGTGTTATATTATACAGTGTGTTATAATTTTTATAGTGCGTAGCTGTCTAATTCTTTGAATCTTTTAACCAGATTTGCACAGACGTTCACGCATCCATAACTTCACATGATAAAAGCCAACCAATCACCTGTGCACCTGTGCACAACCACATTCTGCTAAATTTGTATGGGGAGTACCAAAACAAAGGATGCCTGTTTCATTATGTCTAGCCAAGTGCCAATCATCACGGTTGGTAAGACTTTGAGTATTTTTACAAGTGTGATATAACATATACCTATAATTGTGATATTTGTTAGATATATAATGAGTAACAAGCTGAATGTGATGGTGATGACTAAAGGAGGTCATATCGATGTCAGAGCTTCTCAAGGAGCGAAACCTGGTAATTATTATCACAACGCAACACAACAGTACCTGACAGTACATGTAAATACATGATATTACCGTTTGCATACATCAGTATGAAGGTTTTAAACAAGGCATCTTAATGCCAAGACCAAAGATAATCTGTGATGGTTTATAAGCGAACAATCTGGCCAATCTGGAGAGATTTTTTATTGTATTGACATGAGGGTGGGAGTTTCTTCATATATACGGGGATGTGAGTAAAAATCATATCTACCCGACATAGAAGTCAATATAATGAACATTCTTATCTGCAATATATTTGTTAGGATGGGATATTGGCCCAACTAAGGGTGCTAAGGCTGATGCCCTTGCACATCATTCCCGCTATAACGAGACTCTACTAAGTAAAGTAATGCATGCTGACACTAGATATATAACATTAGTGAGAGACGCTGCAAGCTGGTATCAATCTGCTATACGCTTCTGGCCAGGGCAAGTCAAGTTTAAGGTAAATGCTTTTTAGATTGTCAACACATTTTTGGTATATAATATATGGTAATATTGAATTGATGTAACTATGTTTTGCCATTCAATTATGTTTTTAACATTAGTTTTTCAGTGTGAGGAAAAGTGGCATTGCCAATCAAAACTACTCTATATTAAGATTATATTCAGATTTATTAGTAAATCTATCAATGACAAATTACAATGATTTTCAAGGAAAAGCTTTGTTATTTAAAACTTGTATACTCATAGGAACGCAACTCTGTAAAAACCTTTTGGTTCTCACTCTGTTTTTGACCGGCAATACACAAATAATCATAAAGTCGGGTATGATCTACTGAAACTCAGAACCATAACTTCGGTCTTTTTAGAGCAGATTGACTGAATGACATTGTTCCAAAAAATTCTCTACAGCATTAAAATAAAAAGATAAATAATACTAATGCTGACATTACATGTATATTATTATCCTAATTACCAGTGTAAAGAGCACCGGAGTTTCCAGCAAGGGAAATGAATACTCACAGCTCATCAGTAATTTTGTACTCAAAGCTCAGTATTATATTCACAGAGCCCAGACGAGACGTTGAACAGCTCAGAGTTATTTTACCAGAGTCGCTCGTTACTCAAAGATGATTACAATGGACAGCATACTTTATTCCACATTCCTCAGCTTCAGTGGTTAGGATTTAACTACAGTCTCAGGCAGAATCTAACAGCTATCAAACAGTATATACATGACACAGTACCAAAGTGAGACTCCATTTCATATTTCTCTGTAATCCATCAGCCCTAGCACACTTTTTTGTGTTCGTTGTAATTGGGCACAGTTGTAAGATAATTCCAGAAAATCTGACAAAAGATGTGGTGCTTTATGGAAACCCTTCACAAATTTGGACAAAAGTGGTCGAAACCATGAAACAATAGAGATAGCCGTAAATGGGAGGAGATACATTTGGACAAAAACCCTACAAAAACTTTGTTTGAACTTATCCACTTATAGAATTTACGGATCGCTCAGCTAGCCACATGTTGAATTTGTATTTTTAAAATTATTGACCTTTCAGTTGTCTGCTCGTTTTTCAATGGAAGCAACTCCTTGCTCTCACAGCATATGACACTTGACAGTAGTCGTTATCACCCATGTTTAGTGTGCTGGTTTGCTGTTTACCGTAGCGTTTCTTCATCTCTCATTCATAATCACACTGATAGAGATGATAAGTTCACTGACTTGAGATAACTTACATGTATGTAGGAACTACAATTAACGTTATTGTTGTTGGCCATATTGTGCAAGGAAGACATGGTTAATAATAATAGTTAGAGAATAATAGTTAATTAAATTGCAAAAGCAGGTATGAACTTAGTTCAAAGACTGGTGAATAACCGAGAATATGAGTTTTTTTAGAAAATATGGGGTTGCATGTGAAATGTAAGAGCTTCCACCATGAAAAATGGGATTTGTATACTGACTTAAAATTATAGCACATTCCAAAATATACCTGCACTCCAAACGATCCCAATTATATGGCTTGCATTCGTAACGATTAAATTGCTCAAAAATAATCGAAAGTGCAATTTTTTTATTCTCTTTTCACTTAATGGTGATGTATTTGTAGGTTTCACACAGTGTATCTTACGGACCAATTTGAAGCATCATTAATTTTGATGAGAAGAGATTTCTGTTGGGATCATGCTGATATATTTTATAAAGCTCAAGAGGTCGGGGGTCGCAAACAAAGCAGTAAATCTCAAAGTCTCTTACCTCTCACCCCTCAAGGTTTGTATATCATCGCCTAACTCTAGACTTTTATCAGGTATTAACTCTCTGCATACCATGTGCTCAAACTCAATAAGCTATATACATGTATGATATGGGAGTCATGTTTTGCCATGAAGTGGATATTAAAGTATCAAGAGATGGATTGAGATTGATTGCAACTGAAGATAGTGATTTTTTGTCAAGTAAAAGCATCCAACCACTGGAAGACACACTAAGAACTGAAGCTAACTTTTTTCTTTGTATTTAGACTGGAATGACCGAATCCAATGATTGTGACCAAAACCTCACCCATTTCAGTCCCAGACTCCCAGTGGTCCTGGAGTTAAATTCAGCTGTTGATTTCAGAGACATAAATGTAAGAGCACAAAGTTGGCACCCCTACACATCCCTGAAATATGATGTGTGGTCGATCCAATAACCAATAAATGATAACCAAAAATCAGCCCATACATGATGAAATGACCGAGTTAAAGGGAAGTTCTGACAATCTAGCCTACAATGATCAAACCCGGTACTGACTTAGTCTTGGAATCGTGACCCTTTCATGCCCTAGCTTGTTTCAAATGTATATATATTTATTTACTGATGACGTGACAGGTAGAGCACAGCTGATTGGAGAAGATTATAATCTAGGAGATCAGTTATTATATGAGGCGTTCAATCAAAGCTGGTGGAGTAGAGAGGACACATCATCTACTGATCTCTGGAACGAGGTACGTATTGTGTAAAGCTGACAGGTTTATATGGAAGAACCGACAGGTTTATATTGAAGAAGACAACTCGTTAAGTATAAATCCATTTCTTTCATATGGAAATATATTGATGGTTATTGCAGTAGAATTTAGTTGACCACTTGTCTACATACATTTCTTCATATCAGACCTTTGCTCCCGGAATGCTGATCCACTGAGTCAACTCCATGCCGCTGCATTTCGCCTCTAATAACAACTTTGAAAATGTCCAACTGTTTCTATTGTAGGTAGAATATTTTCGGGAAACTAATGAGATGGTGAACAGTAAATGTGCAATATTGAAGTCAAAAGGAGGTGAATTCATCATTCCAGCTAATCAGTGGAGTCGGGAGGTAAAACTTGACAAAACATACTGTTCAGCATTACTTTATGAGAACTATTCACTGATAAAAGACTTAGCAAAATATGCCATAGGTAAACTGTATGATCCGCACATATAGTAATACCATAACATATGTTTGTGAGTAATATAGTAGACATTTTTTTCAAAATCACTAAGTGGTGCTAAATAAGCGCATGTTCTATGCCAAAATTCCTTAATGGCAGAAACTTTTGAAATAAAAAACAATTGATCTCAAGTTTTTAACTTCCATGATGCAATTTACATGTATATTTCGGGTACATTTGTAATATTTCATGAAAACGTTTGGATACATGTTGCGAGTGTTCAAAGCAATGTTTTGTGCATTCTATTACTGCATACATTGTAATATTGTTGTTGTAAAGAGAATCATCTAGAAATAGTTTGATACTGATATTAGGAAATTTAGCAATTTTGAGAGCAGACAATTCCAGTCGATATCAGCTGAGCATGGGGCTCACTTCGTTTTGTGTTATTTGTGTAATTTTCTTCCGTTTTTTGGTCTAAAATTTTCTTTTATACACTTGAACACTGTTACAATTATCTGGGCCAGTAGATTCTTTTGTATAGTTTATACATTTTAGGGCAAAGTGTTGGAATAACAGCGGAATTCAAAATTCCATTCATTGTGTTGTGTACATGTAATTTAATTAGCTAACGCAACTATATGATAACGTGAAGATATAGTAAACTGTGTCTACATGTAGCATGACCGCATATCTGGTATTCGTTTCGTTGGTAACAGGAACCTAACCTAACATATCAGTAATATTACAAGCCACTCACGTTCTGATAACCTGGCAATAATACAGGGGCCATTCTAGCCATGGGTCGCGAGACCACCCTTTCACCTGTAAAAAAAGATTTTTTTTGTCAAGAAATTAGTTATTTTATGTCTTCAAACTAATGTAATGTTATGAATTATGCAAAGTTTTGTACAAAATACAGCAGGTACAACTCTTTGAAGAACTGAGAACATAGTCAGCAAAACATGTCATGGTGTAACATTAAGGGGAATTACGCCCACCCTTAGGCCGATTTCTAGAATGGCCCCTGTCATCCTGGTTAACTTTGGAAAAGAAGGCAGAACAAGCAATTGTATGTGAGATTAAGAACATTGTAGCGGAACGCAGATATAGTGATGGGGAAGAATTTATTTAGCAGGGTATAGATGAATTTCTCAAATGCCATCATCAAACCCAGGCGAACTTTGTTTGTGTAGATTGAGTTGTCTCATGTGTAGCAATGATTCATAGGGTGTGTAACTACCACAGCTGTTCTATCACATGAATATATCTGAGTATATACGAAACCTGTAACATTCATCTGATATCACAAGTGCTAAGGTTCAAGTGAAGATCAGCAGATTCCCGCTCTAACTGCATATAAGAATAGCTGGTATAATGCAGCTGTATACAACAGCTATCACATTGATGCTGCTAGGCAGTGTTGTAGCAGCTTCAAACATTGATATCTGGCAAAGGTTAGTAACAATGAAAAACAAATATCTCAAATTTGTCATAAGGAATTTTATGAGTTTTTACAAGGTTGGTTTTTATAGCCATGGAAAGTTGTACCTTTAGCTCTCTCTGTTTCAAAACAAAAGTGAGACCGAAGATATGTGTAATGTAATGATGTATGTGGATAAATGAGACATATGATCATTATGTTTGGTAGTCTGAGAAGTGAGAATCAATAATTTTTCCTGTCTCGCCCATTAATGAGTGTATCCCTACACTCACTTTTACTTTCAATATATTCTTCCTCCCTCCTATGTAAACTAATCAGACACAGCTTTTGTCCAAAGCATATTGGATCAAAATGACCTCAGCGTAGCCTGTATAATTTGCTGTTTATGTCGGTGAGTGTTCAAGTTCGTTTGTATGAGATACAACCACCGGCACACAGCGAATGAGATTATGTCATAATAATGGGCCCATAAAAATATAAGTTGTGCTCACTTACCGTAGGAAGACAACTGCACTTGAACTGGTGAGTTGAATGTAAAATTTTTATGTCATTGACAAGCGCAGCATAAGAAAGCCAATGGTAACTTTTGGGTAGGGCATATCAATGGAGTTTGTTGACAAAAACTATGAAAATCAATCTGGACCTGATATCGATAACTGACATGAACTTCAAAAATGAGTACAAATCGGTTTAAGTGATTGTAGTACATAGGGCTGGATCTGTACTAGTCGACTAAATTTCTAGAATAAGCCAGATTTGCTATGGGTCCACGCTAAAAGCTACCCTTGCATAACTGGTGGTGTTATTCATAGACATAAAAGTTTGGAATATGCGTCTATTACAACATTAGCATAGGCTAGGTAGTATTTTGAGATTGAGATTCAAGTACACCTGTACCAGCCCTCCCAGTGATACATTGCCTGCGCGACTGTAAATATACTGTACATGTTTCAGACAGGAAGCTTCACACTTCTGCTGTTCAGTTAATACATTGAAAAGCACAACAGTATACAGAACTCAGTCATTTCCTGTAGTGAAGAGTATCGTCAAATTTGAGAGAGGTTGGTAAACTTATATATCCTCTTCCTATTTGTGGTACAGGGATTCCAAACACATTCTGCCAAGTCGAAGCATAATCAATAAAGGACAATTGTAGTGCCCTGAAAGGTCTTCAACTACCCTGTCACAAAAATTTGGCGGCCCTGAGCCTCTCATTTCTATGTGAAATCACAGGTTACAGGCACAGTTTTTCGAAGACATTCCAGAGCACCGCTAGTGGCATAATTATGACTTTCTCTGGAATGAATTCTATGTGGTTACAGGTGTGGATCCAAACACTAACCCAATATTTAAACACAGTGAGCACTCCTGGTTCCTTGGCATCCCGGCTGATCCACCCAAAGACAAGTATTCTGTAGAATATCAGTGAGTACACTGTCTCAATAATCATCAAAATACCAAAAATAGACGGAGCTTCTTTCTATATCAAGTAAATTAGTTACTTTAATTTAAGCTACTGCTACATATACATATGTATTTACTTGGTTCGTTTTGCGATTATAACCTACATGAGAGAAGATAAATATTGTTTTGCTACTTTTAGTAATTAGCAACCTAAGGTAGCAAAAAGCTGTTGTTCATTGTGAATCGACCGGTTTTCATCCGCAACTCTGTTAATTCTCTGTGCTATCTGCACAAGATGACAATCATTAAAAATTCAGCAGTACGAGTAATTTTGTTAAAAGGCACCCAACCAACCTGGTTTGACCTTCACATAAATTTCTCCAAAATCATTCCATCTGACTGAACATTAAACGCATTCATGATCATTTCTATGCATGTAGATTATAATATTTTACTCACACAGTATGGTATCAGAATATAAGACTGTAGCACAGACACACTACCACGAGGACGCGTGCCCTGCTGGTAAGAGACACTGCTGTCAGGGTTATAAATATGTGGAGAAATACAACAACTGTCTGTGTAAGTATATTTTCTGTCGCTAAATGTATTGCATCAATACTCTACTTATCCTCTTAGCTGTACCGCAACTGTATAGGAACTCTGTACTGTAAATCTGTACTTTACTCCAGGGACTCCTCTAACTCCTAGTTTAACCTTACCACACATTCCAAGGTGAATATGCTGTCTACACCTAAGTCATCAAATCTGTGATTTGAGTGAACCAAGAAATCGATTCCTGAGAAAAATCTAGAGCAACATACCTCACCAATTTAACTAGCCAGGGTTCCCTCGCCTACTGGCAAGTGCTTTGATCTAGGTTGCTGTGGTTATCTGCATTGCTTATTGAAGAGTTGTGTGCTTGCAGTAGGCCAGAGAACCCTGGCTACAATTCAACACACACTTGTTATTTTTTCATTCTAAACAACAAACCTTCTCACATGGTTGCTAATATACATGTCAATTATCAATATACCCAACAGGAAAAAATTTTCATTAGAATTTAAATTTTGCTATTTCACTAATTGAAAATTCGTTCAATTTTAATTCAGTTCACTGTATTTATTTATTAAATTATTATAGTAATGATTAAGGTTGTGTCATACACTGATGATTAGTTACTGTCAATTCTTTTACAGCTGACAAAGAAATTAAGGATTTGGAGGAGAAGTTTGGACCAATAGAGAAATAGAAGTTTAATGTACCGGCACTAATAGCATGAAAAGATAGTGTGCTATTTACGAAAATACACACACTCTTGGCAGCATGCTTGTACCAGAATCATTACATAACACAGCCAGAGTAGTAAACCTGACTCTGAACCTATTTTTGATTCTTAGCAGGCGAATTTCACTCAAATAGAGCTCTTTATTAAGAGAATCTCCGGCATGGTCTATTATTGCGATTACACTTACAAGCTGAAAAATTTGCTCTTTATTTTAAAGAAATCATAGCTCGCATCTTACAGAACATACGACAGCAGATGTCGTTCCCCATAAATACAAGTATTGTATTATAAATACAGTCTACGACTATTATGTACAATATACTATAAACTGGTTGTCAGCAATGCATACCACAATACATACATCATCACTTATATCGAGCACAAGAAGTCCGAAGAATATAATATGTTTTATTATCAGCAGTAGTCGAGTCATCAGCTTCTATTAAATAACAGTCTACTACTACTATTATTATTAGCAGTCGTCTTATTACCTGCTAGCATATTTTGTACATCTTCATATTGAGGCAGTTTATCCAGATTGCCGAGAGCAGCGAGTGATAAAGGTGAACATAGCAGACGATTAGCTACTCTCTCTATATCCGCTGATGTTATCTTCTCTATAGTGATAGAAATACACAATCAGATGATCACATATTATACACAGGATAATGACATATAAGTCAGTATATGTGATTCATATATGACTAAAGGTATCAAAAATAGTCAATAGTCATAGTTAAGATTCTAAACAGGTACAAGCCATGATTTTATTTTAATTTACAAAAAATTCAAGTATCATGTAGCTCTGTCAATTTTAAACCAAAATTTAAGTAATTTTGAAACAAAAATTTAAGTAATTGTTGTAGTGGTAGGTAGTTCAAAAACTCCAGAAATTACATTATAATGTTGTGAGTATCAGGTAAGTTAATAAAATGCTAGTTTTAATGATGAAATTACGCGATAAATGACATCATAACAGGTTGGCAATAAACAATACTGTCATATATAACATATCAGCAAGCTTGAAATTGAAAAAGCAGCAGAAGCACTTACCAATCTCATCATAGAAATATTGTGGCTGCTTCCTCTCTCCCGATGATAAGACTTGTCTCCCCACATCCTCAAATATGATTGGTCGAGATTCCAGGTTCATCATAAGCATAGACTGTAGCTGACGTTTAGCTCGACTCAGCTCTGACTGTTAGTAATACAAATTCAGTTATACATTAATAGGGAATGTTAACATTGGAATTGTCTTCTTATTTATTGGAAATTCCCAATGATGCTTATACATCACTCAATCAATTCTGATTGGCTGTTCAACACTGAGTCAAGAGGGCCGCAAGCTAATTGTTTTATATTGGAAATTAATGAGACGGCATCACCATTAAAAAGCGAAGATTCAACAAAGCAGATAGGTACCACCTCTTGATGAACATATTTTAATTTTTTTCAATTGCACGTGTTTAATACCCAAATTGTACATAATACCATATGGGTATTAACAACCTTCTAAGAGGTGACCAATGTACGCTTTCTTTGTGACTATATAAATGTGAAGAAAAGCAGTACCTTATCAATGAATAGTGCCATTTGCTTCATTTCAGATGTCAGCACCGCAACTAAATCACCGATTT
>ERZ1740072.954-NODE-954-length-11430-cov-68.620571_pt1 | contig 11430 bp, 4 predicted proteins | sample MGYA00581733_ERZ1740072 | MGnify/ENA primary metagenome ERZ1740072 (study PRJEB43018, sample SAMN04849741) | marine metagenome | isolation source: floating plastic debris | place: Pacific Ocean | collected 2008-08-30 | study: EMG produced TPA metagenomics assembly...
CATCACCGGAATTTTTTCCACTGTTTTTGAGACATAGTACAATGATTATGGCTGAATATCAAAGGTACTTGTATGGTCAGCCATAGACTGACTCTCAGTCCAATCTGTTGGGTTTGGGTTGGGGGGGGGGATTGGACTGATGGAACACCCCCAACCCTTTAGGAGTTGACAGGGGACCTTGTATATACACAATGGGAAATCCTTTCAAATGTGATTTTGTTCTGGTTGCACTGGTTTTATATACAAAATTATCACACCTACCCATGCTCTAGGCAGCCATGCTCATTTGGTAACAGTGGCAGCAGCTGATGTCATCTATTTCCATAATATTTCAACCGATTTTATTCAGCCAGCTCAGTTCAAAAATATTTCAAAATGGCCATGTTTGCTTCTTCACGGAAGTGGATTTTGCACATGCGCGATTGAGAAACTCAGAGCTGTTTTCTGGCAACATCCGTTTTCTCAGTAAAATTCTAAGAAGCATGTGAGATTTCTGAATTTCTTGTTCTTCTTTCATTATTTTCTGTTTATGACGCTTCAACTGATACTGTAGAGTCTACTCAAAGTTTTGCTTTCACTTCAAGTCACTGCTGACCTCGTAGAATAACACTACAAACTTGAATACTATCAGGAGTAACTAGAAGTAGTCATCATAATAATCACTGCTGTCACTCACAATTCATTATTAGTATAGTAAGTTAGTAAGTGCAAGTCTGTGAATTTATTTAATTGAAATTTCAGTGCTATAAATAAACTTGAAGTAAGATCAAAGCAGCTGGACTGCTGTGAGGGGAGTTAGTACTAGGCGCAATAGAACTAAGAATATTACTCCTTGCTTGGTTAATAGAAGTAGTAAGTTATTTAGTAAATAATAATAATAAATGCTGATAGTAAGTTAGTTGTAACGTTTGAAACTATCAATCATCATCAATCACCTGTATATATGACTTTGCTGTTATATTATCAGGACCTATCCATCTGTTGGGCTCCATTTCCAAAAATTTGTCCATATGTCACCACCATTGGTGCCTAGGGGTCATGGCAGATGAGTATCAACCTGTATGTAATATTATATATGTCGCATCATAGTGGATAAATAGGTCTAATCATATTTATTGTATGAAATCATCTTTAGCATGCTTGCATGTAGGCCCATAGGAAAGAAGGAAGGCTATACATGCATGCTTAGACCGGCTGTCAGTTAGGTTGGACTGTCAGCCAGTTGAGTCTTAATGCATGCACATGGCTCTGGTCATTCACATTTTATGGAAATCATAATGACCATTTTGCTTTTGTCTCCTCCCAGGTATGGTGAACATAGGCTATTGCTCTGAAACCTCCTGACGAAATTAAAACCGTTAGACCCTCTTTTCTGCTCTGCCAAGCTAACCGAGTCCAAACTGACACAGTGCACTTCGCAAAGTTACTATGGCACATGTAAGTTACAGATTGATAGCTAAGAGACGCAGTGAGTGATGTATAAAGCTTGCTTACGGTACTTATTTAACATCACTTAAATCATCATTTATATCTGATGTTGCCTAGTGGAATATCAGTTATTATATATATGTATCATTATTGTATCTTGTTCTGCTGTTGATACATCCCAAACCACAGATTCGTGCAAAAAGACAACTAGGCCTAATACACTTATCAAATGAGAAATCATAGCCAAGTAAATGGAGAGCAGGCTTACGTTGCACTTTCAGTTTCAAGGGAAAACTAAAATTTAAGTTTTCCGTCTGTTTCATAAATTGTTATCTCCATTTCAGCTTCTCCGATCACCTCGCAAGTGTGTCAAGAGATTCAGAAATGCTGGAACACCTACAAAGTTTACTCCGACAAAAAAGTCGTTAAAATTCGGCAAGACTACTACTGTCTCTCACCTCAGTGTAAGTAACCTACATGTACGCAAATAACACCAGAGTCCTATCTATGACCAGGGAGGGTGTGATCCAACCCACCCTGCTATGATAATGTGATACATTCATTTTAATATCCTGATACCGAATAAGGCACCCGGCAGTGATTTTACAATTCACCGAAATCTTGACAAGCTCAGATAAGGAATGCTTATGGCATATAAGCTCTGAACAGCTGCCGGTTAAAAACAGCTTCTTGAGACATTTCATAAACACTGTAAACCAGAAATAAAATGAGATTGTTCTCCCACGATGGTCTATGTTACTAGTTTCTATGTTTTAAATATCATTTTACATGCCTAAATTTAGCTTATTTTTACCTTCTTTACTCTTGTCTTAGTCGTGAGCAGCTTAACCATTTATCATCTTGCTATATGCCCTGTATATATGTGACTTTTAAGTAAACCAAACCAAATCTATGATTATTTTAATAACAGTGCTGTAGTTATGGCTTTTTGTAACCTATTTTCTCCAGGATAGATTGCAGGATCTGTTCTGCTTTGAAATTGGCACCTGTATGACAAGGGATGAGATTCTCGGAATATTAGATGATAAGAATATCACCATTAGGACACTTGGTAGAGCCATCGTTCAAGCTTTCTCAGGAGAAGTAACGAAGCATACTGATAAGTCTGTGGGCTCTTCGTAAGTCACCGTTATAAACTTTGCTACCTGACAGGTTGAGGATCGAATTCGTCTAGTTGAGTTGTGTCTGCCATTGTCAGGGATGATAAACTTTTGTTCCACTCTGCTACACACTGCACTGCAGCAAAAAAATTTATTGATTTTTATAACTTTGTAAGACTGCATAATGATTTTAAATTAGGGCACATGAAATTGGTATAATATAAATTGTATGTTGATTGGAAATAATGAAATAGTATGATATCCCAGCGATATAGCAATTAGTGTTACGCTTTTAATTGAGCTAGGAGACCATCATTCTGGTACATTAACGATCCTTCATATTCTTCTGTATGGTCCTAACCAACTTAAGATCATTTGATTTCCAAAACATTCTTGTTGGGCATCAGTAATTGGTAGCTTTCTATTTTACTGTTTCTTACTCAGGTCTACATCTTACCACAACATTACGCTGAAACAAGTGACTCCAAGGCCTACACAACCACCAATATTCAACGAACCTTTCTTTGACCCGGCGGTTCAGTTGAATATTTCAATAGAGGGAGAAGAGATAGATGTGTGTGGTGTATCAGCCAGTTCTTCTGAGGGTGTATCGAGTGGTTTATCAGCTTCTACAGTCAGCTCGCCTCAAGCCTATTCAGAGAGCCCTCCTTTAGAGTATCCAGACAGCCCTACTCCGTTAGCCTATCCGTTAAGCTCGTCCGCATCATCATCTTCTTCACCGCTGTACTTTTCACAGGATCAAGATTTACCTCTTAGTCCTAGGCGGACGCCCACACCAGCTGCATCACCGACAAAAACTCAACCTGAGAAAAGAGATCAAGAAACTCCATTCACCGTCAAGGAAATGGTAAGTGAGGAATCCATCAGTACCAGCTCCAAATAAATGCAAAACACGCCAAAATTTCATCTCATACCTATTTAAATAGTATCTTTTGGTTTCACTAAATCCAAGGTACATGTGGCATTGGCTGCAGAAGTTTACGGGCTAATGCTATCACCATATTTGCTGTGAGCTGTGTGGTTTCCATCCCTATTTTTACGTAGAACTATGTTTATCCATTTTTTGTTTTTTTTTTCATTCCCGATATCATTGGTTTCAGTGGAAGGCAGTAATTGGCAATTGTTATTCTAGTGGGCATCAGGTTGATTTTCAGTTTTGTAAAAATGTGAACACTGAAAACCACATTCCTAAAAATCAAAGATTCAAACAATTACACCACAGAAGAACTTAAATATCAAAATTTTAGGTACCAGTGTCCTCAGTGCGAACTGAATAGAAATTGCACTACTCCCTTCTATTTGAGATACTGTGTACTGTACATCAGGTTTTAGGATGAGTCTGACAGCCAGTGTAATTTTTATTTTTATTTTGTTTAGCAGTCCATCTCCAGGTAGGTAGCTCTGCAGATGTGATAACTGATCAAAACACACTATAAAGTTGCAAAGTTTGAGCTTAATTCTTTATTGTGATCTATTGGTCATCCTATTCAAACTTGCATATCTGCAACAACTGGGTGTGTTTTCTCCTAAGCCTAGTTATTACTCGATTGCTCTGTAATATTGGTTTTCTATACCTGGATCGCAACACTAACATGCTATCTCATGCTGATACTAGCTGTGCATCACAAATGAACTCGGTACTTGGTATGTGTACCTAGTATTTTCACCAGGTATCATAAATTGGATCGGTAATTGTCACCCTTTCTCCTGCACCACAAGCTCACCGTTTATTTATTGCATAATACCTAACCTTTTCTGCAATAAATGCTGATATGGTCAGAGGGACCCTTTCATATGATTTGATATATAACTTGGATTAAAGATCAGTTGTCGTTTAGTTTGTCTATTGGTTGTGAAAGTTGACGAATGACCAAAGCAGCTGGGCAGGTCATAATTCTCATTGAGATGCCACAAATGTTTCATTACTGTGGATTGACAGTGATTTGTCAGTATTACATTATTCCAAAACTCTGATTCAATGTATTGCATCCACACGTCCAGTTTGTCCAACCCATGTGTAACTAACTTATGAAGGGTTTTCTTCGTTATATTGTATATTGTTGTATAATATAGACTTTGTGGACCATAATTAATTAATAATAGAAAGGGGCAAGCAATTGCTGCTCAAGGAACCTCAAGGTTTATGGTTGCTAGTGTAACGCCTAACTTGGCAATGCTTTTTGCTACTGCTACATGTGGCTATCCATGGCTTTTCTGTGATGTTACCGCAAAAATCAATGCGTAGTTGGTTTTGGGACTTCCATCTGGTCAGACACTGTTTTTGTGGAAATGTACCGAGCCTTTGCTGGCATGTTTTGTTGATGTGGTGATGTGGTTTTCGCTGTTGTATCTAGTTCACAACCAGCAGTATGTTATGACAAGTAGTCAGTAGATGTGCTGGTTGTTGTTACTGCACAGAGACGGTCGTCTCCCACTGTTGTGAATCACCCATATACATTAGTTATAAAATGATTCAATGAACAGTGATGATTGGCTTTACACAATTTTTTGTCACTTTGTAGAACATGACTCTGACAGAGACTCTTTTGCTGAGGGATGTTAGACAGATAGCAGGAAATGAGGACAGTCTAGTTCATCACCTCCGTACTCTAATCGGTGAGCCTGCTCTTCATGACATTGCATTAGGAATTATCAAAAATAAGGTACAATCAGAGACGAGGCAGTACGCATCCACAGCCACCAAGATGCCACGTATCAAAAGAACTACAGGTCAGGATGCCTACGACTTCAGCTACGCTTTGCTAGGTGAAGATCTAACTATGGAATGTCCGACTATTACCGAGATCTTCAAAGCTATATGTAAACGTGGCAATGATTCGCAAGATAGTCTCACACCGCCTATCACTAATGCTATAGCGACTGCATTATCTGTCTATAGTCAGACTATGAGCATCACCCGTCTAATCAACAGTCTGTTTCTCTGTGATGGTGGCGCCAAAGCCAGCTGTTATGAGCGGCTTGCTAACTTATCGTTGACATATACATATAAAACAGTTCTACAGAAAGTAGACCAGCTGGCAGAACAGCACCAGAATAAAATAGGTGATTGGCGAGAGGCAGGCCATCGCTACTGTCTCGTGGTTGACAATGTTGATAAAATGCTTAAATCAAGACAAGGAGGCAAGACTGCCATGAAAAACATGGTGCAAATTATAGCACTGAAAGATCGTGTGGTTTCAAGCCCACTCAGACGTTTCACACCTGTCTTTCGAATGGAGGCAATAACAGCTGAGCATCTCATCCCCACCGAGTTTGAGCTCGCGCTTGTTAAGAACGATCTCATGGATATTGTCCTTGAGATCTGGTCTGAACACCTGCCTGCACTCAAATCAGTACATAAACGCAGTGTGTTCATGGACCACAAGCATCACAAGGAGCTAGGGATGAAATCTGAGATGGTGAGAGTTACTTCCAGTTAAATTTCCAAATTAAGGTCTAAACAGTTTGGTCCTATTACAGCCATTTTCATGCGTATTTTTACGATGTTTGTCCATTTTGTTTATCTGGTGTTTAAATAACGTAATGATATCTTGGCTCAACAGTTGAAATTCAATTTAAGCTTTCATCTATGACGTAATTGACGTTGAATTGAGTTTTCAATTTTTTAATCCATGTATTATATCAAGGGCATCCATACAATATAGACCAGGCCCTTGCACATTTAAAGTGCTTGTATTATTCAAACCGGTACACACTAAATTTACCACAAAAGTACACCTAACAATTTTTAAACTGTTTTTTATCTGAGCAAAGATTTCTCCGCAGTTGCAGTTTGGGTTTTAGTATGTTCATTGGGCGCTGTTAATTCCGTCATGTTACAGGTTAATCTTGGTGTGTTACTGAAGAGTGAGAATGACATTGGTGACATTCAGGACATCCTCCAAGCCTGTCATAAACATGTTCCAAGGAATGAGGATGACTCATTATCTCCAATACCTGTTTGCGGTAAGTTTATGGTTGTGATGTTGGTTCATAAAAGATGGGCCCATGGCCAGTAATGCACCACAGCTCACTGTGGCACTTGTGTTCCAGATAAGTGATGTGTAAGCATTCCATGGTGAAACTTACTCAATTCTGCATTAGAGGTAATGAATATGTAATGTATCACCCATTCTCTATTATTGCAGGGGACTACAAGACCTTCCAGGTCATCAAGTCCGGACAGGAAGCCAGGGGAGATGTGAAGACTCCGGAGGGCAGATACGAAGGGTTGATCCCCGTTCTCAGTGAATTCCATATATCCATGGAACTCCTGAAGATCATATTCCACCTGACATATGATACTGGTAAGTATCCGTTATATCATCAGTCTCAATAATGTCATACAAGAAATTACGCTTTCGTCTTTGGTACATTTCATAATATATCCAATGTAAATACACGTAACCCAACTGAATTGGCCTCTTACACTGATCTGTAGTATACATGTAATGGAGAAATCTTATATTCATGCATCGCATATTATGCATCACTTGGTTAATTTACGCTTGGTACGGGGCAAAGTGTCATTGGCACTATCAACCCCTTTACCTTTTTTATGGGGTCAACACAGCCAGCGCCACTAATGCCTCCCACGGATCCATTCAAGCATTTAAACTAAATGTTTTGCTTCACAGGATCTTCTGCTGATGTTGGAACACTATTTCATGCAAGGAACTATATAGGAATGACAGGAGTGACTGCTGAGCCTCATCGTAAATATTACCTCGCCTCTGAACTCACTGACAAAACAGTCAAAGCTCTTGTAGTGAAAGGTTAGATTGTTGTCTTATATTACTTGCAATTTCCATATTTTTGTGTTATTGGAGATGCTATCGTCCTCAATACTTCAAGATCAAGTATATTACTTGAGATAATCATTAGCTTGATTGTAAAGTGTATCTATGTAATGTTCGATTTTAGCTTAGATCTTGAGTTTTTATGTAATTGCCAACTAACTAGTAGTTTTTATCCTGCCAGGTCTCATTAAACAAACCTAATAAAGGATAGTTTTTATTTATTATTATTCTTGGTGAGAAATGTAAATGTATGTATTATGACACAGAAAGATTTAGTTGGAACCCTAATGTATGTAACCATCGGCTTTAGTCTAACCCTATAACTAGAATTGACCTCGATTGGTGTATGTGTGTCATGTTTCTCTCGTGAATTTTCAGCCGGTATGGACTTGTTTGGGATGGCAACCTTAGATGATGGATTGCCGGAAACAGCACTCGCAGCCAGAAACATGAAAGGGGTGATGGCGTCATTCCGGAGGAACCATATTGTATTGGATGTGCCTAACACTGCCAATACAGATGGAGTCTGGTATGTTGTAGCTTGATGGTTGTAGGTATTTTATTGGCCGAAACCCAACACTAATCTATTCTATACCCACTATTCTGCTAAGGTTTATGTTAAAAGGATGTTGAGTCTTAAAATAGCAATAGAAGTCCACACAGCACTACACACATTATTCAATCATTAGGGTTGTTGCGGTCACTTTTTTTCATAAATCTGCACCTTTTCTTTGTGTGATCTAAAATGTAGCTTCGAGACCACTTGACAGTGCCTGGTGTTTGACCCGACACATCTATCCTCATTTACACTCAAAAACAACAATCAGTTTTTACTTCCATTTCAGGTTCTATTACACACACATCCATTGCATTTTTACAGTTGTGACTTGTGCCCCAAGAAGTTCCCTAAACTTCGTATGCTGAGGGACCACTACGCTAGAGCTCATAAAACTGCTGCCCAGAGGACAAATGGCAAAAGTGACAATGCTAAAAACTATTGTGACATGCTGATGACACTTGGCCTCATGAGGCTATATCATGAAAAGGCAGTTGCTCATGGAGATGGTACCAGGCTAATCATGTTGCACAAGTAAGGATCTTTGGTATATTATAGCCATTAGCCACCCCAACATCCCATTCCCAATCTCAACACTCCATTCTAACAACAAAAAACTAGACATCACTCATCGCAGTAAAATTCCCCTTTTTTTGTAATCCTGTTATGTCTTCTTGCCAATATCCTACCTGAGGTCACCCTGAATGTTAATTATTGCAGGGGAATATTCATACATTAAGTATAATTCTATTGCATTGTCCACTCTTAACATATAATTCAACTGTGATTATAAGTACGTTATTATTCTAATTATGGTTATCAGTATCTCTGCACATTTTTGTGAATGATTGCAAGAAATTGATAGAAATCCGCCAGGTAGTTGCTGAGTTGTTCCACCTTGCAAGTCGAAAATCAATTCATGAAAAACGGAGCCAACAATGGAAGCACATGGAAGCAGCTTCCTGTCTGTGATATTTGACATGTTTAGAAAGCAACCCCTCTAGCCGAATATTGCAACAACCAACACTGCTTTGAATAGTGGCTGCTTTCCTCATTCTTTGATGCTCACTGAAGCATGGCCCAAATGGTTTTTAAATCTTGCTCACTGTTGAAGGTATTCACACTTCATTTTGGGGGACATTATGCTACCCACCATTAAACAAGTTTGGATATGGGCGCCGCTAACTCCTCACGACTTTGGATCTGAACGCTTGGACTAACACAATCTCATTCACAATCACACAGAAATAGTTGTATAAGACATGTGATAAACTGTATTTGCAGGTTCTTATTTGTACTGTGCCATTCACTGAAGCTGACTAACTATTCTTGTGGTTTGCTCGAGACTGTGTACCAGATTCTTGTACTGCCCAGGTATCTAGCTGAAAGTATTGTCTGGAACCGAACAGCAAATGATAAAGGGTGAGTCATCAAAGAGACTTGGTATTCTGATATTCTAACATATTGATGACAACTACATGTATTAGGTTGGACTGGCTGCCCAGGTTGAAAATGGCCTGCATTACTTATTATGTGGTGTGACTGGTAGTTTGAGTGCTTCATTTGTTTTGGGTAGGCGTAAGTAGCGCCGCTGAAACCTACTTAAAACAGTTTGAGCACTGAAACTATGTGACTGCATGATCTGCATTTGTACTTGATGACTGTGATATGCTGTATCTAGTCACACAGGATACAGTCCATGCATAGATTGCAGCTTGCGGATGTCTCTTGACTGCTTGCATGATGTTGGATCCAAATTTTAAACTCATTTGTAGTCAACCTCAAGTTATCTGTTGTAGTGTTCAGGGAAGGAATATGGCTAATGACCTCAAGCTGGAACATGAAAACGGTAAGTCAATAGGTTTGGCAGTATCATAATATTGAGAAATAGAAACGGGTTTACCTTACCCATAGTTTGGTTGTATGACTGATGCTCATTATTATGTCAACTTACTATATACAGTGATATTTTTAAATATGTGAATATGTATATATACATATGTAAAAAATAACTCAGTTTATTTATATATAACTATTCATGTATAATATCCTCTCTCATTGCAATATAAACCCATGTAAAACTGGAGTTGTGATACATTGCTAGCAATGTTCAGTAATGCAACGACTCCAGCCATGCCCAGCCATGATTAGTGATTGCATTACTCTTGACAGGCTATTTCAAGAAAGAGCTGACCAGCTACAGGGGTGACTTTTCCCAGGCTAACGTTAACAGGGTCTCAATTGGGAGAGCTGCCAGACAGGAGGTGACAGCCCGTCTTGGCAAGGAGATTGGGCACAAAAAACATTCAGGTAAACACACTGACAAAAAAGACAACCACATTGAGTTGCTAGTAAAGAAACTGTGTGACACCGAGACAGAGGAAGGTGTGAATGCGCTACAGTATCAAGGCGCCAGGTGTTTCACAGGTACCAAATGTATGGTACCCAGAGGACTGACGAACACCGTACCATACAGTGACTTGAAAGTGTGGATCAACGGTAAACTGAAAGATCTGAGAACAAAACACATCTATAAGCAGTTTGACAAATGATAAACATCTACATGCTGCCTGCATCATGTTTTGTGATGCCAACAGCATAAGCATCTCAGCAGATTGTATACTTTGTGGATTTTCTTGCATTTGGTACTCTTTACACCTATACAGACTTCACTCAGCAATTATGTCTATTTTAAAGTGTCATAACATTTATTTTTTTGCATGAGTTTTATATACCTCAGTGGGACAACATGGAGAGTACCGGTACAAAGTTGTTATGGACTGCAACATTTGCCATTTTTTCATCTGGTGTCACTTTTAGCGTAATAAGTCAGTTAATTTGTATATTTTGTGTTTAAAATGTATATACATGTACATAATTTGAAAATTAATAATAGTCAACTTATTTTGTCCATAAACCTTACATTTCTTGCCTTCAGATCGATTGAACAGGATACTCAGTCTTGATACCATGATTGCTGCTCTTTGAAACTAAAGGTGAAGCACTAGAGGAAAAGATGACTACTGTATGCATGTAGTTATGTGAGATATTTCAAAGGGTAGTAATGTGAAAATTTTAATTGATATTTCAAAGGAACATACCGATGATTATTGCTGTAATAATTGAAGTAGAAAAAAATGAGACAATGAGGCCAGTGGAAGGCAAATCAAGCTATTGATATTTTAAATAAACAGACCGATGAATATAGCACTAGCAATTGAGGTAGAAAAAAACTGTGCTTAGTAGGAGGTAATGTAGGCTATAAATTTGTGTACATAAAATGATGAAGATTTTTCATACAACCATGGTTATAAATATTACACAAATTATGGTATAAAATATGAGCTTATGAGAGATCTGAGGTATAAATCAAAAAAATAGTGGAAGCCCGTATTGTCAGTACCTGGTATGGCCCGTGAGATCAAAAATTTGATTGATGTAACGTGGATTGAAAAGTAAACATTGCTCACTCGCTGCTAGAGCTGTCAGATACAGTCTCAGCTTC
>ERZ1740072.955-NODE-955-length-11426-cov-17.441298_pt1 | contig 11426 bp, 12 predicted proteins | sample MGYA00581733_ERZ1740072 | MGnify/ENA primary metagenome ERZ1740072 (study PRJEB43018, sample SAMN04849741) | marine metagenome | isolation source: floating plastic debris | place: Pacific Ocean | collected 2008-08-30 | study: EMG produced TPA metagenomics...
CTTGCCCTGCAAGAGGGCCAGACCGTTTCCCTGAAATGGTCGGCCAACGACTGTGTTTTTCTGGCCCATTAGACAATGACAACGCTCACTGTCTAATTCAGATTCACACAGATTACTTGATCGTGCTTCTAGGAATTACCTATGCCTAAAATTACTCGTCGTAAGCTACTCTATACCGGTCTGGCTGCCGGGGCTGCCGTCGCCACAACCCGCTGTGCCTCCCCTGAGGGTACCCCCAACAATCCGGCTCCGGGGCCTGAGGTCAACACCAACCAAACTAAGGACATCACCCTGCGCCTGATTGGTACGGGCGTCTCCCAAATCAATGAAATCCGCGATAAGGCCCAAGAAGATCTCGGCTTCAATCTAGAGATGCGGGCCTTGAGCACCGAAGAGAACAACCAGATCGCCATTACCCAACCTGACCAGTACGACATCTTTGATGGTGAGTACTTTAGTCTGCCGCTGGTGGTTCCCTCGGGCAATTTGCAACCCCTAGATGTTTCTAAAATCAAAGACTGGGATAAAATTGTCCCCTTCTTTACCACCGGCAAATTTGAAGGACTGCCTGTGGAAGCATCCCAGGGAACAGCTCCCTATAAAGTGATGTATCTCAAGGGGGCTGACTCCACCGAGTTTTCTGATACTCCCACGGACTTTGCCACCCTGATCCCCTTCCAGTACAACGCCGATACCCTGGGCTATCGTCCCGATTTGGTTGGTCGTAACATCGAAAGCTGGGGGGAGCTGTTTAACGAAGAGTTTAAGGGTAAAACCTCTATTCTCGATATTCCCCAGATTGGGATTATGGACGCTGCTATGGTAGCCGAAGCTCTAGGGCTTATGAGCTTTGGTGACAAGGGCAACATGACCAAGGCGGAAATTGATCAAATTACCGATATCCTCAAAGAACAAAAGGCCAAGGGCCAGTTCCGCGCCTTTTGGAAAACATTTGATGAGTCGGTAAACCTGATGACCTCTGGTGAGGTTGTCCTGCAGTCTATGTGGTCTCCGGCGGTAACCGCTGTTCAATCCAAGGGCATCGAGTGCATCTATGCCCCCCTCAAAGAAGGCTACCGCGGCTGGGGCGGCGGTGTGGGTCTCTCCAAAAACCTCAAGGGCATTGAGCTGGATGCTGCCTATGAGTATCTCAACTGGATGTTAGAGGGCTGGGTCGGTGCCTTCCTCGGGCGCCAAGGTTACTATAGTGCGGCTCCAGAAAACTCTAAGAAGTATATGAGCACCGAAGAGTGGGACTTCTGGTACGAAGGCAAGCCCGCTGCTACCGATATTGTAGATCCCTTTGAAAAGACCCTGGCCAAAGCGGGTGCTGTGCGTGATGGGGGTGCCTTTAAGGAACGTTTTGGCAACATTGTTTGCTGGAACTCCACCATGGCTGAGAACACCTATCTCGTTCAAAAGTGGAACGAGTTTATTGCCTCGTAGGCAAGAGATTACGAGCAGAAGCTTTTGTAATTCACTAAAGCTTCTGCAAGCCCCCTAAATCCCCCAATTCTGGGGGACTTTGATTTTTTGCTTATCGACAGTTCTCAGATAAGAAATTTCTGAAGCCCCCAGAATTGGGGGTTGGGGGCTTAGATAGTTTTTGTCTCACAAAAAGTGCTTTCAAATACTGGTATTTCTAGGCCTAGATAAACATCACTTTTTTTATGGCTAAAGCCTGGACCCATCTAAAGCCTTATCTTCTGGCAACACCCCAAGCAATTGCCCTGGGGCTGTTTCTGATTTTTCCCATCATCCTCATTGGTGTAGTTAGCTTTTGGGAATTTAATGGCTACTCCATGACTCCCGCCTTTACCCTGGACAACTACATTGGTGTTTTCACCTCCGACGTTACCCTCAAGACCTATCTCAACACGTTCAAGTTTGTTGGGCTGACCTGGCTGTTTACCCTCCTCATTGGTTACCCAGTCGCCTACTTTCTGGCGTTTCACATACCCAAACTGCGCTGGCAGGTGCTGTTATTTCTGGTGTGTACCATCCCATTTTGGACCTCTAACATCATTCGGATGATTTCGTGGCTGCCCTTATTGGGAAGAGAGGGGTTAGTCAACCAGTTGCTGATGGGGTCAGGCTTGGTGCAGCAGCCGCTGGAGTTTTTCCTTTATTCAGACTTTGCAGTGGTGCTGGGTATGGTGCACCTGTATATAATTTTTATGATTGCGCCCATATTTAATAGCCTCATGCGTATTGACCGCACGTTGGTAACCGCAGCAGAGGACATGGGTGCCTCGGGCTTTGGCGTATTTAAAGAAGTCATTTTTCCGCTATCGGCCCCTGGCATTGCCATTGGCTCTATTTTTATTGTCACCTTGGTGATGGGTGAGTTTGTCACTGTTCGGCTAATGGGCGGCGGTCAGGCTGCTTCCATCGGTAAGCTAATTCAGACCCAGATCGGTAGTTTGCAATATCCCTTGGCGGCGGCCAATGCCATGGTGTTGTTAACCGTGACGCTGCTGGTGGTGATTTCAATTTTGCGGTTAGTGGATATTCGGAAAGAACTATGAAAAAGCGCTCCCTCTCCTTTTATCTTCTCGCTGCATTTTTTGGGCTGTTTGTCATTTTTCTCTATGGCCCGATGATCACTATTTTTATTCTGTCTCTCCAGGGTCCTGAGGGCACCCTTACCTTTCCGGTGCGGGGCTTTGGGGTGTACTGGCTGGGGCAGGTATTTCAGGAACAGCGGGTGGGAAACTTTGTGGAGCCATTTTTGCGATCGCTAGTGCTGGGGGGCATCGTCACCGTCCTAGTGGCCACCATGTCAGTCTCCGCCGCCATGGCCTTTCGTCAGCGCTTCAAAGGGTCAACGGTGCTGTTTTATTTGAGTATTGCCAGCCTGATTGTACCGAGTATTCTAATTTCCCTGGGGTTAGGGGTAATGTTCCAGGTAATGAAATGGCCCACCAGGTGGTACAGCTCTGGTTTGGGGGCCCATCTCACTTGGACATTACCCATCGCATTTTTGATCATGCTGGGTATTTTTAATCGATTTAATCCGTCCTATGAAGAAGCGGCCAGGGATTTGGGGGCCAGTGACACCAAGACATTTTGGGAGATTGTGCTGCCGCTGATCGCACCGAGTTTGGTGGGTGTGAGTTTGCTGACATTTACCCTGTCCTACGATGAATTTACCCGGACATCGCTGGTGTCAGGACAGTACAACACCCTACCCCTAGAGATCTTTGGTATGACAACCAATGTGACCTCGCCGGCGCTCTATGCATTGGGAACCTTAACCACCCTGTTTTCCTTTAGCTTGATCACCGTTGCTTATATTCTGTATCGACGTTTGTCAAAGCAGGGGTAAACCGTCATACATAAGACTTGGTTATGGGATAGGTCTGCAAATTTGAGGCAGTCGTTCGGCCAAAAAACACCCATATGCAAAATGATTGCATAAACTAAACTATATGGTTTTAGCTAAAACCATATAGTTTTAGCTATGAATTAATCTTGGCTAATTTAACGCCGTAGTCCTTGACTACGCTGCCCACAGATAAATTTTGATCAGGTGTTCTGCGCGATACAGGCAGCGACACACATGATAATAGGCATGGAGTGGAAATCATGAATCATTCTAAACAGTCGCAACCCACATTGGATAGTGATGAAGGCTGGATTGTACAGGTATATGGCAGCAACCGCCGCCTGCTCTGCGTCTTAGAACCTTCCCACGGTTGGATTTTTCTAGCTGGCTGTTGCGTGGGCCTGTTGTTATCAGTGATTTGGTTTAATGCAGCTCGTTATAGCTCTCCGGCTGAACCCATCGCTCCAACAGAAGCTCCTGCATTGCAGGTGGATTAGGGTGTGGTAAAGAACAAGATTTCTCTTAAGCGTACAACAGGCTTTCAAGTGACCATAGCTTTTTGATGGGCTTGTTGCCTGGTGCAAGCTCTTTACAAACCGAAAGGGAGGTGCGATCGCACCTCCCTTTCGGTTTGCGCCTTACATTAGCCAGCAATATACCGAAAATCATCAAACAAAAGAAAAACTTATGGTTCGGATTTAACATTGTGTTTCAAATCCGTATTGATAGGGCACAAAAAGCCTGGTGTTAGAGATAGACTTGAGTATATAAAGATTTAATTTTTCATAGATATATATCTATGAAAAATTAAATCTAATCTGTTTCTTTGCCCCGTTCAGAGAACGGCCATCTCTAAAAAACTTATCGACAGTTTTTTGCATAACACCTGTGTTTTAGGGGCGAAGCGCTTTACCCCTGCTTTCTTCAATTCTTTAAAGCTCGTTTATTACAAGACCTGATCAAGGAGGCATTACACTGTGGATTTTTTGTCCGATTTCTTGACGCTCTTCCTGGATAAGTTGCAGTCTCCGACACTCGGTTTTCTCATTGGTGGCATGGCTGTTGCCGCCTTCAATAGCCGACTGCAGATTCCAGATGCAATCTATAAGTTCATCGTTTTCATGCTGCTGCTAAAAGTCGGTCTGAGCGGCGGCATTGCCATCCGCAATGCCAATCTGGTGGAGATGCTGTTGCCCGCGGTATTCGCCATGGCAGTGGGAATTCTTATCGTGTTTATCGGGCGCTACACGTTGGCCAAGCTGCCAAACGTCAAAGTTGTGGATGCCGTTGCCACCGCAGGTTTATTTGGTGCCGTGAGTGGCTCTACACTCGCCGCCGCCCTGACGTTAATGGAAGGGGAAGGCATCGGTTACGAACCCTGGGCCGCTGCACTTTATCCCTTTATGGATATCCCAGCGCTCGTGACTGCAATTGTCTTGGCCAGTATTTATATCAGTAAGCAGCGCGACAACTACAGCAACAAAGAGGAGGAACTTAGCAAGCAGCGCGTCACCGCAGGCGTTTATGCCAGGGAACAGCGTGGTAATACAAGCGACTCTCCTCGCGATCAAGGCGTTACCGCAGGCGGCTATCCCAGGAAGCAGCCCGAGCGGGTTAAGATATGGCCCATTGTCCAGGAAAGTCTTCAGGGGTCGGCCCTATCGGCGCTCCTGCTTGGCCTTGCCCTAGGCATATTAACCCGGCCAGAAAGTGTCTATGAGAGTTTCTTCAATCCTCTCTTTCGCGGTCTGCTTTCAATACTGATGCTAGTAATGGGGATGGAGGCTACAGCAAGGATTGGTGAGCTGCGTAAGGTGGGCCAGTGGTATGCCCTATATGCAGCAGTGGCCCCGCTGTTCCACGGGCTGATCGCCTTCGGGTTTGGGATGATTGCCCACTTTGCGACAGGATTTAGCCCTGGCGGTGTCGTGATCCTGGCCGTCATCGCCGCCTCCAGTTCAGATATCTCCGGACCACCCACGCTACGAGCCGGTATCCCGTCGGCCAATCCCTCCGCCTACATTGGCTCGTCCACAGCCGTTGGTACACCGGTTGCGCTTGCCATCGGCATCCCTCTCTATATCGGTCTTGCCCAGGCGCTCATGGGCGGCTGATCGCTTACCTGCTCCCGACAGCCAGAACAGCCCATTGCTGTTTTTCTAACTGTCTCATCAATTAATAAACACACACATCGAGAGGTAACCCCCATGACTCAACAAGCCAGCAAGCTCGTCATCGTTACAGAAAAGTTATTGTTGAACAAGATCGCCAAAATCATCGATGCAGCCGGAGCAACCGGTTATACGGTGGTGGAAGCTGGCGGTAGAGGCAGTCGCAACGTGCGCTCGTCGGGACGACCCACCGTTTCTGACACCTACTCAAACATAAAATTTGAGGTGCTTACCCCCAATCGAGAAATGGCCGTAACGATTTCGGACGAGGTGGCCGCGCAGTTCTTTGACGATTATTCCGGCATCGCCTATCTCTGTGACGTAATGGAAGTCCTACACGCCCACACGTTCTAACTCAATTCCCGGTCACCCAAAAAGTCGGGGTTAAGCTTTTTGAGTGACCGGTTTTTATGACTATATGAGCCTTACGTCTAAGCACATTAGCGACGCAACCCATTGACCAGCTAACTGTGTTAATCCATAATGCCAGGTCTAGACAGCTGTGCTGATGTGCCAAAAGAGAAAATAACATGAAAGCTATTTGGTATGAACAACCGGGCCATGCGTCAGACGTTTTGAAATATGGCGATATGGACCAGCCAGAACCAGGGGCGGGGGAGGTGCGAGTCAAAATATATGCTTCGGGCATCAACCCCTCCGATACAAAGTTCCGCAGCGGCTGGATGGGGCTCAAACAACCCTACCCAAAAACGATTCCCCACAACGATGGTGCCGGTGTGATCGATGCCGTCGGTGAAGGCGTCTCCCCTGGACGTGTTGGAGAGCGCGTGTGGATCTATGAAGCCCAGCGTGGCTCTGCTTTTGGCACAGCAGCAGACTATGGGGTGGTGCCCGCCCATAAGGCCGTGAGCATGCCAGAGTCTCTAGATTTTGCAGCGGGGGCGAGTCTGGGGGTACCGGCAATGACGGCCCACTTCTCGATCTTTAGTGACGGTCCCATTACCGATAAAACAGTGCTTGTCCATGGCGGTGCTGGGGCAGTGGGTATATATGCTATTCAGCTAGCTAAATGGGGCGGTGCAACAACTGTTTTAGCAACGGTGAGCAGTGATGAAAAGGCAGCTGTTGCTAAACAGATGGGGGCCGACTGTGTAATCAATTATCGTCAAGAAGATGTGGTGGCACGGGTGAGAGAACGGGTAGGGAAGAAAGGGTGTAACCGGATTGTCGATGTCGCCCTAGCTGCCAACATTGACAGCAACGCTAAACTTGTTGCCCGCAACGGTGTGATTGCCACCTATGAGTCAGGTAATGCCCCCACCGTAGAGATTCCCTTCTATGACTTACTCTATAAAAATGCGGCCCTACGCACCGTACTGGTGTATGCCATGGACGACGATGCCCATACAGCTGCTGCACGAGATATTAATCAGGCAATTACCGATGGCGCACTGCAGCATCTTATTGCGGCCCACTATCCCTTAAGTGAGACCGCCGCTGCCCATGATGCGGTGGACAGTGGCAAGCTGATCGGCAAAGTCATCATTGATGTTGCTTAGCTACTCAAGTCCGGGTATTAGAGGTACCTCTATTCTGAGGATGTTAAGAAAGGCGTTTAATCGTCGGGGATGATGGCCGTTCACATAAAGAAGCCGCATAGACCGTGAGCGTTGGGGCACGACATTGAGTTAACAAAGTGGTTTAGCTTATTGCGACGGTTTATGTGTATGGACAGGCTGCGCTTTCTACCACTGGTTTGACACCTCATAACTCTCGCATAATAAATAAGGGAATTAGAAATAAAAAACAAGCAAAGAGAAATAATAAACTGCCTAAGAGACTTAATATATCTCCTGCCCTGATACTTGCCGCTGTAAAAAAGCTTGCCGATAGGATAAATAAAACCCATCCCCCAAGCTGAAATTTAAATTCGATCTTCTGAAGACGATTACTCTGTTTTGACATTGGCCTATACTCTCAAAAACTGCTTATATCTTTCCATCAATCTTTACTTTTTACTGAGCTTTACTAGAGCAAATCGGGAGACGTTCGTAGAACCTCAGGCCAGCAGGCTAGGGGCTGAGCCTGCGAGGAGATATATCTAAACGAGTTTAAGTTCCATCTGAATATTACAGCGTTGGTAGGGTGAGGGCTGTCCAACTACTTTCCGAAAACCTAGCTTTTGGTAGAGGTTGATAGCAGGCTTTAAAACTGTATTACTCTCTAAAAAAATTGTTTCTGCCCTCAACTCTCGTGCTTTATTAATAGCCGCTTGCCCTAAGAGCCATCCAATTCCTTTGCCTTGAGCCTTTTCCGTAACTGCCATTTTAGCCAGTTCATAAGTATTGCCAGCCGACTTGATTAAGGCACAGGTCCCAACAATTTCACTATTATGCCGTGCCATCAAGATGTGTCCACCTGACTTCAAAACTTTTTCATCGGGATGATTAAGGGATTGGTGATCAGCGTCTTCTAGCTGAAAGTATTTCTGAATCCACTCATAGTTTAGACGCTTGAAGTCATCGTAAAGCTCTGGTGAATAGTCAATAATATCAACAGATTTTTGTTCACGTATTTTTCGTACTGCCTGGACGCGATCCCAAAAGCTTCTATCAGCAAGTAAAAATTCAACCTCTGCGATCGCATTCCAGAGATCGTGCTGTGATTCTAATAAAAGTTCTTCAACAGTTTGGCTGACATCATCACATTGCTGTTCGAGGTCAGGAATTAATTGTTTTCCAGCATCGGAAAGTTCAACAACGCTTACTCTTGCATCCTGACTATGCTTTTTAGTTGTTACCAGTCCTCGCGTGCTCATGCCTCTGACAATCTGACTAACAGAAGCATGGGATTGTCCAATAATTTGAGCAATCTCGGTAACGGCTGCATTTTCCTTCTGTGACAAAACATAGAAAACAGGAAACCACTTAGGTTCAATTGCAACATTGTAGAGTGTGTAAATTTTCGCAGCATCTTCGGTAAAGCGATCGCTCAATCGACGTAGACGGCTACCCAGAGCTACTTTACCGATTTGGGAGTAAAAATCCATAATATAAAAGCAATTACGTAAGCACTTACATATTATCGTAAAAGCTTAAATTACAGGCTAACGATGGAGTTGTGCGGCTGACTCAATACGTTGCAATCTTAGCTGATACTTTTGACTCAGACCGCTCCAACAGACTTTGTTAGGCTACGATCGCGTCTAACAGCTTGATTAAGTCCTATGTCACCTTAAATCAAAGTCACAAGATAAAATTTGCGAACTTTTGTTTCCCAGAGTTTTTTGTCTTAAGTTTTGAAAATCTTATTCTTTTCATTGTAGGCAAGACTATCTTTCTGCTTGCTTTTCGCCAGATAGCTAAATGTTGTCTTTGTTTTCTCTGTTGATCAAATTCAAGTATTTTTTTGCATAAATCATCAGAAAGATCCTTACAATCTTTATGAATCAATAGCCGATAAAACAGCTTATCTTTATAGACATCTTTGATGTCTTTGCTGTTATAACTCGAATTATAGTGGTGTACATTTAGAGATGCCTTAGCAGCTGCCAAGCCCATGGCTACTCCTTCCCCATCAAATATTCCATTAAACTCAAAAAAGTCTCGAATTTGTTTCCATGCTCTCAAGAATTCAATTTCTTTTTGGTTGTCAGCATGAACTATAAAAGCAGCCTCATAGACAAATTTACAATCATCAATTGAGACTCCAAACTCTCTTGCCACTTCGCAGGTCAGTCTTTGCGTTTTTATGGTTAACTCTGATAATTTTTTGGGGCGAATATGTTTACTCAAGCTCCAGCAAGTCTTGGCCGTTAGCCCAGGTTTCCACGCCCTAGAGCATGCCATATTGCTAATCAATCTACAATCTGCATCCAGAAAAATACAACATTTAAAATACTCAAGACTCTTCTCTATGCAATAGAGCTTATCATGAAAAATACCTGCAGATATAACGCGATGTCTTATAGGAATTACATTTGAATTATCTATAAAAAATTTTGGCCGATCCGTGAGAATTACAATAGAAATATTCGGAGACAAGTGAGAAATGTCTTCTGCTAGTTTACGTGCATGCAAATTGTACTCATGCCCAATAGCTATAGTCGTATAGCAAATTTCATTGCCGTTATGATTTTTCATTGTCTAGGAAGAACCCCAGTAGGCCCGTATTTTATCTTGAATGCTTATTCCGTATGTTTATCTTTCCCTAATTGGGGGGGGATTATAGTCTGACGGTGCTGAAGATGAACCGGCAAAAGTCACAAGTGGTGAATGTCCATAAGTTTTTGGCCCTTGGGACAAATAAGCGTCATGCGATTTTGACGGACATTAGCCGACGAGGCTATTGGCATTTGTCGAGAACGTTGGCGACCCAGACTGGGATGACCAGTGAGTGGTTAGTACAACAGGGATTGTTGTTGATACGTGACTTGTGGATGAAAGCCCATAGCTACGTTTGATGACATAGGTTAGTGTTTACTCCGTGGTGCTGAACCGCTCGGTGCGGACTTGCATGCCGGGTGGTGTTGTGCTTGCTTTGAAACAGGTACAGTCTCCTCTCTGCAGCAGAATGAGAGATAGAGACACGAGACAATTTTAGGCATCTTTTATTGCCTTATTTTTTATCTCGGCTAGCATACTGGGTGGCCATATAGCTAAAGCTAGCGTTGAGGACATCGTTGTTCTGGCCAAAGATCGTAAAGGCTAGGGCCTCTCGATATACCCTTTGGGCGGGGTGGTCGCCATAGTTAGCTGCTCCCCGTGAGGCGGTGACGGCTGCATGGGCACAGCGCATCATCACATCGATGGCCCACGCCCGTAGGGCTAGGCAGTCTACCTGGTCTACCTGGTCGAGGGCGGCGTAGGTCTGGTCTCGACAGTCAGTTAGTTCGTTTTCTAGGAGATCATAGGTTTTAACAATATTGCCACCCCACCGTCGCGACCGCTGCAGCACGTCCAGTCCTGCACGGGCACATCCTAAGGTAAAGAAGCTGTAGGTGAGGGGATGTTGGCGATCGTAGGCTTGAATCCAGCCGGTGGGTTTGATATCCAGCACCAGGGACTGGGGGACAAACCAGTTGTCTAGCTGGGCCGCTACGGTTTGGGTTGAACCCATGGCTGCCAGATCCATTGGCTCGCTAAATATCACTCTCCCCTGGGGGGTCTCTGTTGATTGAAAGGGGGCCATGACAAACACCGCCTGGCCATTGGGCAGGGCGGCGGCCAGGATGCACTGTTGAAAAATCCCTAACCCCGTAATCCAGGGGATAGTACCGTTAAAGCAGTAGCCGCCTTCTATAGCTTGGGCCGTGATCGGGGGCTGGGGGCGGCGCAGGTGAGAATAACCTACGCCTAGCCCTAGCCTGCCGCTGGCGGCGTCCCGCAAATATTGTTCCTTGAGGGGCTCATTGGTTGATTCGGCTAGCTCCTGAACGGCTCGCTGGTGCTGAATTTGCAGGAAGGCCAGGGCTCCGGAGTAGCGAGCGGACTGTTCAATAAATTGGTAAACCTGGTGGCTGCTCCAGGCTTGACCACCCCAGCTGGTGGGGGCTAGCAGTCCTAGCAGATGATTTTCTCCCAGCTGTTGAAAGGCTCTGGACAGGGCGGCTGGGTCTCGATCGATGGCGGTGGCCTGATCGGCGATTAGGGTTTCTAGTAGGGGTTTACTCTGTTGCGGTGTGGTGGCAGCGGATTGGATCATGGGGCAACTGACTTGGTGCTTTTTCTTATGATGCTATAGCCATCGAGTTTTTACGAAGGGGCTGTCTTTTTCCTCTTCAGGTGTACATTTGCAAACCTAAGCTTAAAACTTGGATTCAATAAGGAATTTATGAGTACATGGTGCGGTCCCCAAAAATTATCGGTAGGGCATTGGGAAGTTGAAGCAGAGACCTCACCCTATAGCTGGTTGTCTTGACCGTTCGTCATAAAATGAGCGGTACGGCCATACCAGTAAAGTGGATA
>ERZ1740072.957-NODE-957-length-11423-cov-4.757565_pt1 | contig 11423 bp, 9 predicted proteins | sample MGYA00581733_ERZ1740072 | MGnify/ENA primary metagenome ERZ1740072 (study PRJEB43018, sample SAMN04849741) | marine metagenome | isolation source: floating plastic debris | place: Pacific Ocean | collected 2008-08-30 | study: EMG produced TPA metagenomics assembly...
ACGTTAAGGAGATATGACTGATGAAACGCTTTATTCTTGCCGCCATTTCTGCGACGACCTTAGGCATCACGTTGGCATCTGGGGCGAATGCCTTCAAACCGGTGGAGTTTTCAACGCTGACCAATCAAGTGGCGACCGTGAACGTTGCTCAGGCCACAGCGACGCCCCAACCGTTTGTCACTGTTGAGCAAGAAAAGGACACCACCGGTACTGCCAGCGTGGTGACGGAAAACGGTCAAACCCACATCGTGTTTGATGATGCATTCGATACGGCGCGCGGTCCCGATGTGCAGGTTGTCCTTCACACCGGTGCCACTGTGCCCGTCAGCATTGACGAAGCCGACTACGTGACGCTGGCAACGCTCCAAAGTTTTGAAGGTGGGCAGCGCTATCTGGTTCCTGCCAACATTGATGTGAATGATTACCAAACGGTGGCAATCTGGTGTCGTGAGTTCAACGTCACCTTTGGGTATGCACCGTTGTAATCAATCGCTAGTGAGTTAAGGAATTGCCGGCGATGGTTGGGCTAACCAGCGAGCTTTGCTTTAACCATCGCCTGTACCTTCGCGCCATCAGCGCGACCTTTAAGCTCTTGCATCGCTGGGCCCATAACTTTGCCCATATCTTTGGCAGACGTGGCGCCGGTTTTAGCAATCAGGCCATCGATGACGGCTTCGATGTCGGCATCTGACAGTTGGGCTGGTAGGTACTCTTCAAGAATGGCGAGTTCGGCGGCTTCTTTGTCGGCTAAGTCTGGGCGGCTGGCGTCGGTGTATTGGGCGATCGCATCCTTGCGCTGTTTGGCTAAGCGCGTGAGGACTTCCAGCTCTTGCGTGTCTGTGAGTCCTTCTTGGCCTTTGCCGCGAGCGGTGCTCTCTTCTTCTAAAATGACTTTTTTAATGCTGCGAACCGTTTCTAGCCTGAGTTTGTCTTTGGCTTTCATCGCGGTTTTGATGTCTTCTGAAATGCGATCTTTGAGGCTCATAACAGTCAGTGCCCAACGGTGTACCCAGCTTTATCGTAGCGATCGCCCCAACCGGCGTCTATAGCTGTCAATCCTGTGGTGCCAGAGAGCGGGTGGAGCAGTGGCATCGGTTAGATGTGCTAACGATGAGCCTGCAGCTGCGTCGAAGATGGTCTCTATGGGTGAGTTAAGGATCATCGGTGAGCCAAGCCTTGATCGCGGAATTTTTGCGGCTTGCGGTAATGATGCGTTGATCGGTAGACAGCAGCATGTGATCAACAGTCATGCCAAATCCGGTGTAAACCGCCAAGAGTTCACCGGAGGCGACGTCCCATTGGCGGATGGTGCTGTCGGCGCTGCCACTGGCGACGGTCTGGCCATCGCGGCTGAGACTGAGGACGTTGATAAAGCTGGTGTGGCCCACCAATGTGTCTAAGACTTCACCGCTATTGAGATCCCAGCGTTTGATCGTTTGATCAGCACTGGCACTAAACAAAAAGCGGCCATCTAGGCTGATAGCGATCGCGTTGATGTAGCTGTCATGGTCTTCTAGCACGCCAATTGTTTCGCCGGTTTGCCTGTCCCATATCCGAATGGTTTGGTCCGTGCCGCCGCTAATAATGCGCTGCCCGTCGTCGCTCACAAGCACCGCATTGACTGCGCCATTGTGACCGTCAAGCGAGGTGATTAAGGCTTGGGAGTAGGAGTCCCAAACTTTGATGGTTCCGTCAGAAGCGGCGCTGACCAGATAGCGACCATCAGGGGTGCGGTCTAACGCATTGACTGGCCCGGCGTGGCCGGCAAATTCTGCTCGCTGGCTGCTAGTGCCGGTATCCCACACTAAGAGTGCCCCGTCGGCACTGCCGCTGTAGAACGTGCGTTCATCGGGGCTGAGAGCGATCGCATTGACAAAGGCCTGATGGCCAGTAAACGTTTGCAGGGCTTCTCCCGTCCTGAGATCCCACAGGCGAATGGTATTGTCGGCACTCGCACTAACGAATCGACGGCCATCGGATAACAGCTTGAGCGCATTGATCGAGTTCTGATGACCGGTAAAGGTGCGCAACAGTTCAACGCGGGTTTCGGGGAGTGGTGGCTGGAGGGTATCGGGCGATGGCGTAGTCGTTGGGGCTGGGGTGGGGCGAGCCGATTGCGATCTCTGTCGGCCCCAAACGCCTAACCCAATGAGGGCGATCGCCGCCAACACGGTGCCCCCAGCAATTAACCAGGTCCAATAAGTCACCCGTGATGCAGCGGTGTTGGCGGCGTGGGATGGCGCAGAGGACGCCTGTGGTTGGGTTGCTCCGGGCAGGCGAAACCCATTGGCTTCAGTGCTGCTGAAGCGGGGGAGCGACGTTTCGGCTTGGAGAACGCCGACATCACTCTGCTGAACGAAGCGATTGAGCGACATCTGATGCAGGCGATCCAGCAGTTCTTGCGCTGTTCGCGGGCGGTCAATCACGCGCGGCGAAATCAAACTGTCGAGCAGAGTGGCAAATTCGTCTGAGAGATCTGGGGCATGAGGCCGCCAGTTAAATGCATTGAGCATGGGATCGTACAGCGTCGTATCGTTGGGCGATCGCCCGGTCAAGAGATAAACAATCGTGCGCCCCAGGGCATAGAAATCGGACTGGGGCACTGCTTGCCCTTGCTCTTGCTCAGGGGGCGTATAGCCGGCTGAGCTGATCGTTGTGACACCGAGACTCCACACAAGGGCCAGATAGGTTTTACTAATATCGAGAGCGGCACCAAAAACTACAAGCACCAGCTGAACGCTGGAACGAAGCATAATGTTGTCAGGTTTGATATCGCGGTGGAAGTAATTATGTTGATGGACTCGCCGCAAAATTTCAGCGATTTGAAATAGCCATTGAAAGGCTTGAGGCTCACCGATGGGGTGGTTGCCCTGTTGCTGCATCCATTGCAGTAGGTTAGGCCCGTCGATTTTCTCCATGATGATGCAGTGGAGAGGTGCCGGGCTGTCTTGAGGATGATAGATAAAGTAGCCACCGTCTGGTTCGACCAGAGGCACGCCGGCGTGGTTGAGCTGACTCAAGACCTCGGCTTCTTTACGAAAGAGTCGCAGCACTTTGGAGTTTTCGCTGCGCTCGGGCTTTAAGACCTTCAGAATTTTGGGAATATCCCGCTGATAAGCCTCATAGACTAGGCCAAAACCACTGTTTTTGCTCAGCAATCGCATGACTCGATATTGTCCTTGCAACAACAGTTCTGAGCCGCAGGCTTGGCAGGTGAGGGTATGGCTATTGTTAGGGTGAGCAGGTTGCGGACAACTAGGATTAATGCAAAGGCTCATTGGTAGCTCGCTGATGGAAGATGCTGCCCTAGATTAAGCATGAACGACTCTGAAGATATGAACACAGATTCTCAAGAAGATGTTAGAAAGTCGGTCTCGCCAGTCGATGATTTAACAAGTTATGCAACTGCGCGCACGCGCATAGCTAGCGTCTTGATGATGGCTGTGAGGGGACAGAGCGAGTCAGGCAAGATACGGGTGTTGATTGGGCGTGCGGGTTTTCTGTATCGATGTCTGACCAGAGACGTTGACTGGGTGGGGCGGGGCGATCGGGCAAACTGATCGCTAGTATATCGGCTATTTGAGGGCATTTTGTTGATGATGAGCGCTACGCTACGACAACGCGAGCGGTCGGGCGCTTGCTGCTCCCCAACAGCGCTGCCGATCTGCTGCACCCCGGCCTTGCGCCCCCTTGATTTTCTGACCTGATGCCAACCCTGCTCCCCGTCTACAGGTCTGTTTGGCTGCGCAGAATCTCTTCAAAAGCCTCTGTACCCAAGGGTTCTGAGAATAAAAAGCCCTGACCTGATTCGCATCTCAACGCCTTGATTTGAGCAAAGTGTCTGGGCGTTTCAATGCCCTCAGCAACGACCTCAAGCCCTAAATTCCAGGCGAGATGAACCATTGACTGCAAAATTTCTAACTTCTCGAAATCAGAATCAGCGTTTTCTAAAAACGATCGATCAATTTTCAACGTATCCACAGGGAACTTGTGCAAGTAGCTGAGAGAAGAGTAGCCCGTGCCAAAATCATCAACAGACAGCTTGATGCCCAAATCTCTAATTGCTTGCAAGATCTCGATAATTGAAGATGAGTTTTCGATTAAAACGCTTTCAGTAATTTCAATTTTGAGCGCCGTAGCCGCTAGCCCGGTGGTCTTGAGAATGCCTTTGATGCGATCTAAAACGTCTGTTTGAGCAAATTGTTTGCTCGACATATTAACGCTGACAAACAACTTCTCGGCATTAGTCAGGGTGTCTTGCCAAGCTTTCAGCTGGCGGCAAGATTCTTCAAGAATCCACCAGCCTAAAGGAATAATCAGGCCCGTTTTTTCGGCTACGGGAATGAATTTTGCTGGGGGGAGTACGCCTTGCTCAGGATGATGCCAGCGAACGAGCGATTCTACCCCGATGATGGCCTGAGTTCGCACCCAAAAAATGGGCTGATATTCCAAGAAAAACTCTTGGCGAGCGATCGCTCGCTTCAGGGCCATTTCTAAATGCAAAGAATCGTCGGCATCCGCCTGCATGAATGTTTCGAAAACACAGTAATCGGCCCCAAAGCTATGTTTGGCGCGATTCATTGCAATATCGGCTTGCCTGAGGAGCGTATCAGCATCGGGTGTGGTGCCCTGGCTAAAGCCGATGCCCACATTGACATCGATGTTGATATCGTGCCCCTGCACCTGAAAGGGGGGTGCTAAGGCGGTGTGGATGGCGGCGACAAAAGCGACCACATCGTCGGTCTTGTCGACCTTTTCGATGAGCAGGGTAAACTCATCACCTCCGAGTCGCGACAGGGTGTCACTCGGTCTGAGCAAGCAGATCAAGCGATCGGCAATCTCAATGAGCAGGCGATCGCCGGCCAAATAGCCAAAGGTATCGTTGACGGCTTTTAGTCGTTTGCCATCTAGGCAGAGAACGGCGACTGAGGTCTGTTGCTGTAGAGCATCTTCAAGCGCTGCCGCGATGCGGGCCATAAAGGCGGTGCGATCCACCAACCCCTGCCATCCTCGGGTGTGGCTGGGGGCTGGGTCAACGGCACTAGCTTTCTGAGCGGTGATGTCACGCACCAAGAGCAGGGCACCGTGATGGGGGGGCTCAGGCAGATGAATGGCATAACCGGTGATCGAAAGCCAAGTTGGGGGCGCGGCGGTTGATGATTGCAACAGACATTCGCGATCGCAAAAATTAGCGCCAGTTAGTACCTCTTGCAGGGGGTAACAGGCGGCTCCTTCGGGCTCGTTGACAACTGATACCGTGTGCTTGGTGTCGGAGAGCGGCTGCAAGAGCACTGAGGGATGAGCAGCGAACAGTGACTGAGCTTTCTCATTTGCAAATAATATTTTGGACTGCTGATCAGCAATCACAATCGCATCACCACAATCCCCAAAGAGAGAGGCATACATATCCATATGTGACAGCCTGCAGGACTCCAGAACTCAAGAAAGAATGGTAAATACAATCAAAGATACTTAAATATAGGATGTTTTTGAGGCCATTGAACGACCGGGGCTGGCCGATGGCAGAGAGCCATCATGAATTTTTACGAGGACTGCGAAACGTCTATATGTTTGTTCTTTCTCATTGAGTAAATGACATGTCAGGTTGGGCACATGAACCTTTTTCCAATACAGGAAATTGCCATAACTGATAGTCTGTACTGCTAGCTGGCACACCCGATATTGAGAACGCAAGCATACGGCTCACAGAAATTCGCTCTCGGCTTTTCTCCGTCGTTAATCCTTAGTGAGAAAACTGGAGAAATAGTTCCAGAGAGCTATAAAAGCTTGAACTGCAGCCGCTGGGTGCCTCAGCACGACCAAAGATGGGGCACCGTGGGGTAAAACGCCTCGATCACAGAGATGGTTCGGAACAATCTTGGTCGTTTTGACTACCATCCGGCATGGTGGTGCGGCAAAAAATGGTATCTGTAAAAGTCGCCCGGCTGATTCTTGCGTCGCGTAAAACGGCATCGGTCAGATCTGCGCCGTCAAACTGGGCTCTAATCAGGCGTGCTCCTGTAAAGTTAGCGGCGGTAAGGTCGGTGTTGCTCAGGTTACTTTGGGTCAAATAGGCGTAGCTCAAGTTGGCCCGTTGCAAGGTGGCGTTAGTCAGGTTGGCTCGGCCTAAGTTAGCTTCTACTAAAGAGATATCGGTGAGGTTAGCATCCGTGAGAGTAGCTTCGACAAAGAGCGCTTCGTGGGCGATCGCCCTGGTGAGATCAGCCCCCTGCAAATTGGCTTCACTCAGGTCAGCATAGGCCAGACTCGATTCGCTGAGCTGGCTGTTTTGGAATATGGCTTGGGTCAAGTCGGTACGAGTGAGTGACGCCCGTTGCAGATTGGCTCCGGTCAAGTCAGCGGCTCGCAGCACTCCGTTGCTCAAGACGGTATCGCTCAGATCGGCGTCCTGCAGGTTGGCGCGTTCTAAAGCGACACCGGCTAAAGACATGCCTGCTAACACTGAGCCCTGCAGATCACAGCCATTGCATTCCTGCGAGATCAAAAAATATTGAAAGTCACTTAAACTTTCGGCCCAGCTCGGGAGGCTGCCACTCCATCCCCAAATTCCTGAACCGATCGCGATGGTCGCGATCGCGGCGCCTAATCTCTGCCTATTCATAGCCCTCTCTTCTTGGTCCAATAGCGATCGCACTCAATCGGCGCATGCACCTGCTGTTTGTGGATCTGCCTATCAAATTGAGCAGCTGCTAGATCCCTGTGATGCAGTGAATAGGGATGGAATTAACGATGCAACTACCCAGTCTGTCATCAGGATGATGAGCCGCAATCGGAGGCAAACGCCTGAGGCTGACAATTGGTGAGGCCAGTCAAAGACTTTACCGTAACAATCCGTCCAACTCCTGAATTACCTCCTACAATATCAGCACATTTCCGATCTGATGGCAGCGCTGTGTCTGGCTTCTAATCAGTTGATTCGCTAGGGTTCGTTGGTTTGTGAGAAATTGAACCGACCAATTTCTAGCTAGATGCTTAAACTACAGTCAGTGCGTTTGTCCTACTTAGCGTTTGCTGGTTACTTCGCGACTCTATGGCCCGATCTTCTGCCCCGCTCAAATCAACGCCTCTGACTGGGCAACCTCGTGTCAAGCTGCGACTGCCGTTGGGGTGGTTTTGGCCCCTGTTTTGGAGTGCTCTGATGGTGGGGTCAGGCGTGATGGGATTGTGGGCAATGGCCTGGCTGACGCGTATTCCACCCCTGCCCAATTGTGATGACGTGACGGCGACCAGTGCCGATGGCGATCGCTTGCTGTGTGCCCAAACGGCTCTGCGGGCTGGGAGTGCCAAAAATCTCATTCAGGCGGTACAGCTAACCGCTAATTTCTCGGAAACCCATCCGTTCTATGTTGAAACCCAGCCGGTATTAGTGGAATCTTCAGAACGGTTGTTTAAGAAGGCGACTGAAAAGATGCACGAGGGCGATCTGACTACTGCAGCCGACTGGGCCGGTCAGATTCCGCTGAATACGCCGCTGCGGGAGCAGGCCCAAGCGGAGATTTGGAACTGGCGACAGGAGTGGAAACAAGGGCAAGAAATTGAGAACTCCATCGAACAGGCGATCGCAGCTCGCGATTGGGCCGCTGCCGATAACGGTCTGCAGCAGCTCAAGCTGTTGTCGAGTGATTATTGGTTAGGGCAACGCCATGGTGAATTGCTGCAGGCCAAGCAGCGTGAGGCAACAGCCTGGACACAAATTGAACAGGCCCGCCGGCTAGCCAATACAGGGGAGCCTGAAAATATTGGTCAGGCTTTGATCATTGCCCAGCGCATTAATTTGACCAGCCAAGCTTGGAACGAAGCGCAAGAAGATATTGACCGCTGGAGCCAAAATCTTCTGCTGTACAGCTTTCAGCGTTGGGAGCTCGGGGACGTGAAAGGCGCGATCGCGGCAGTGCAAAAAGTGCCGCCTGACCCGCAGTTAGCGCCTGAGGCTCAAGATCTAATTCAATATAGCCATGCCAACCGGTTGGCCGATCAGGCTCAGCAAGAGACGCCCGGTTATTTGCAGCTGTTTCAGCTAATGGAAGCGATTCGCGCTGCCGAAAAAATTCCGGCCGATAGTACCTTCTACCAAACGGCTCGACAATCGATACAGACTTGGCGGGCGGAATTAGAAGACCTGCGCACGCTGAAGTTCGCCAGCAATGTGGCGAGTCTCCGCCAAGGCTGGACCTATGATTATGCGACCCAGCTAGCTTGGACGGTTGACCTTGAGCGTCCGCGTCGTTTGCAGGCGCAGACGCTCATTGCCCATTGGGAAGATGAAGTTGAACGCATTGAAGATCGCCCTTTTTTGATGCGGGCCAACGCCTTGGCGCGTAAGGGCACGATTCCCGCCCTGCAAGCGGCGATTACCGAAGCTCGAAATGTTGCTTTGGGGCGGGCTCTACGCCTTAACGCACAGACCGATATTGCGGCCTGGTTAGATCGGATTGAGGTGATTCAAGATCAGCCGATCCTCAATGCAGCCAATCAGCTGGCCACGGATGATCAGCTGCGCGAGGCGATCGCTAAAGCTGAAGAAATTCAAGACGATCGGGCGCTTTATGAGCAAGCCCAAGCCATGATTCAAGACTGGACGCGCACGCTCCAAATTGAAGAAGACAGCCCGCTCTTAGAGCAAGCAAAATCGTTGGCTTATGAAGGGTCTTTGACTCAGGCAATCAATCTAGCTGCTCAAATTGGTCCGGGCCGGGCGCTACACGGTGAAGCGCGCAATGCTATTGATCTGTGGGAAGCTGAGAGAGCCTACATCTGGAAATTAGAAGCCGAAGAGGCCGCAGCGGAGAGTGAAGATAACAATGGCTCAGACCCCGAGAGGGATTCCCCTGGGTTGGAGCCCGCGAGTCAACCTCCACCTCCCAGTTCTGACAACTTCTTTTGAAGCATTGCTATGACGGCGTCTCCCCTCACCCTATTTTTAGTCGATGAAGATCCGGTGTTTCGGCTAGGACTCCGCATCTGGTTAGAACAGCGCCCAGACTTTCGAGGGGTGGGCGAAGCCGCAAAGAGTGAGATGGCGAGGACGCCCTGGGATGATTTGCAGGCGTCAGCCACTGCCAGCGCCACTGATGCCGCGACGCTGGGTGTCGTCCCCGCTGTCAGTTTGGTCATTATTGATTTGGGGCTGGGTCAGAACAACCCTACAGAGCTGCCAGGATTACAGCTCTGTAAGGTCATCAAACAGCGCTTTCCGCAGCTAGCCGTCTTAGTCTTAAGTGCTCAAACAGCTCCCGTTTTGCGTGCTGCTGCTCAACAAATGGGCGCTGATGGTTTTGGCCAACGTGGTTTACCCGTGCGCGATCTCGCTCGCTTGATTCAGCATACGGCGCAACAGCAGGGTGACAATCTGGCTGATATTGCTGAAGATGTGGCTCTGCCCCAGCCGATAGAAGGGCCGATCGCCTTTCTTAACCGCACGTCTGTTGAACAGATTGAGGCGGCTATGGCCGAAATCGAGCAGTTAGCGACTCGCCGGTTGCCCTATTGGTATCGCTTGGTGTTGGCTGGTAAATATCGAGAATTACGAGCTGCTAAATGGCTGGTGCAGCGCATTTTGCCGGTGACGGAGTCGTCAGCATCTGTCAGCAGTTCGCCGCTGACCCGAGATTCATCGACTGAGAATACTGAGAATATGGATGTGCAGGCAGTGCTGATGCCCGAGCCTCGATCTACGGCGGCTGCACTGAGACTGGACGGTGGTGGTCTTGCACCCAGCCAATCGCCCCTGCCTGTGCCGGTGGGCGATATCCGGACGCGGGTTTGCGAAGCCGTCTTTCGCAAACTGCAGTTTTCTCTAGACAACCAAAGCAGCGTTCCCTTAGAGATTGATATTTTACGCTCCGATAAATCCCGAGAGCTTCTGTATACTACTTTGCGTGCATTTGAGTCTTTGCTCGATGACTTGCAGCAAGCGCAGATTCTACCTGGCCAGTTGGAAGATAAACAGGCGGTTTTTTTGCAAGATCTCTGGCAAACGGTGACGGTCGATTTCTTTGGACGCTACTATACTCCGGCGATCGAGGGCTCCGAGCAACCATTGGTCACCGTGCTGCAGCAAGATAGCGCGATCGTACAGACCGAAATCTTGAGTCGCATTCCTGATGTGACGATGCTACTCGCCCATGTGCTCTTTCAATCACCGATGGATATCGAGGGGGCGTCATATATGGCGACGACGCCAGAAGCGCTCCGTCGTAGTCAATTTCTGCTGGAAAATTTGTTGATTGAACTGGCCTGTGCAGTGATGCAACCGGTGTTGAACCGTTATCCCGATGTGGAGTCACTGAAGCGCAGCCTGTATCAGCGACGCATGATGTCGACCCGCGATATCACGCGATTTCGCAATGATCTGTCGTGGCGTTATCGGTGGGATACGTTGGTCAATGATCCGAAAGCCATTTTTGAGAGTGAATATCGGTTGTTTGCCTTGACGCCGGCGGGCATCCAAACCCATACGGTGTATGCGCCTCGTCGCGATGAACTAGATTCACTATCAGGCTTGCAGTACGCCATGACCTTAGCCCTAGAAGCGCGGGATGCGATCGCCCCGCGACTGCGATCGACCCTGTCGCTGGCGGGCAGTAGCGTAGTTTTTGTGTTGACCGAGGTCATCGGGCGGGGCATTGGTCTGATTGGCCGGGGCATCGTCAAGGGCGTCGGCAGCACCTGGCAAGATATTCGGTTTCGGCAACGGCGCAGAGACGAAACGTAATCAGCCCGTAATTGGCATTACCGGACAGTCGATGTCAGCGGATGCTGGGCGACATAAGCGTAAGCCGCGATCGCGGCAGCTACCCCCACGTTTAAAGATTCCACCTGTCCCCATTGGGGAATCGTCACGACGTCGTCACAACGCTCGATCAGTGACGTGGGAATGCCTGTGAGTTCGCGTCCGATCAATAGCGCCGTCTGTTGCGGGAAAATGAAGGTCGGTATTGGGATGCCCTGGGGGTGACGCGTTAAAGCCAGAACTGTCGTGCCATGCTGTTGTTGCTCGGCAATCCAGTCGGCCAGCTGCAGACTGTGGCAAACGGCAAATGGCTGCCAGCGGTGAGCTGAGACCGCGACTTTGCGAAATTCTCGATCTTCTAGTAATTGCCAAGATGGCAGTACCAGCTCTTGTAGTCTGAAAGCCTCGGCAGTACGGCACAGCGCTCCGAGATTAACCGGATTGTGCACCAAACTCGCACAAAGAGTTAAAGCATGGCGGGGAATTGGGTGTGGCGATCGCGACATCATGCTGCAGTTTGACATTCGAGCTCTCGCTGGGTCAGGGCTGCATCGCGCCGGCTTCACAATAGCCATTGGCAACCGATATCACTCACAGAACTGATGCAACTAACGGCTAGGCACCAAAATAAGCGGGCTCGTTTCCCGGTGTCCACTTGATGTTGCAGCCA
>ERZ1740072.960-NODE-960-length-11408-cov-4.473091_pt1 | contig 11408 bp, 9 predicted proteins | sample MGYA00581733_ERZ1740072 | MGnify/ENA primary metagenome ERZ1740072 (study PRJEB43018, sample SAMN04849741) | marine metagenome | isolation source: floating plastic debris | place: Pacific Ocean | collected 2008-08-30 | study: EMG produced TPA metagenomics assembly...
TGTAAGAGCAATGCTCTGACCACATCACCGAATAGATGCCGAGTTCGACCAGGTTGGGCTTGCGGTTCAACCTGGTGATCAGCCGATGCCATTCTTCAGCATTGATCCCATGCTCTGCAGCGGACGTTTCGTCCTGTTCAGCCTGCATCGCGGCGACAATTGCGGATGTGTCAGTCATGGTTTCCCAATCAGTTCTTCATATTCGTCTTTGATGGCTGGGTCGATTTCAACTGCGCCGCCACCGGCCCAGTGACGGTCATTGCGATCCTTTTTGACTCCGGAAACCCAATACTCTTCTCCAGTTTCGACATCTATATGATTGCCCGCAATGCCTCGGCCGCCGATGTTTTTAAGTTCTTTGCCCCGAAAATGGATGGATCGCTTAGATTTCGAGAAGCGCACTTTTTCGATCCATGCAGGCCCATTGTCCGCATAGCCGCTCTTAAGCTCGATATACATGATCCGCTCTAGTGCCATGCGCGCGCTTTAACGCTAGTCTCAGGGATTCGCTAGAGCGTTTCTGCGCCGGATCAACGAGCGCCAAGATAAGTGAACCCGCGCAGCACATATTCCAGCGGCCCGCGCTTGAATATGGTGCGCCAGAGACTGGTGAATGCGATGGAGAAGAGCGCCACCAGGATGGCAATCCCGATCACGGAGGCCGCGCCAAGCGTTGCGTATAGACCGAGCGCGTAGCCATAGAAAATCAGCCCAAACACCATATTCTGCAGCAAATAGGCGGTCAGTGAGGCTGTCCCGCCCCGCGCCAGAAATGTCTTGATCGGGCCATCCGGGGCGAGCGCCCACTTTGCGAGAATGCCGAGATAGCCCGCGGTCGCGAATGGGCTTCCAAGCGCAATCAGGGACAGACCGAACATCATGCTTGTGTCCATCACACTGTTCGCATTCATGATCACCCAGGCCCCGGCGGCACTGATCGCCAGACCGATCGGCAGATACAGTCGGCGGCTGGTTCGCCAGAATGCGGCGCTTGGTTCGGCGATCGTGTCATTGCGCACTGCGGCCAGCCCAAACAGGAAGAAGGACATCGCGCCGACCCCCTGGATCAGAAAGAAGAAGCCAACGCTATCGCGCCATTCCGTGACACGCGCCACAACTGTGTCCGCAAAGGTCCCTTCAGAATAGACGATGAAAGCCTCGGCCCCCAATTTCGACATCCGTTCCATTTCCTGCGCCATGGCGTCGGGGTCGAAGGCATGGCCCATGGCCGTGAAGCCCGTGAACAGGAACAGCAAGATGACCTGAACAACATATAGCCAGATCGCCCATCGGATCAGGACTTTTGCGCTGGCCTTGCGAAACAGGAACAGGAAACTGCCCAGCACGCCATACACAAAGAGAATATCGCCCTGAAGGAACAGAGTTATGTTGATCGCGGCGAAGAAGAACAGCCCAAGGATGCGGCGCCAGTACCGACCGGCAAAGGAGGCGCCTGCTTTTTCAGCGGAGACCATCTGATAGGCAAAGCCGACGCCGAACATGAAGGAAAACAGCGTGTAGGATTTCATCGTGAACAGGGCATTGACGCCAAAAAAGGCGGCCTGGTCGACCCCGGTTTCCAGTCCGCCGGCGGCATAGCCGCCCTTCATCCCCGGCCACGCGAACAATCCAACATTGACCAACGCGATCCCGATCAGGGCCCAGGCCCGTGCCAGATCCGGGAATATGTGGCGCCCCGCATTCTTGGTTTCCTGTAAATAACTCATGCCCTCATCCCCTTGATCCGGGGAGCATAGCTTCATCGCGAGGTTTTGAACAATCCGGGCCGTCTAAGCCGCTGAAAGCAGGCTCTCAAATACGCCCAGCCCATCTGTGCCACCTTCATGGCCGCCAATCGCCCGTTCAGGGTGCGGCATCATTCCCAGGACCCGGCCATTTTCGCTGATCACACCAGCAATATCACGCGCCGAACCATTCGGATTGCCAACATAACGGAACGCGACGCGGCCATCGCCTTCAAGACGATTGAGGATCTCATCATCGGCAACATAATTGCCATCATGATGGGCGATCGGAATGGTCACTTCGCTGCCGCCTGCATAGGCGCTGGTAAAGGCGCTATTGGCGCTTTCGACTTTCAGTGGTTGCGGTTTGCAGACAAAGTCGAGGCTCATATTGCGCATGAGGGCCCCCGGCAGCAGGCCGGTCTCACACAGAATCTGGAACCCGTTACATACGCCGAGGATATAGCCGCCCCGTTCGGCATGTGCATGCAATTGCGAGATGACTGGACTATTCGCGGCCATGGCGCCGCAGCGCAGATAATCGCCATAGGAAAATCCGCCCGGGACCATGACCAGATCCGTGTCTTCCGGGAGGGTGCCATCCTTGTGCCAGACCATGGTCGGGTCCTGTCCCGTCGCCTGGCGCAGGGCGACTTCGGCATCGCGGTCGCAATTTGATCCGGGGAAGACAATGACAGCGGTTTTCATGGCCACTCCTGAAGCTTTCGCCCGCCTTTAGCAGGGAGTCGGCCTAAAAGGGAATATCCGAATATGGCATTTCTCGATTGACGCGCGCGCTGTGCACGGCCACACGAGCGGCCATGGCAGATGAGTATCCGTATCGCGGCAATGCGCCGGTGCGCCTGAACAAATGGATGGCCGAACTTGGCCTGTGTTCACGGCGCGAGGCCGAAGCCCTGATCGACGCCGGCGGCGTGTTCGTCGACGAGGTTCAGGTTGAGCGCCCGGGGCACAAGATCGAACCCGGCCAGATCCTGAAACTCGCCGAGACCGCAAAACGGGCGATTGCCAGCAAATTCACCGCGGTCCTCAACAAGCCGGTCGATTATGTCTCGGCCCAACCCGAAGGGGATCAGGTGCCTGCCGTGCGCTTACTCAAGACGGCAAATGCCACGGATGGCTCACGCGGTCCGGCCAAACATGCCAGCCTGGCGCCACTGGGTCGGCTCGACCAGGACTCGCATGGGCTGCTTCTCCTGTCAGATGATGGCGTCCTGGCCAAGGCGATTATCGGTCCGCAGCATAGTCTGGAAAAGGAGTATCTGGTCGAGGTTGCCGGGGAGATCACGAATGGTCGACTGACGCTTTTGCGCAATGGCTTACGCCTCGACGAACGCCGTTTGAAACCCGCCAAGGTGACGCGCGAAGACGGGCAGGTCTTGCGTTTCATCCTGAAAGAGGGGCGCAAGCGTCAAATTCGGCGGATGTGCGATCTGGTCGGACTACGGGTGACCGATTTGCAACGTATCCGCATTGGCCCGCTGGACCTCGATGATCTGCCGCTCGGCAAGTGGCGGGCTCTGAAGGCGAAAGAACGGGCGGCCTTGATTGCAGCGTCTTTGCCGCCGCGCACAAAACGGGTCACGGATGAGTCCGGCAAGCCCATTCGCAAGGGACGCAGCTTCGTCGGGCGAGGCGGTGCCAAGCCGAATAGAGACAAATCGCGAGAGATTGCGCAGAAGCGGGCCCGTTCGCGGCCGCCTAAGTCCGATTAGGATCCCGCTTCGGGAACTCCGTCGACAAAGCCAGCCGTGGCATCTTCGTCCCCAGGGATGTAATCCGTACCACCGACGGAATAATCCGGCGCGGTACCCTCCCGCTCAGTCCACGGGGCGCGGGGTGCCGGCAAAGGTTGCGCTGGCGCCAGGGCCGGTTGCGCTTTCGGCGTCTGGCTTTCGCGTTTCAGGACGGCATTATAGTCCGCGGTGGTCGAGACGGCAGGCGCCTTGTCGAGCGACGGGTCCTTGAACACCATGCGCGCGGATCCGGCCGGGGTGGGGCGGGCTGGCGTTCCGTAAAGCGGATGTGGCTCTTCCGGGACCGGCTGCTTGACATAGGTCGGTGCTTCGCCGTTGCGCGGACCCCGCAGGATTTCGACAGGCGGTTCGGGAGCACCGCTCGGCTGTGTCGGAGCTACGGCAACTTGCGTAATCACCGGTTCAGTCGGATCTGCGATGGGGGCCAACCGTTTCGGAGCTGCTGCGACTTCGGTTATCGCAGGCGCAGCCACGATTTGTGGCGGTACGATGATCACTTCCGGTGGCGTCGCAACGGGTGCAGGCGCCGGGCGCATCACGGCTGAAACTCTTGTCTCCGGACCCCCCATCAGTTCCGGCTCGCGAACCGGTGGCGGGTCGCCAAAGACGCGGGGAACAGGCGATGGACGTAATTGATCGAGTGGCCCAGCCGCCGGCTGACGGCTGGCCGGTACCGGCCTCAGATAACGCACCTCGGCATGGCGACCGGGGTCCATTTGCCAGATTTCCGACATGCCGGATGCGGCGCCCGGGCGATGGCTGGCCGTGCCAGGGGATGACTTCAACTCGCAGCGCGGCCCCATGCGAAAGGTTGCCGGGGTCAGCGACCAGGTCGTGCAATTGCCATCACGGCTGCACATCATCGCGCAGTCCTCGATACCGGTGCCGCGTTCGGATCGATAGGTCGTGCCAAACCTGTAAGTGTCCGCCTCATAGGTGATTTTCACCTCAGGCTTCGGCTTTTCAGCGAGGGCGGGGCCCGTAAAGACCAACGCAGCAAACAGGACCGGCAAGACACGCATGGCGGAATACTCTCATCGTCAAATAATCAAGCCGATTATGCCACAAGGGCTCTTAATAAGACGTGAGCTTTTCCGGCGATAACTCTAATAGGCCAGGGCGATGTCGCGAAACTCGTCGCTAATCTGATCAAACGCGGCCTTCAGGTCAGCCGCATTGGTGGCGTCATAGTAGAAATCCGGGCTTGTGGCGCAATCTTCCAGCAGGTCTTTGGTGACCGTGTCCGTCAGCTCGAACGCAATTGTATAGAGCTCAATATCGTTCGATTTGATCTCGTCGCAGACCGCGGTTGTGATCGTATTGGCTTGGGTTTTACTGTTACTATTGTGGAGGCCGTTTGCATTTGGCGCTTTGGTATTTGCCCCGTCTGACATCAGGACCAGCGCCTTGCGGCCACCGATCGCCTGCGAATCGGCATAGGATTGCCCCTCAGAAAAGGGTGCTGTCGAGGACAGTGTACGAAGCCCCCAGGTTAGACCGGTGGCGATGTACGTGTTCTGATTGGCGCGGAGGGCCCCGATCTTATTCTTCAGGTCGGTGGGATTATTGGTCAATTCCTGGATGGCCGTAGGACAAACCGAAGCATTATTGGTCCGAATGCCAACAACTTTCTGCGTCGCGAAATGCTCGTCCTTGATATTGTAAGGATCGCTGCGTGATTTCACGCATCCGTGCCAGGTTTGCGTGCGTGGTACGGTATTGCAGGTTTCTGGAGCATCACTCGTATCATCGCACGCCCACCGATTACAGGTTTGCGCGACGCCGTCCCGTGTGCAGCTATAAGGCTCACGCTCGCAATTTTCTCGTTTCCAGGCGGTCGGGATCGAGCAGACTTCCCTTGATGTCGTCCGATCCGTTTGCACGGTCAGCCAGGACTCGCCTTTCTTATCGGTTCCGACGTTCACATAAGTCGCGAATGGGACAATCGACATTTTCACCGCTTCGCTATCGGCTTTGACAAGCGTGTCGACCATATCGTTCGCAGCCGTGACCAGTGTCGAAAGGCGCGAGCCTGCCATTGACCCGGATGTATCTAGCACCAGCGCGATCTCGGCTGAAGATGGTTCCCCAAAAATTGCCGCCGCCTCGCTGCCCAGAGGCATGGTCTCGGTGCCCATGACTTGCATGATGCTGGTCGGCATGTCTCCCGAGACTGCAATTGTGACCAAATCACCATCGCGTCGGAAATTGATGCTTCCGAGATTGATTTCCGGAGCGTTCGCGATTTCGGCATCGAAGAAGTTCTGGGCGATGATCTTAAGCTGGTCATCATCAGCGCTTGGATTTTTCAGCGCGTACCGTGCCGTCGCCACAACGCTGAAATCAAGTCCGTTTTGAACTTTGCTTTGATAGGTGTGCTGTCGGTTCACATCGATGGCAAATCCGACCACCGCAAATATCGGAATAACCGACAAGGCAAAAATCATCACCGCGTTCGCACGGCAATCCTTCGCAAATATCTTCAGCTTTTGTAACGCAGCCATAAGCCTTGTCCCCTGTACGCAAGGCGTTTGTTTACAATCAGTTAACAAACACAATCCTTACGGGGACCGGCAAATTTGCATCAAATTTTCAGGCGTGAATTGGGCAATTCAGATTGCCAGGATTAGTTGCCCTCGGCGATCACGCGGCGGGCGATCACCATGGCCTGAACCTCACCAGCGCCCTCGAAAATATTAAGGATACGCGCATCCTGCAGGACGCGGCTGATCGGATATTCGAGCGCAAATCCGTTGCCGCCATGAATCTGTAAAGCATTGTCGGCGGCAGCCCAGGCGGCCCGGGCCGCAAGCAGTTTGGCCATGCCTGCCTCCAGGTCGCATCTCTTGTCCTGATCCTTTTGCCGGGCCGAGAAATAGGTGAGCTGGCGAATGCCCACCAGTTCCGCCACCATCATGACAAGCTTGTTGGCGACGCGCGGAAACTCGAAAATCGACTGGCCGAACTGGTTCCGATCCAACGCATAGCGGAGGCCAAGCTCATAGGCATTTTGCGCCACACCCACGGCGCGGGCGGCGGTCTGGATCCGCGCGGATTCGAAGGTGGCCATCAGGTGTTTGAAGCCCATGCCTTCAGTTTCGCCGAGCAGGTTTTCTGCTGGGATTTCGAATTCGTCAAAACCGATCTCATACTCTTTCATGCCGCGATAGCCGAGCACTTCAATCTCGCCGCCGGTCATGCCCTCGGCCGGGAAGGGTTCGGCGTCGCTGCCGCGGGGCTTCTCGGCCAGAAACATGGACAAGCCGGAGAAATTCGTCGTTGCCGGGTCTGTTCGGGCCAGCAGGGTCATCAGGTCAGCGCGGACGGGATGCGTAATCCAGGTCTTGTTACCGGTAACCTTGTATGAGTCGCCGTCTTTCACCGCGCGGGTTCGCAGCGCGCCAAGATCAGACCCTGTATTCGGTTCCGTGAACACGGCTGTGGGCAGGATCTCGCCGCTGGCAATTGCCGGAAGGTATTTCGCCTTCTGAGCGTCAGTCCCGCCAATCAGAATGAGTTCTGCGGCAATCTCGGATCGGGTTCCGAGCGAGCCCGTGCCGATATAACCGCGGGACAATTCTTCGGAGACGACGCACATGGCCGTCTTGCCCATGCCAAGCCCACCAAATTCTTCTGGAATGGTCAGGCCGAAAACGCCGAGCTCCGCCATCTCATCAACGACCTCCATCGGGATGTAGTCATTCTGCAGGTGCCACTCATGCGCGTGAGGGGCGATCCTGTCATCGGAATAGCGACGAAACTGATCGCGGATCATGCTCATCGTCTCGTCTTCGCCGGTATTCTCCACCGTGGCGCGTCCGAGGCTGTCGGGCAGATGCGCGGCGGCTGCAGCCATGGAGGCGGGGGTCAAACCGTCCGTGATCAGAGTGCGAACGGCGGCATTCCCGAAAAGGGTATCGACCGCGGAGAGGGCATCCATTTCGTGCGGTCGGACCGTCTCACCCTGATTCATCGGCACGCCGCCGACCAGATCTGCGAGATACTTGCTGAACAGGATTTGCGCTAATAGCGCATCAATCTCGCCGAGCTTGCCGTCACTTTCGAGGCGGCTCGCCCAGTTTGCGGTTTCGCGCAGCGTTTCGACATAGGTGACGATCCAGGCATAGCCGTGCGCCAGATGCTGATTGGCGGAAAAGGCAGCGCGATCAATCTTGCCGGAGGGCGCCAGAACGGCGCTGACACGGGCATGGATATCGGTCTTGTACACGTCAGTGGCGCGAACCGCGTCCTGGAGCAGGCCCGTCAGCCCGTCCAGCACTGAGCTTGATTTTACGTTCGACAATCCGTCCACGACCCGATCCTCCATATCTGGTCTAAGACTAGATTTACGCGCCGCGAAAGTCACGGCGCCATTGCTGCGGCGCAGCGAAGCATGCCGCGAGGGTAGATACATAGTATATCGAGCGCGCACCCTTCGATCCGCGCCTTGCCATGTTTGATCGCTTTAAGAATTGGTTAACAAAAAGGGTCGATTTATTAACCCTTCAAGTATTGAATTAACCTTCTGTTAGGGTTAATTAACACCCACTGACAGACGCAGAAGCGTTCTTTGTCTTTCCCAATATTCGATGAGACATCAGCGGGCGAAGCCTGAAGCATGTCTGAGAGCGGTCCGACCGATATGCGGGACGCTTTGTCGACAGAACATCCTTGGCGGGCTGGGCATCAGTAAGACCTGTGTTGCGTCCCCCCTTTCCACGGGCCGGTGTTTGGCCATACGTCAGGGATTAGAAGAGCGGTTTTCCAGAAAGGGGAGCCGCTCTTTTCACATTTCTGAGTCCGTCATCCGGGCGACCAGACATAGGCCTGCCGCGCGCGTTCCATTTCGGCGAGATGCGCATTCAACGGATCCCAGTTATCCTGTTCCGCGATATCCGACCACAGCGTCTCTACGGTATCGATGAACAGGTCCACCGGCGTGGACTGCTGGAAATAGGCGTGCGCGAGCCGGTCCGTTCGCTCGCCCGCTCTTGCCGTCAATTGCTCGCGGATCGGTGCGAAGGCGGTCGCTGCATAAAGATCTGATTGCGGGCTTTGGGCCGCGCGATCGAGGCTCGCTTCACCACCAAACCAATCAAAGAACGTTTGCGGCCAGTTGGCGCCGCTTTCCGTCATCCAGCCATAGAAGTCCTGTAGGAAAAGCAAATCGTCTCGGAGGTCCGAGCTCTGTGCGAGTCCGAGCAGAGCCAATGTGTGCCGCGCAAAACTCCGCTGATAGGCGGGCTCATAGGCTGACATGGCCTGACTGAGATCCTCGGCTTCGGCGACGAGGCTCAGGGCGCCGCCCAATTGCTGCAGGGCCCATAATCCCTGAGCAGGCTGGCGGCCGAACCGATACAGGCCCTGTTGGTCAAAATAGGCCGCGACAAAATTCGGATCGCTTTTTGGCAGGAAGCGCCACGGACCGAAATCGAATGTCTCGCCTGTGATGTTGAAATTATCCGTATTCATGACGCCGTGGACAAAGCCGACCGCCATCCACTGGCCAATCATCGCACCCGTGGCTTCTGCCATACGTTCAAACAGGGCAGGCGTTGCCTTGCCCAATGCCTCGTCGGAGCAATCGGGATATTAATATTCAATCACGTGCTGAATCAGCGCCGCCATGGATTTCGTATCATCAAAATAGGCCGCGCGCTGAAAGGTGCCGAATCTCAAATGGCTGTGGCTGAGGCGGACCAGCACCGCAGATCGGGTCGGGGATGGCTCATCATTGCGGTGCAGCTCTTCGCCGGTCTCGATCAGGCTGAAGGCTTTTGATGTGTTGACGCCGAGCGCCTCGAGATAAGAGGCGGCCAGCACTTCCCGCACGCCGCCTTTCAGGGTCAGACGGCCATCGCCCTGGCGTGACCAGCGGGTTTGCCCGGATCCCTTCGTGCCGAGATCCAGCCATCGCCCGCCCGTATCCTGCAATTGAGCGAACAGAAATCCGCGGCCATCGCCAAGGTCCGGGTTATACACATGGAACTGATGCCCATGATAGCGCAGCGCCAATGGTTGCTGCAGATTCCCCGGCAGCGAATCGAATTTCGCAAAGTGTTGAATCCAGGCGTCTTCAGTTCCCTTGCGGAAGCCGACTTTCTCGGCCCAACGCGTGTTGCGAAAGCGCAACACCGATTTTGGAAACGTCGCGGGCTCTGCTGCATCTGCGAACAGGGCAGATATTTCCTCGATAGGTACGGTCATGCAGGTGTCTAAGCGTGTTTCAGGCGATTTGGACAGGGAAAATCGGCGTTATCGTTCCTCGATACGCAATGTGGGTAATCAATGTCGAGCGCTGTCAACAGAACTCTGCTGCAGCGCAGCATAAATCGCCCCTTTAACAACCCTTTCACTAAAATAGGGTGGAGACAGACGCCGGTCCGCAAAACGAGATTTGGCGGCTTAGAATATTCACGGAGGAAAAATATGACGCTTGGAAGAAAACTGGTCTTTAGTGCGTCGCTCGCAGCCATGATGGCTGGTGGAGCGGCGGTCGCACAGGACCAAGATGAAGGCGAGGAGCTTCGCCAGAACACGGTGACCGTCACCGGTTCATTCATCCCGGGGACACCCGAAGATGCGGCGCTGCCCGTAGACGTGCTGACAGCACAGGATCTGAAGCTTGAAGGTAATCCCACGGTAACAGACCTTATCAAAAACCTGGGGCCTTCTTCAGGCACAGACGGGCAAACAAACCAGTTTGCCTCGAATGGCCTTGAGGGCACTTCAAACGTGAACCTGCGCGGCCTGGGGCCAGCGCGGACTCTGGTGCTTCTCAACGGAAGACGCCAGACGTTCTCGCCTTATGGCATTGGCGAACAGGCACAGTTATTTGTGAACACAAATAACATTCCATCAGCCGCGATCGGGCGTTTGGAAGTCCTCAAAGATGGCGCGGCCGCATTGTACGGTTCGGACGCCATTGCCGGTGTTGTGAACTTCATTACGCGCGATGATTTAGACGGTCTCGAATTGGCGGGCGACTACTCGGTCTTCGATGGCTCGGATGGCGAATATCGCTTGTCTGCGGCTTACGGTTTGCAGGGTGAAGATTTTAACTGGGTAACAACGTTCGAGTACCAGAAGCGAACTGAAGTGCCTCTGCTTGAAAAAGACTGGGCCATTTCCTCGATCACGGAAAACCCTGTCGGTTGATTCTCCTCCTTGTCAAACCCAGGTCGCTATGTCGTGATCGGTGCGACGGGAGCGCCAGTCGGAGCAGAAGTTGATTCTGGCTGTGTCGCTGCCGGCGGTATCATCAACCCTGCAGTCGGCGATTGCCGGTTCCAGTTCACTCAGTTCGACAATCTCGTCGAAGAAGAAGAGCAATACAAACTGTTCTCTGAGTTCAACCGAGAAATCAATGGCGGCGACCTCCACCTTGAGTTCCTCTATTCCAAGATTGATGTGCCCGAGTGGAAGACTTCGCCATCTTACCCACCGCAGGTCCTGACCAGCCAATTCGTGCCAGCCAGCGCGCCCGGCTATCAGCAATACCTGACGGACAATCCAGGGTCGGCACTTGCGGGCGGCATCGGCGCGCTCTTTATCGGTCGAACATTTGGTTGGGGTGGTTTCCCGGGAACCGGTGGGGCGCAGGAAGGCGTTCGTGAATACGATACGTATTCTGCTTCCGGGTCTTATGCCGGATCATTCGCCAATGATATCAATTATGACTTCGCGGTCAGCTATTCTCAGACAGAAGGCTACCGTTTGACCAATGATACTTATATTGGTGGCCTGACGGCAGCTCTAAGCGGATTTGGTTTGTGCGCAGATCAAATCACAGGAGCGGTGGATGCGGGTGCGGTCGCCGGGCAGGGCGGGTGTGAATATTACAACCCGTTCTCAAATGCGATTCCAGCCAGTGCGATCACTGGTG
>ERZ1740072.961-NODE-961-length-11407-cov-3.601920_pt1 | contig 11407 bp, 7 predicted proteins | sample MGYA00581733_ERZ1740072 | MGnify/ENA primary metagenome ERZ1740072 (study PRJEB43018, sample SAMN04849741) | marine metagenome | isolation source: floating plastic debris | place: Pacific Ocean | collected 2008-08-30 | study: EMG produced TPA metagenomics assembly...
CGCTGCAGACGCTTCTGTCTCCACCGGGGCGGGCGTAGGTGCTGGGGCTGGGGCTGCTGAAGATGCGTCTGTAGTGTTTTGATTATTTGTAGTATTTTCAGACGAATCTGGTGTGCTTCCACCGCAGGCAGCCAAAACAAGGCCAGCGCTCAGCGCAGCCATGCTTGCTTTTAAAAAAGTCATTAAAAATCGGTCCTTTAGTGCTTGTCTCCAACGTAACAATGCCAGAAATTTCCAGTGGTGCAACTGGTAATCTTGCCTCATGCCGCATTCCGGCTTGGCTGGCGAACCGTTCGTGAACGCAGCGTCCTAAGGGGGATATTAACCATAATTGGCTAGGCTTCACCCATAACAAAAAATACCGATGGTGGTTAAAAATGAGATGGGCGATGACTGGGCTGACCGCTTTGGCGGTGGCTCAAACGGGTATGGCGTATGCCAGCTCGCAAGACTCCGATGTTTGGATCGGGCTTTCTGACAATAAAAGCGGCTTTTTGCTGGATGAGGATACCGGGCGGGTCTGGATGACTGGACCATGTCTGAAATCCCTCGAACCCGCGACGCAATCTGGTTCGGTGTGGACTTCCCACACCGTTGAGCTGGTCTCGATTGGTCGCGGTCTGGCGACGCTGGATCAGCGGTTTGAGCTGGAAACGCGCGATGCAGCTCCGAGTATCACCGTTCTGTCAAATGGACGGGGCGGTGTTCAGCAATTTGACGCTCAAATCAATCGCGAGTGTCGCGCTGGTGGCATTTGCGCCGAACTGATCGCAACCCAGACGGTCTGCAGCGACTGATTGGGCGGCCCGGCGGGCCAAAATGCGTTATCTTCGGGACCTCATCTTTGCGACATGGATCGCAGTGTTCGGCATCGTTGCGGTAGGCGAAGCGCAAACGGTTGCGCCGCCACCCCCAACGGAACTTGTCGAAACGGCTGAACCCGTGCTTCTGGAAGTCGCGCCGGAGAAGGCGAACGGCGTCGAATTTGTCGACATGGTGATCGAAAGTCAGCTGACCTCTGTGCGATCTCTCACACCCGAAAACGGTGCTGTTCGCTACAATCTCACCGATATTGCGGATCCTTTGCAAAGCCGGGTCGAGCTGCATGACACCTTGCTCGGATATCATCGTCGCCAAGACGGCAGCCTGATGTCAATCAACATGACAGACGGCAAAGTCCGTTCTAACAAAACAGTTCTGGGCAAACTTCCAGATTTCGAACCCCGCGATACGGCTGACCCATGGATTGGGTTGAATGCTGTCACGATCATGACTGGAACGCACGCCTCCGAAGACGCGCAGGGGCGAATTGTGCTGACCCTTGACCGTCAGTTGAAGCCGAAATTCGGATTGGAGCTTTGGGTCAACGGTGTCCCGGTCGATACGTTTGGAAACGAAGCGCGCACCATCGGACCGGTCTTGTTGGTCCCATTGCGGCCGATCGTCGAAGAACTGGGTCATGAGCTGACGGTCGCGAACGGCACCGTCACAGTTCGTCGGCAGCAGGATCAGGCGACGATCAATCTCGAATTGGCGACGGGACTTGTCTCCGTGAACACGACTCCGCGCGGCGTCGCGCCAGACATGGAACTGGCTGAGCGGGATGACCTTGTCTTGCCGTTTGGCGCGGTTGAGAGCCTGACCGGCACACATGTAAAACTCGTCCCCATGACCAACCGGGTCGAAGTCACGCTGGACTCGCGACTGAACAGCACTGTTTTGCCGGGTGCGGATCTGGCCGATGAGGCCAGAGACACCCCGCTTACGATCGAAACTCTGACCTATGAAGTAAGCGATCGCGGACCGCTGCGGACCGAAACGCGTGGCTATGTTGGCAAGTATAATTTCCGGGGTCAGCTGGAGAGCGCGGGCGGGATCGAGAACTTTGCCTCGACTCAGCCGGGATGGGCCTCGCTGGACGTGATATCCATGGATGGCTGGCAGGCGACGCTTGGGGATTATGGCGCCAATTATCGGGAATTATCTGGCGTCGGCGCTAACCGTATTCGCGGCGCCGCATGGCGCAAGCAGAGACAGAACGGGGACATTCTCGCCATCGCGGCAGGCGTACCGCTGACCGGGTCCGTGATTGATAGTGATACGGTCGCTGTACCGGCTTTTGGCGGTTTCGCGGCCGGAGCTCGAATCATTGATGAAGACCAGCTTCAGGATGTCGGGCTCGCGGCAGCCATTTCTGAAGATGGTGCGAACACCTCGATCGTCGCGAACGGACAGCGGGCCTTTCACTTCGACCATCGCGAGGAAGGCTTGCAATCGGCCTTCGTTGCTGCCGATCTGGGCGCTTTCTCTGGTGAGGCAAGCGGCGCGGATTTACGTGCACGTGGCTCCGTAAGCTATGCGATCACCCCACAAACCGGTGTGTCCGGCTATGCCAGCTATGAGGGCGCTAAATTTGCCGCCGGCGCGGACCGTCCGAGTTTTGCCGGCGTGTTCGATCAAAGGAACGGGGCGCGGACCAATCTATCTGCAGCGGCCAATTGGCGGTCGGATCAACCGATCGGTGCTTTGAACCGGTTCGGCGTCAGTGCTCGCGCCACGGTGCGACATCAAGGCGGCGACGCTGACCAGACTACGCTCAGCTACAGCACGGCTGTAAATACGCAGATCGGCGAAGCCGGGCCGACCGTTTCTGCCATTATTCAGCAAACCGAAGAGTCCGGCGCCGGTCGCGACATGTCCAGTACATCTGCTCGCATCCGCGGTTTTCAAAGATTCGAGCTTGGTACCTTGACCGCATCTTACAATCACACGATCTCGGACTCGCAGGAAACAGTGCGGCAATTCGTGGCCACTGCCCAGGTGAATCCGTTCCGACGGAGTTTTGAAAAAGGCGTTACGCTACAAGCCGCGCCCAATCTCAATTTGAACTGGGATGGCGACAAGACACGGATCAATCTGGGCGCATCGGCGGTGGCACATTCCGGCTCTGTCTTTGGATCAAAGTTTGACCTTCAGGCACGTTTCTCGGCCTTTTCAGACTTTGCGGCCAGTAATGAAAATGCTGCCAGCACGCGATTCCTGGGTGCGCTGGAGGCGCGTTATCGCGTCGCCAAGAATGCGGTGCTGACGGCCATCTATACGGATGATTTTGGCGGCCGTTCGGACCTGTCTGTTGGTCTGCGCGGGACCACGCGCTTCAACCCGCCACGCGCCAGCCGACTGCCGGATGACGGGCGCGGAGTTCTGAATGGACGCGTCTTTCTGGACCGCAATCGCGACGGAGTGAGACAAGAGGATGAACCCGGCATTCCGGGCGTACGCGTTTTGCTGGCGGGTACCAGGATCGGTCTGAATACCGGAAACAATGGCTATTTCACCATCCAGAATGTGCGGCAGGGCCTGTATGCGGTAACGGTCAGTCGGCAGAGCCTGCCATTGGGATATCTGGTGCCAGAAAATGCCCAGCCGCGGGTCACGATTGGCAGCGGTCGACGCTCTGATGTGGATATTCCGTTGATCCTGTCCGGGCAGGTGCGTGGGGCAATCTTCATCGACGACAATGCCAATGGCCAGGCCGATCGAGGTGAAAAGCGCCTCGAAGGCCAATGGGTCAGCTTGAGCCCGAAAGAGGGCGGCGAAACGCTGACTATTCATTCGGCATCGTTTGGCCAATACGGGTTCGAAAGCGTCGACCCTGGCACTTATACACTCAAGACCACGATTTCAGGACGCCCCGTCGTCCAGGAAATCAAAGTTGACGGCAAGTCTCCGTTCGTGATCGCGCCCATCCCGATCCCGCCGGACCTTGCTGACAGAGGCGGAGGGATCGATCTTTCCGCAGGTGTCCTCGGCGAGCCGTGACACCGTTTTTTTGCCCCGGCCATCGTGCCGGGGCTTTTTTTGCGCTAGAATTGTATTTCAATTCCGTCACTAAACCGCGCTCCAGAGCTTGCCACCGCGCAGCAGCTTAAATACATGGACGCTGAGACTCCCGATGCCAGGCGCGACAAATAGATCGCCGCCGCTCGGACAAGGACCGAAATTAGAGGAAGACGCATTAAAATGAGCCTGTACACCGATTACCTCGAACAGATTGAAGCGCGCAAAAAAGATGGTCTGCACCCGAAACCGATTGAGGATGCACCGCTGGTGGCGGAACTGATCGCGCAAATCAAGGATACCGGACACGCGCATCGCAGCGACTCGCTCAATTTTTTCATTTATAACACGCTGCCCGGAACCACGAGCGCGGCCGGGGTGAAGGCAAAATTCCTTAAGGACATCATCCTCGGTCAGGAAACCGTTGCTGAAATCACTCCCGATTACGCGTTCGAGCTGCTCTCACACATGAAAGGCGGGCCCTCGGTTGAGGTGCTGCTTGATCTGGCGCTGGGCGGAGAGGCGGATATAGCGAAGCAGGCCGCTGATGTTCTGAAAACGCAAGTATTTCTGTACGAGGCCGACACGGATCGCCTGGAAGATGCCCACAAAGCGGGCAATGTTATCGCCACAGGCATCCTGCAAAGCTACGCGAATGCCGAATTCTTCACGGATCTGCCGGAAGTCGAAGAAGAGATCAAAGTCGTCACCTTCGTCGTCGCGATCGGTGATGTTTCGACGGACTTGCTGTCGCCAGGCAAGGACGCGCACTCACGCTCGGACCGTGAGCTGCACGGCAAATGTCTGTTCGAACATGATCAGGACAAGCAGAATGCTTTGAGGGCACTGCAAGCCCAGCACCCAGACAAGCGCGTCATGCTGGTCGCCGAAAAAGGTACTATGGGTGTGGGTTCGTCGCGCATGTCAGGCGTCAATAATGTCGCCCTATGGACCGGCATTCAGGCCAGTCCGTATGTCCCATTCATCAATATCGCGCCCGTTGTTGGCGGCACGAATGGTATTTCGCCTATTTTCTACACAACGGTGGGTGTGACCGGCGGCATTGGTGTCGACCTGCAAAATTGGGCACGTAAACTCAATCACAATGGCGCACCAGCCATTGATGAAGATGGTGAGCCGATTCTGGAACAGCTTTACACGGTGGACAACGGCACGGAGCTCACCATAAATACCAAGACCAAAAAGCAGTATAATGAAGATGGGTCGGAAGAACTGGTCGACATCTCGAATGCGCTGACGCCACAAAAAGTAGAATTCATGAAAGCTGGCGGATCTTACGCCGTCGTGTTCGGTAAGAAGCTTCAGACCACGGCTGCCGCCATTCTTGGTGTGGACGCGCCGAACGTCTATGCCACATCGAAAGAGATTTCGCATGAGGGCAAAGGCCTGACCGCGGTCGAGAAAATCTTCAACCGAAATGCGGTTGGCGTTGCGCCCGGCAAAACGCTACATGCCGGATCGGATGTTCGGGTCAAGGTCAATATTGTCGGGTCTCAGGACACGACTGGACTTATGACGTCACAAGAGCTGGAAATGATGGCGGCGACCGTTATTTCGCCAACGGTTGATGGGTCCTATCAGTCCGGCTGCCATACCGCCTCAGTCTGGGACATCAAGGCACAGCGCAACACGCCGAAGCTGATGAGCTTCATGAACCGGTTTGGTCTCATCACAGGGCGCGATCCGAAGGACGAATATCACCCGATGACGGATGTGATCCACAAAGTGCTTAACGATATCACGGTCGATGATTGGGACGTCATCATTGGCGGCGACTCGCATACGCGCATGTCAAAAGGTGTCGCCTTCGGGGCCGACTCCGGCACTGTCGCTCTGGCGCTGGCAACGGGTGAGGCGACCATGCCCATCCCGCAATCCGTGAAGGTGAGCTTCAAGGGCACGTTGCATGACCACATGGATTTTCGCGACGTCGTCCACGCCACACAAGCACAGATGCTTGACGAGTTTGATGGTGAAAATGTCTTCCAGGGCAAGATCATCGAAGTGCATAGCGGTACGCTTCTGGCCGACCAGGCATTCACCTTCACCGACTGGACCGCAGAGATGAAGGCTAAGGCCTCTATCTGTATTTCCGAGCCGGAGACTCTTATCCAGTCCCTCGAAATCGCCAAGAGCCGGATCGGGATCATGATCGATAAGGGCATGGACAATGAAAAGGGCGTGCTCAAAGGGCTGATCGCCAAGGCCGATAAGCGCATTGCGGACATTCGCTCTGGCGAGCGTCCCCCACTCGTGCCGGACGCGAATGCGGAATATGCCGCGGAGTTCACAGTCGATCTCGACAAAATCAATGAGCCGATGATTGCCGACCCCGACGTAAACAACGATGATCCATCCAGACGATACACGCACGATACGATCCGTCCGATTTCATATTATGAAGGCTTTGTTGGCTCCTGTATGGTGCATAAGGGCGATATGAAAATCATTTCGCAAATGCTGAAAAATATCGAAGCCCAGAACGGTACCGTTGAGTTCAAGGCGCCGCTCGTGGTGGCGCCGCCGACCTACAACATTGTCGATGAGCTGAAGGAAGAGGGTGACTGGGAAGTCCTACAGAAATATTCCGGCTTTGAATTTGACGATGATGCGCCGAAGAACACCGCGCGGACGGCTTATGAGAACATCATGTATCTCGAGCGCCCAGGCTGTAATCTCTGTATGGGCAATCAAGAAAAGGCCGAGAATGGCGATACGGTGATGGCAACATCCACGCGTCTGTTCCAGGGCCGCGTGGTGGCTGACAGTAACGAGAAGAAGGGCGAGTCATTGCTGGCCTCCACCCCGGTCGTTGTCCTTTCGACCATTCTGGGCCGGACGCCGACAATTGATGAGTACACCGCTGCGGTGGATGGGATCAATCTTACCAAATACGCTCCGCCACGGCTTTAGCGCCACCTTGAGTTGATACGATGGAGCTGGGTGACCCCGGCTCCATTTGTATTTGTGGCACAGGCTCAGTATTCTCGTCCAGATTTTGCCACCTCCCAATGGAATAGAGGGGCGGAATCAAGATCGGGACGTGTCATGAAAAACGCCATTCCAACAATCATTCTTGCGCTTGCTTTTCTGACGCCGGCGCTGGTTGGAATTATCCGTAACCAAATGGATCCGAGCTTGGCCAGTGCGATGACGGTCGCCTATCTTGCGGCTGGAGGGGTCATTCTTGGCATTGTTGCGACAGGAATTACCACACTCCTCGGTTGGCTGCGGGAGGGCTATAAGCCGAACCATGTGATCGTCGCCAGCTGCTTCGCGCTCAGCGTCTTGATTTTCATCCTGGCGAACTTGGGCATGCTGTCAGTCGTTCAATAAAAAAGCCCGCGCTCTTCGCGCGGGCTCCTGGAACAGGTTGAGGTGTGAACGCTAGTCTTCGTCTTCCTTCAGAAGGTCATCTTTAGAGACCGTCTCTTCTTTCACTTCGGCCGTGTCGAGAATGTGGTCGACCACCTTGTCTTCGTAGATCGGCGCGCGCAGCTGCGCCATTGCGTTCGGATCTTTCTGGAAAAATTCGATGACCTGGCGTTCCTGACCCGGGAAGTTGCGGGCTTCATTGATCAGCGCCTGTTGGACTTCCTGTTCTGAAATCTGGATATCAGCCAGTCGGCCGATCTCAGCGAGCACCAGTCCCAGGCGGACGCGTCGCTCCGCGATCGTGTGATATTCGGCTTTCAGATCGTCCTCGGACTTGTCCTTGTCCTCTTCCGCGGTGCGTCCTGCATCCATTTCGGCCTGGAGCTGTTGCCAGATTTGATTGAATTCCTGCTCAACCATTTTTGGTGGCAGGTCAAAATCATGCTTGTCGTCCAGCTGATCCAGCAGGTTGCGCTTTGCTTTTGCGCGAGAAGCGCCGCCAAATTCATTCTTGATCTGCTCAGTGACGAGTTCTTTTAGCTTGTCGAGGTCTTCCAGACCGAGGCCCTTGGCGAAGTCTTCGTCAATGTCCGGCGTCTTTGGGGCGCGGACTTCGTGCACTTTGACCTCGAATACGGCTTCTTTCCCGGCCAGGTTTTCGGCCTGATAATTTTCTGGGAAGGTAACGTTTACTTCTTTCTCGTCGCCAGCCTTGACGCCGATCAGTTGATCTTCAAAGCCAGGAATGAACGAGTTCGAGCCGAGGACCAGCGTGTGTTCTTCGGCCGCGCCACCCTCAAAGGGTTCGCCGTCCAGTTTGCCGAGGAAATCGATTACGACAGCGTCATCCTGACGCGCCTTCGCGGTTTTCGCGCGCTTGTCGAATTTCGGATTGGCTTCGGCAATCTGATTGAGCCTTGCATCGACTTCATCATCATTGATTTCGGCGACGGGTTTGGTGATGGCCAGCTTCTCGATGTCAACCGGCTCAAAGTCCGGCATCACATCGACATTCATTTCATAAGCGAGGTCCTCTTCGCCATCGAGGACCTTTTCCATATCGCTTTCCATCTTCATTTCCGGCTGACCGGCAGGGCGGACATCAGCGTCCTCAATGGCTTTCTGACTGCTTTCCTGAACCAGGGCCTGGACCACTTCGCCCATAATGTCCTTGCCGAACATTTTCCGCACATGTGATGCCGGAACTTTGCCGGGGCGGAAGCCTTTTAGGTTCATTTGTGGGCGAATTTCTTCAATCCGCTCATCGAACCGCTTTTGCAGGTCAGCTTTGGGGACGCTTACCTTGTACGTGCGGCTCAAACCCTCGATGGTCTCGACGCTTTCCATAATGGTCATTCCTTATTGCGGTTCGGGTTGGGCTTTTTAAGAGCTGAAACCCGCGCCCCTGTTGGGCGTTTTGGTGTCCGAAACGGCGCTCTATAGGGCAGGGTGAGGCTTCTGTCCACGCCGCGTGTATGACCTTTTGCAGAGAATTACGCCTCCATTCGACCGCGAGCCGTCCACCGCGACTTTTTTCGTCCGCCACCGCCGGATCGGGGCATTGATTTCATTCATGCGGGAACCCGTCGGTGATTGCTGCATCCGCAAATTTCGATGCGCATAGAGACACTCGGAGAATTACGAGGCTGGTTTCTTATGGTTCGAAAGTGACACGGCAAAATGTCACGAGGTGAACGAATGGTGGAGGCGAGCGTAAGGCAATTGTTCATGCGCCTGCAGGGACGACGGCCATTGGGTTTTGGTGTTAGCGGACCGCTCGCAACCCACCTATTCGCACCGCATGAAACAGATCGTTTGATTGGCACCGCAAGGGATCAAGGGATCACGATTTTCGATACCGCACCGTCCTATGGCGCTGGTCTTGGCGAACGTCGCCTCGGTCGCGCGGTTGACAATGATCCGTCCGATTTTGTGATGACCAAAGCGGGATTGCCCGCCTAGGGATGCCTTCAGCGTGATTCGACCTTCTCTCATCAAAGTATCATAGCAAGCGTCGAAGCGTCATTAAGGCGTTTGAAGCGGGACCGTATTGATCTTCTCTGGCTGCACGGTCCGGGTCGGCATCAAATTGATCAGCCGTTGAAGGATGCGCTGAGCGGTTTGATCCGTGCCGGTAAGGTTGCGGCCGTCGGGATTGCGTCTCGCAATCAAGCCGCGTCCGCGATGGACGAGACTGCGCCCTTCTCGGCCATTATGGCGCCCGTCTATGAGGCGGCGTCTGCGCTCTCCCACTTTCCATCCAATGTCGCCTTTTTCGGGATCGAGGGCTTCAGGCATGTCCCAACAAGTGATGGAATTCCGAGGAATCGTAGCCAATTGTGGCGTGCGACAAGGGCCATCGTGCGCGGACGGCAATTAGTGCCAGAGTCGATATCCGCTGACGCTGCTTTAGACTATGCGTTCGTATCGGCGCAGTGCGACGTGCTCGTTACCACGACGACCAAATCCGCGCGGATTGAACAAAACCGTGAGATTTGTGACGGGGTTATGGATCGTCTGCGCGTTTCTGAAACCTACGGACAGGGGCAGATGAACGCCGGATCCGAGTGAACCACATCGCTGAATTTCTGATCTCGGGTTTGATTCAGGGCGTAACCTTTTTCACAGAATTGGAAATTCAGGGGTTGAGGCGTCTGAAATGGACCGCTAAATGCGCCTCTCTACGGATGCGGATGTGACGGAATTGGTAGACGTGCCAGATTTAGGTTCTGGTGTCGCAAGGCGTGGAGGTTCGAGTCCTCTCATCCGCACCTCTTATTGAGCGTGAACATGCCACATGTGCTCTCGCAATTGCCGTCTTGTCCTCGCGCCATATGTTAGAGCTTCAGTCACCTGCGGCCGTGTGACCATGCGATTGACGCTGGCATCGGATGAAAAGCCCCAACGCTCTGACACACGATGGATTTGTCCGCGCGTGCGCGGCGTCCCAGCGAGTTCGGTCACGGCGCCAACAAGGCGACGATGATTGATGTAATTTCGGACGCCTCCTTCGACGTCGAACAGGCGATAGAGCGAGGCGCGCGATACAGCGAAGTTCTGCAAGATCAGCGTGGCCGAGAGATTTGGCGAATCCAAGCGTTGCTCGATGAAGAGCTGGATTGCGCGTTTCAGGCTTTCTCGGAATTGGGCGGTGGCGGACTTGGACGCCGTTTCGGGCGACATGGCGACTTCGATACAGCCGAGGAAACGCCGCACGTCGGCAGGAGCGATCATCGTGGCTCCGCCTTTCAACTGTGCGAGCAGATTATCCATTTCACGGCCTATCAATTGTCCAATTTGCGAGTGTGCCGAATAGGCCAGCGCATGTGGGGCGTCAGAAGGTCGATAATTGATGGCGTCATGGGGAACGAAAAAGCTGTGACACTCATTATCGGTATGGAGGGATGTAAAAGGGCGGCAATAGTCAAGCAGGGTTATGGCGCCGGTTGCGCATTCTACCGGTAATCCAGCGCTTTCGACCGAGGCACAGCCATAGGCGTAACGATGGACATGGATTTGCGCGCCGGCTTCGTTGATGTGCCAGTTGCGCCGCTCCGCCGCCATGCTGTAATAGTGTGAGTTGCTGATCGTTATCGGGTCCATGAACCAGGACGCGGAATTATAGTCTTTTCGCGCGTCATCCTTATTCAATGGCGCAATACCGAAAATCGTAGCACAGGTATCGATCCACGCGTCGACAGATCCCGCCTGATAGCTGGAGAAGACCGGAATGCTTTCGGTTGGTTGGGAAAATTCAAGCGGTTTCATGATGTCCCCTCACGCGTCCGTCGATTTCATCAGGCGGGAAAACGACTAATTAGGTCTGGGATGAATCTATGAATCAATGGAACGCTTGTCGACGTCGGCTTGTTGTCGTGATGTCTCAAACTTTAAGGTGCGGGTGGGTTTAAGCGGACCTCGTTCTGGTGTCGCTATGAGCGAAAAATTGACGTTCCCGTCCTTGTTGCAAATCGTTCTCACTGCCGTGACGCCGGGTCGCACAAAAAGGGGGGAGAAAAGCCCGTGAAAAAGGATAGGATTAAGCAGCGTCTTCGTATTGCCCTAGGCAGAAAAGCGTCTTATCGGAGCGCAAAGATTTCGTGTGGTACGTTTGAGGAGAGGTGTTGAAAATGTCCGAAGTCGAACGATTAGCGCTCGATTATATGCCGGT
>ERZ1740072.964-NODE-964-length-11393-cov-4.166079_pt1 | contig 11393 bp, 9 predicted proteins | sample MGYA00581733_ERZ1740072 | MGnify/ENA primary metagenome ERZ1740072 (study PRJEB43018, sample SAMN04849741) | marine metagenome | isolation source: floating plastic debris | place: Pacific Ocean | collected 2008-08-30 | study: EMG produced TPA metagenomics assembly...
GCTGGGGTTGAGCTTTAGCGGCAAATCAGCCGGGGCGTTTTGGCAGCAGCGCTCGACTCAGGCTGGGACCAATGCCGCGATCGCGACTATTGCGGTTTTGGCGATTCTCGGGTTGGTGAATTTTGTCGCGGTGCAAAATGCCGCCCGGTTTGACCTCACCGAAACCCAGCTGTTTACGCTGGCTCCCGCCTCAAAGACGGTTGTGCAAGCGCTCGAAGCGCCGGTGCAGGTCGTTGTCTTTGATGCGGTGCAAAATCCTCAGGACGTCCAGCTCCTGGAAAGCTATCGTCAGGCCAGCGACAACTTCACCTTTGAATTTGTCGATCCGTAGGCAAAACCCACCCGAACACAGGCGTTTGGGGAAACCCAAGCGGGCATGGTGTTTGACGAGGTGGGCGAAGAGCGCCGCTTTTTGCAAACCATTGGCAACACGGCCAACGCGGCCAACCCGGGTGCTGCCGCCACCCTGTCAGAACGGCAGCTCACCAATGCCCTAGACCAAATTGTCAGCGATCGCACCCTGGCGGTGTATTTTGTGCAAGGCCATGACGAACCGCTGATTGAAGGGCCAGAGGCGCAGCTGGGGCAGGCGGTAGCGGCCCTGACGGGCAAAGACTACCAGGTGCAGACGCTGAATTTGGCAGCTGCGCGCACGGTGCCCGAAGATGCCGATGTCGTAATTGTGGCTGGCCCCGCCCAAGATTTTTTTGCTGCCGAAGTGGCGGCGTTGGAAGCCTATCTGTCAGCCGGGGGCGGGCTGCTGTTGATGCTTGATCCGCGATCGGACGGCGGACTCAATGCCCTGCTCGATGATTGGGGCGTTGTTTTAGACGATCGACTGGTGCTCGACACCTCTGGGGCGGGGCAGTTTGTTGGGCTTGGTCCTGCGGCTCCTATCGTGAGCAACTATGGCGATCACCCCATCACCCAAGACTTTGGCGATGGTCGTTCCTTTTTTCCGTTAGCGCGCCCGATCGAAAGCCGAGAGCTGCCCGACACCACCACGACGCCGCTCTTGCTAACCGATCCGCAAAGCCGCGCCGAAGCGATTTCTGATACGGGCGATCTCAATTTTGCCCCCAATGCCCCCGCTGATGGACCGTATGTGTTGGGTGTGGCTCTCAGCCGTCCCGCCGATCTCACCGCCACGATGCCTGCACCAGTAGCGGCCGAGGCGGATGAGGGTGCTGAGGCTGAGAACGCTGAGGAAACTGCCCCCGCCGCTGACGCAGCGGAGCCGGATGCCGAGGCCAATGAAACGGATACCGCAGTTGATGACGCTGCAGCAGGTGATGCAGCCGAGTCTGAAGCAGCCGCAACGTCTGACCCAGAAGCCGATAGCGCAGTGATCGATGAAGGTGTGACGGATGAAGCCGGTGACGCCGAGCCCGAGGCGTCATCTCTGGCCACCGTAGAAGAAGCGGCAGAAGACCCCGATTCAGCCACGCCGCCGGCAGATGTCCCCGATGACACGGCCTCTCCGGACGCTCCCGATGGTGCCGATCCGCTGGCAGAAGAAGACGCGACAGACCCGACGACGACTGAAGCACTAGCCGATGAATCTCGTCTAGTGGTGATTGGCAACACCAGCTTCGCGATCGATGGTTCCTTTGACCAACAGCTCAACGGCGACGTGTTTCTCAATGCGGTGAACTGGTTAGGGCAGGAGAGCGATGCCACCCTTTCGATTCGGCCTAAAACCGTTACCGATCGCCGCTTGGCAATGACGGGGCAGCAGGCTTGGGGGCTGAGCATTTTTTCGCTGTTGGTGCTGCCGGCGACGGGGCTAGCATTGGCAATTTTGATGGCCTGGCGGCGACGGTAACCGATGAAACTACAGCGCAGCACGATGATTTTGGTGGCGACTGCCCTTGTGATGGGGGGCGTAGTGCTGTTTACGCAAGCCCGCCAGGGCGACCCCACTCGGTCAACTACCGGGCAGTCTAATGCTGCCGCGACCCCAGTATTTGAGTTCGAAGAAGCCGACGTAGTCGGGTTAAGTATCGAAACCCAGGACCAAACCGTGGTTTTTGAGCGGGGCGAAGGGGGCTTTTGGCAGATGACGCAACCTCAGCAACAGCCCGCCGAGGAAGCCGCGATCGCCTTTTTGCTCAGTCGTTTAACGACCGATGGTTTGGTACAGACGACGACAATTGATGTCAGTGACCCGGCCGAGTTTGGTCTCGACGCGCCCTTTGCTACGGTGAATCTCACCCTGGCGGATGAAACAACTCATCAGCTAGTGCTAGGCGCTGCTGATTTTAGTGGTCGCCACTATTACGCGCTGATCGACCCTGAAACTCTGCCGCTGTCTGAAACCACCGGCGACATTGACGCCGCCATCGTCACAGAAAATATTCGTAACGGCGTTGATCGCCCTTTAGAAGAGTGGCAGGCCGTGATCGACGAAGCGCCCGCCGCCGAGGATGACGATAACACTGATCCTGAAGCCGCCGCTTCCCCGGATGATGCCGCCTCAGACAACGACGTGGAGGCTGACAGTGAAGCCGCCCCCGCTGATGATGGTGAGGCCAGTGAGGAACCGGATGACGCCATTGAGTCTGACGATGTCTCTCCTCCTGACGAGCCGGACGACTCCTAAACCCAGCGGCAAAGGATCTCAAAAAGCTGCTTGCAGGTACTCTGGTTAATGGCTGTTTAGGGACTCAACTGGCCCAACTGGTCCAATTGCTATGACGACGCCACCGACGCTTTATCCTTCTGCTACGCTGCTGATTTCTTGCCCTGACCAGCAGGGATTGGTGGCTAAAATTGCCAACTTTATCTACTCTAATGGCGGCAACATCATCCATGCCGATCAGCATCGTGATGGGGCCAGCGGCCTATTTCTGTCGCGTATTGAATGGAGTCTGGCGGGTTTTAATCTGCCCCGTGACTTAATTGGGCCAGCCTTTAACGCGATCGCGCAGCCCTTGCAAGCTGACTGGCGGCTCTGCTTTTCTGACGCGATGCCGCGCCTGGCCATCTGGGTCAGTCGCCAAAATCATTGCCTGCTAGATTTGCTATGGCGGCATCAGGCTCAGGAATTTGCCGCCGAAATTCCGCTCATCATCAGCAATCACGAGACCCTGAAGCCCATCGCCGACCAGTTCAACATTGCCTTTCACCACGTGCCGATCAGCAAGGCCACTCGAGCTGAGCAAGAAGCGCAGCAGCTCGCCCTCCTCAAGCAATACGACATTGATTTAGTCGTTCTGGCTAAATACATGCAGATTTTAAGTGGCGACTTTTTGCGACAATTTGCCAATGTCGTCAATATTCACCACTCATTTTTGCCCGCCTTTATGGGGGCGCAACCCTATCACCGTGCCCACGAGCGGGGTGTCAAAATCATTGGCGCCACGGCTCACTACGTTACCGAAGCACTCGATGCTGGCCCGATCATCGAGCAGGATGTGGTGCGAATCACCCACCGTGATGATGTTAAAGACCTGATTCGCAAGGGCAAAGATTTAGAAAGAATTGTGCTGTCACGCGGCGTGCGACTGCATTTGCAGAATCGAGTTTTGGTCTATGGCAACCGTACCGTCGTTTTTTCTTGACCACAGGCTCCGGCGATCGCGCTAGGAGCCTGCAGCTGCCTGCCCCCAAATTTGACGCCCTCTACCCTCTTTATGGTCATCGAGTCCGCGCAGCACCGGGAGCGCCATCTTGATGCGCCTCCCAGAAAATTAGGGGCTTCTCTGAGGCTCAGCCAGGGAGAAGCCCGGCGCTTGATCTAATCTTCTTCCCAGCAGTCGACTGCGAGCAGATCGCTAATCGGATCCTTGGTGGAAAACTCAAAATCTTCCAGCTCTTGACGCCAGTGAGACCACTCATCGCCAAACAAAAACGCAATCTTCCAAATGCTATCGCTCGGCTTGACGACATTGCGCTTGACGAGTGATTTTACCTGCCGTTGAAACTTCGCCATCGGGTGAGCAACCTGTTGGCTCATAGTCGTTTCGCTCATATTCAAGTTTTTAAAAAACCTTTAGAAATTACAAAAACAGCAAAGCGGTGATCAAACGAAGTGATCAGAGAGAATTTTTTCGCCACAAGGCTCTAGAAGGTCATCAGCACCTGCATAGCTGTGCTTAAATCCTTGAGTCATGCCCGATCGCGACGATGGCAAAAATTCTCTAAACAGCTTCTGAAACTATTGAAATGCTGTTTATTTCGCTTCCAGTTGCACAACATAACACAAGAAACAGCATTCAACGACAAAAAGTTGATCGGTTAGCCGTATTCTGTTGTTGAAGCTGCCCATCTACATAACAGAATATCGGCTGGTCAGCGATTGTCATCTATCAGCCGATAGAGTTTGACAGGGCAAGCCTGCCTTGGGTCACTGAGTTGACGCGACCTCATAGCCAAGCAACCGCAGGATCAGGCTCAATCTCTCAACCAAGCGGTGTTGGCCTGCGAATGGCCAGAAACGCTAGCCGCGATCGGCGAGGTTGTGACTCATATCTCTAGAGCGGGCGGTTTCTGCCCCCCTAGACAGAGGTGTCAGGGGTTATGGGGAGAGCTATCTTAGTAATAGACGCTATTGAATTGCCTGTGCCTGACCCTACCGCTTCACCCAATGCTGCTTAAGAGACTCTGCCCACCTCAAAACAAGGAACCGCCAAAGCGATTCCCTCCTTGATGGGCAAGCCAGCGATCGCGGGAACGTATCAGCCAGACCATGCCAGCGTCGTCTCAGCGTTAGAAAAGCTGCTGCTAGAGCGGTCGGGCGATCGCCACTTGGTCTTGATTCAAGACTTTCCTGACCCGGATGCGCTGTCGTCGGCTTGGGCATATCAGCTGATTTGCAAAAACTACAATGTCGACTGCGACATTTACTATGGCGGCACCCTCAGCCATCAGGAAAATATCACCCTGGTGCGCCTGTCGGGACTGCCGGTACGACGGTGGAATCCGCAAACCAAAACCGGGCCAGATCTCAGCAAATATCAGGCCTACGTCCTGCTTGACACCCAGGGCACAACCTGCCAGCTAATCCGCACGGTGGAAGCCTCGCAACTGCCGCTGTTTCTGGTCGTGGATCACCACGCCCCACAAAAAGAGATCGATGCCAACCTGGTTGACCTGCGCCCTCAGATTCGCGCGACGGCCACCATTTTGACCCAGTATTTGCAGAGTGAGCAGCTGCTGGTGCTCGATAAAAGCAATAGTACTCACGTCAAATGTGCCACTGCCCTGATGCACGGCATTCGCTCTGACACCAGCAACCTGATGCACGCAGGCGAGGCCGACTTTGGCGCGGCGGCGTACCTAAGCAACTACTATGATCCGCAGCTGCTGGCCGCAATTTTGCGCGCCTCGCGATCGAAACGAGTGATGGATGTGATCGAGCGATCGCTGCGCAACCGCAAAGTCCAAAACAACGTGACGATCGCGGGGGTAGGCTATCTGCGCTATGACGATCGCGATGCCATTCCCCAGGCCGCTGACTTCTTAGTCACCGAAGAAAACGTGCACACTGCTGTGGTTTACGGCATCGTTCACGATGAAGACGAAGAGTTAGAGGTCGTGATTGGCTCGTTACGCACGAGCAAAATCACCCTCGACCCCGACGAATTTATTAAAGAAGCCTTTGGTCAAGATCCAGAAGGGCGCTTCTTTGGTGGCGGTCGTACCACAGCGGGCGGGTTTGAAATTCCCATTGGTTTTCTCTCGGGTTTTTACGAAAACAGCGACTACAACCGCTTAAAGTGGGAAGTCTTTGACACCCAGGTCAAACAGAAGCTGTGGCGACTGGTCAACCCCGAAGATGGCCTTATCTCCACCGACTAAATTGCCGCTGACTGAGCTATACCTGATGCGCCATGGCATTGCCGCCGAGCGCGGCACCTATCGCGTGGATGACGACCGCCCCCTGACCGATGCCGGGAGAGCGCGTACCCGCGCCGTGGCGCTGCGGCTACTTGCTCTAGGCTGTCAGAGCGATCAGATTTTCACTAGCCCTTTAGTGCGCGCCCAGCAAACGGCTGAGATCCTTTTAGACGTGGGATTGGCTCCCACCGTCGAACTCAGCGCCGCCCTCGCCCCCGGTGGCGAGCTGGCAGACTGGCTGCCAGCGCTTGCCCAGTGGCAGGCGCAGTCTTCAGGACGGTTGGCCCTAGTCGGGCACGAACCCGACTTGAGCCATTGGGCACAGCAGTTGGTCACGGGGCAGGTGAGCGATCGCTGGCGGCTCAAAAAAGCGGGTGTGATTGGCCTGCACGTGCCCGCTGCGGAGACGGCGATCGGCAACAGCGAGCTGTTTTGGCTCACTCCCCCGCGTTTGTTGCTGTGAAGATGAGTAGATGCAACGGCTGCCTAAGTGATAGGCTGCAATCCAACGATTGCCGCTGTCAGGGAGGAATGCAGTGAGCCCACGCTTCCTGGCGGCTAGACCACAGGCTCCTTCCTGTAGCAGCGTCCTGCGGTACAGAACGATCAAGCCAAAGTCTGGTATTGAAAGGTCTTAAGCCAATCCAACCGGCACGCCCCGGCAGCGACACGCAGTATTCTAAGGGGCATACCAGTCAAACAGAGTCCGGCTGGGGGCTCTGACTGGGCGCTTTGCCGTAGAAACAGATTGCGGGGCAGGCAAATAGCGGCGCACATCAACTATATGGGAGCGATCCAAAGATGACAGTTTGTGACTACAAGCCCGGTCTGGAGGGAATTCCGGCAACCCAATCGGCGATTAGCCACGTCGATGGCACACAGGGGATCTTAGAGTATCGCGGCATTCGGGTCGAAGAGTTGGCCCACCAGAGCACGTTTTTAGAATCAGCTTATCTGCTGATTTGGGGCGGGCTACCGACGAAACAAGCCCTGGAAGACTTTGAACACGAGATTCGCAATCATCGACGGTTGAAATATCGCATCCGTGACATGATGAAGTGCTTCCCGGAGGGCGGCCATCCGATGGATGCTCTGCAGGCCTGTGCAGCGGCCTTGGGGCTGTTCTACTCAAAACGAGCCTTAAACGATCCCCTCTATATTCAAAAGGCTGTGGTGCGGCTGCTGGCCAAAATTCCCACCATGGTCGCGGCCTTTCAATTGATGCGGAAGGGCAACGACCCCGTACGCCCGCGTGATGACTTGGATTATGCCGCCAATTTTTTGTACATGCTCAATGAGCAAGAGCCCGACCCGCTGGCCGCGCGCATTTTTGACATCTGTTTGACCCTGCATGCCGAACACACCATCAATGCTTCGACCTTCTCCGCGATGGTGACGGCATCGACGCTGACGGACCCCTACGCGGTGATCGCCTCGGCCGTGGGCACGCTGGCGGGGCCGCTGCATGGTGGCGCCAACGAAGAAGTCATTGACATGCTGGAGATGCTCGGCAGCGTCGATAATGTACGCCCCTTTGTGGACGATTGTGTCAAACACAAGAAAAAGATTATGGGCTTTGGTCACCGCGTCTATAAGGTGAAAGATCCGCGCGCTAAGATTCTGCAAAAGTTAGCCGAACAGCTGTTTGAAAAATTTGGCGGTGATGAATATTACGACATTGCCTTAGAACTTGAGCAGGTCGTTACAGAGCGTTTAGGCGACAAAGGCGTTTATCCCAACGTCGATTTTTATTCGGGACTGGTGTATCGGCGGTTGGGTATTCCTACCGATCTCTTTACACCGGTATTTGCGATCGCCCGCGTCGCTGGTTGGCTGGCGCACTGGAAAGAACAGATCAAAGAAAACCGCATCTTTCGACCCACCCAAATCTATACCGGCTCCCACGGCCAAAAGTATGTGCCTTTGGCTGAGCGCCCCCAAATTTGGGATCGATCGCTGGCCAACGGGCATGACCAGTGATGGGTTGTACCCCTCTTGTCACTGTGCGATTTAGCACCGATATTAAGGCAGTGACGATTTTCAGGAACTCTATCCCTCCAATTTATTGGGGGGATTTTTTGTGGGCGATCGCCAGGGGCAGGGGCAGAGCCCATCGCGAAAACGGGTTTTGACCCGGGCAGCGAAAATCAGACGGCAATCATTCCGCCAAAAGGTATAGTTCGACACCTTTGCAGCTGATCGAGATGCATACAGTAAACATGTTCCAAAGTTATTCAGGTGTTGGCCAGACCTCAACGCGGCCTCAGTTACCAACCGATCATGTCTGAGGCGTCGATACGGTACTCGCTGGCTGAGCGAGCTGGCAAAATAAGGATAAATTGGCTCCTGGCGAGCCTGTGAGCAGGGGCCCTGGTCGCTCTATCGAGCTGCTCTGGTAAGTTGGCAATGATCATCTGTGAAGCGTAATGGTATTAGATGCTCGAGATATGATTCAGCCTGCAGCAGCAGCGTCTGAAAAGAATATTAAGGAAGTGCTGGCCCAGGGGGCCGCAGGCGTCTCGTTGCGCTCGGTGACCAAAAAATACGGCAGCTTCACCGCGGTCGAAAACCTCCTGCTAGACATTCCGGCGGGGTCTTATTGTTGTTTGTTAGGGCCGAGCGGCTGTGGCAAAACCACCACGTTGCGGATGATTGCCGGTCACGAGTCGATCTCCAGCGGCGATATTTATATTGGCGATCGCCGCGTGAATGCGCTGCCCCCGGCCAAACGCAACACGGCGATGATGTTTCAAAACTACGCCCTGTTTCCCCACAAAACGGTGTGGCAAAACGTTGAGTTCGGGTTGCGGATGCGGCAGGTGCCCACCGCCGAACGTCGCGTTCGCGTGGGCGAAATCTTGGAACTGGTGGGATTAAGCCAAACGAGAGATCGCAAGCCGGATCAGCTCAGCGGCGGGCAGCAGCAGCGCATCGCCCTAGCCCGCGCCTTGGTCACCCGCCCTCAGGTATTGATGTTAGATGAGCCCCTCAGCGCCCTTGATGAAAACCTGCGAGTGCGGATGCGCAGCGAACTCCGCAATATTCAAAAGCAGTTTGGCCTCACCTTTATTCAGGTCACCCACCATGTGGAAGAAGCCTTCTCCCTCTCCTATCATATTGTCGTGATGGATCACGTGCATATCGACCAGGTCGCCACACCCAGTGACCTATTTGCGAAACCCGCTTCAAAATTTGTGGCGAAATTTATTGGCGACAACAACATTTTTGAAGGCACCGTGCTTAACGCCGTCCCTGATAGCGATGGCCTCGACATGATTGAGTTAGCGGTGACAGGCCTCGGATCGATCTTTAGTCGGGGGCAGGCCACATCGGTGGGGCAAACTGCTGCCTGCTCAGTGCGCCCGGACCTGCTCACCATCGTGTCACCGGCGGACGGCACGCCTTCGCCCCAGGTGAATCACCTCACGGCCCGAGTCGTTGATGTCGAGCTGACCGGCTACGTCACCCGCGTGGGGCTCCTGACCGAAGCTACTGGCCAAGAGCTGCTGTACAAAGTGCGCACAGCTGACTGGGCGGACGCCGGTATCAGCGAAGGTCAGACGGTTAACCTGCGCTGGTCGGCGCACGACTGCGTGTTTCTGGCAGATTGATCGGACTGTGATTGGTCGGACTGTTGACGAATCGCCTTAATCTGCCCTTAAATCGTCTCAATTCTGCAAGGAGAGCTCTCATGGCTAATGTTTCTCGTCGTTACGTGCTTCGAACTGGGCTGGCAGCGGGGGCGGCAGTGGCTGCTGCCCGCTGCGGCGGTGCTCCCGAAGGGACGCCAAACAATCCAGCGACCGGGCCCGAGGTCAATACCAACCAGATTAAAGATGTCACCCTGCGCCTGATTGGCACCGGCGTCTCTCAGATCAACGAGATTCGCGATAAGGCTCAAGAAGACCTAGGCTTTAGCCTAGAAATGCGGGCCCTCAGCACCGAAGAAAACAATCAAATTGCCATCACGCAGCCCGATCAGTACGACATCTTTGATGGGGAATATTTCAGCTTGCCGCTGGTGGTGCCCTCGGGCAACCTGCGACCCATCGAGATTGCTAAAGTCAGTGACTGGGACAAAATCGTCTCCTTTTTCACCAGTGGCAAATACGAGGGCATGCCCGTTGAAGCCTCTCAAGGGACAGCCCCCTATAAAGTGATGTATCTGACCGGGCCAGATTCTACCGAGTTTTCCGAAACGCCTACCGACTTTGCCACGCTGATTCCTTTCCAGTACAACGCCGATACGCTGGGCTATCGGCCTGACTTGATCAACCGCCCGATCGAAACCTGGGGTGAGCTATTCAACGAAGAGTTTCGGGGCAAGACGTCGATTCTCGACATTCCCCAAATCGGCATCATGGACGCCGCGATGGTGGCTGAGGCCCTGGGATTGATGACATTTGCCGATAAAGGCAACATGACCAAAGCCGAAATCGATCAGATTATTGGCATCCTCAAAGAGCAAAAGGCCGCCGGTCAGTTTCGCGCCTTTTGGAAGACTTTCGACGAGTCGGTCAATCTGATGGCTTCGGATGAGGTCGTTTTACAGTCCATGTGGTCACCGGCGGTGGCCGCCGTGCAATCGCAGGGCATTGAATGCATTTACGCGCCGCTAAAAGAGGGCTATCGCGGCTGGGGTGGTGGCGTCGGTCTGTCGAAGAACCTGGAAGGCATTCAGCTCGATGCCGCCTATGAGTATCTGAACTGGATGCTGGAAGGTTGGGTGGGGGCCTTTTTGGGTCGTCAGGGCTATTACAGTGCGGCACCGGAGAATTCTAAGCAGTACATGTCAGAGGCAGAATGGGCCTACTGGTATGAGGGCCAACCGGCCTCTGAGGACATGGTGGATCCGTTTGGTAAGACGCTGGCCAAGTCAGGAAACGTTCGCGATGGCGGGGCCTTTAAGGAGCGCTTTGGCAACATTGTTTGCTGGAATTCCACTATGGCAGAGAACACTTACCTCGTCCAAAAGTGGAATGAGTTCATTGCCTCCTAGTACTGCCTCCGTTCGGGTCGCTATCGATTGGCCGAAAGTTGCCAAAAGTCATGCTTGGTAATGCTTCTCGGCCAGGCTTGGGCGGGTGACTTCACCGCCTACGGCACTTTTCCTGAAGCCAGGAGCGGTTGACCTGAAGTCTGCTGAGGATATTGAGGGGCGTTGCTTACCAATAGCGGCCCCGATTTTAGGGGTTTGGCACGGCTGAACCCCACCGGTGATTTCGCTCGGTGCAAATTCTAGTGATCTTCTCCTGTCGGAGAAATTTGGCTTTTATGTCTAAGACCTGGACAGTCTTCAAACCCTATCTGCTGGCCGCTCCTCAGGCGATCGCCCTGGCTATTTTTTTGGTCTTCCCGATTGTGCTGATTGGGGTCGTGAGTTTTTGGGAGTTCAACGGCTATTCCATGACGCCAGCCTTTACGCTGGACAATTACATCGGCATTTTTACCTCTCGGGTCACCCTCCAGACCTATCTCAATACCTTTAAATTTGTCGTGCTGGTCTGGCTGGCGACGCTGTTGAATGCCTATCCGGTCGCCATTTTTCTGTC
>ERZ1740072.965-NODE-965-length-11391-cov-4.159404_pt1 | contig 11391 bp, 10 predicted proteins | sample MGYA00581733_ERZ1740072 | MGnify/ENA primary metagenome ERZ1740072 (study PRJEB43018, sample SAMN04849741) | marine metagenome | isolation source: floating plastic debris | place: Pacific Ocean | collected 2008-08-30 | study: EMG produced TPA metagenomics assembly...
CAGCTGCCAGTGGCGCTGATACTGGTGGGGCGCACAGCCCACCTGCTGACGAAAACAACGAATCAAATAATAGGGGCTGAGGTTGACCAGCTGGGCCAGCTCATCGAGGGATACATTTTGAGTGTAGTAAGCTTCGAGATAGGCCCGGGCAGAAGCAACAGCTTTGGATTCTGGTTTGGCCGGTCTGATGTCAAAAGAATTTTCTGCACTTAGCTCGAACAGCTTTGACAGTAGCTCTAACAGCAGAGACTGTTGTTGGAGCTGGGGGGTAGCCGGTGTCATTAGGGCATGAAAAAGGTCATAAAAGACGGGCTGTAGAAAGGCTGCTTTGAGAATAGGCGCTTTGAAATAGGGAATCCCCTGGCCAGGCCAGTCTAGCTGTGTCAACACCTGCTTGATTAGCGGCGGCTCAATATAAAAATTGCGAAAACCCCAGCCTTCTGGAGAAGCCACCTGTCCTGTGTGAATGTCGCCTGGGTTGATCAGATTAAAACTGCCGGGGCTGTGGAAATGATTTTCGCCATGGTGCTGACAGCAGCCTTGACCGCTCTCATTGAGGCCAATGGTGTAGGCCCCATGAAAGTGTTTGCCAAATCGATGGCTGTGCAGCTGCGCTTCAAAAAGTTCGATACCTGGCAGACTTGTTTTCCAAAGACGGGCTGAGTTTGACACAGATTAGTTGTGGGCAGCAGATGTTTAGCTAGCCTATCAAATTCTGTAACAGTTTCTGCCAGTAGACCGGTGCGCCAACATCTTAGGAAATCAGGACAGTTTTATATTATCTTTTGAAGATTAATTTTGTTTATCTAACTCTCAGCTGGATCTTAACTCATCGTGCGTAGCGTCTCAGAAGACCTCCCTATCTTGAAGATGTAAGAGGTAATCACCCAGTGGTTATCGCCTGAACTGAGGTTTTTGAAATGAAACGCTTTTTATTATCCGCACTAACTGTTTTGATGTCCACAGGCGCACTTGCTGGCGTTGCCAATGCACAACAGATTAGCTTAACCGATAGCAGAGGTGATTTAAATGGAGATGGTAGAGTGACTCTTCATGAAGTGGTTACCTATAACCGCGACCAGCGCGATAAGAGCTAGATTCGACAATGTTGTTTACTGGCAGCTTCGGTGGGTTAACGCGGCATTGCTGACGCACAGCGGCTTGGCGCTAACCCACCCTGCACTGAAAGTGTCAGGGCTAATTGGGGCAAAACCCACTACACGCACCAGCGTTCTCGCAGGGTAGGTGTGGAGAGATCGCTAAAAGCTCTATATGTCAGGCATCACAGCCAGCGTTGTCCCTTCAGTGGACAGCCCTCGAGTAGCGGTGGGTTTTGAACCCGGCGTGGGTGAATGCCTCACAACCGGTCTGTAAGATACAAGCGGCCAACCCTCAGCCCACGCCAAATTGTTGAAATCCGGCATGAGTTGACATCTCTTTTTTAGTCTGTTAGTCTACCCGGATCCGTCGGGTCAAAATGGCCATCATTTCATTGGGTCGCCCCGTCGGTAGCGGCCTGCTCCAGTCGTTGGGCTCAGCATAGTTGAGCTTGTGCAGCAATTTGATAGTGTTCAGAATGGCTGTAAGACTGCCAAACAGCGTATGGTTGACGTTCTCGTAGTCATACTCGGGCAGGGTGTTGTTGGCAGGGGGAACATTGGACGCCCCTGCGCCCTGGGTTGAATCTTGAAACATGGGATTTGGTCTCCGGATACGGTACAGGTCCCCCCTAGGGCTGTGCCGAGACACAACCCTAGGAGGGTGGAGCCAAAACCCAATACCCAGCGACTCCTCAGAGATTTTGCAAATCGGAGCTACTGGGCCATAATGGCCAAAGCTGCCGGGATTGTATGCTAATCCTGGAAGTTAGCTGTCGGCGTGGTGTTGTCGCACCTGCCGACAGTGCCAAATATTGAGTTCTGAAGTTAGGCCATGGCGATGCCACAGCCCTAAAAAGAACATACGCTCTATGGCCAGTAGCCGTCAAGTAAAAGATTGTGACTGAAGCGATGAGAGAAAAGCCCCTTACTATACCCGACATGTGAATAGTATTAGGGATGAAAATTTTATAAGATCCAAAAATTAATGCTGAAGAGGCGTTAGAGACATTTCATGGAACGTCTGTACGGCAAGAAGTAGGACCTAATTAAATTCTCAATCCCAGCAGGCGAATAATTCAAATTCAGCGGACGGTTTGCAAGTCGCTGGTTGGATTGTTTGTCAAGGATATAGGCCAACCGCTAATTTGAGTTGTTAGACCTATAGGTGAGACATGATCGAAATTAGACAGCCTCGTGTTGTCGATGCGATGGCTATAGCGGAACTCTTGGAGTCGCTCGGCTATTCGGATACGGCATCATTTATCGACGAACGCATTATGCAACTTCTTTCACATCCAGACGAGGAACTCCTTGTTGCCATTGATGGCGACAGGATCATCGGTATTATTTCGCTTCATTTTATTCCGCAGCTAGCTTTGGCGGGGGACTTTTGCCGCATCAGCTATTTCTGTGTTTCTGAGACGGCTCGAGGGGCAGGTGTAGGTGCAATGATGGAAGAGCGAGCAGTGAAAATTGCTCGTGAGCATAACAGTGACCGAATTGAGGTTCACTGCAATTCAAGGCGTGTAGATGCACATCGCTTCTACTTCCGGCAAGGCTATGGTGAATCACCTAAGTATCTGCTTAAAAAGCTGGCGTAAATATAACAAATCGCTTTGGAACAGCTTTTGTTAGCGTACCCGCCGCCCCAGACCTACCAGCCCAATCAGACCCAACAGTCCCAACATCATCCCCGGCTCCGGGACTTGAGTGACAGGCACCGGCGACACCACCGGCTCCAGAACAACAACTGGTGGTGCTGGCGGGATGGCTGGTTCAGGCGGAGCCACAACTGGCGGTGCTGGCGGCGCAGCGACTGGCGGCGTTGGTTGTGCAGCGACCGGCGGCGTTGGCGATACTGGCACCACACCCACACCACCAGGAGCAAAGTTAGGACGCTGCCTTAGAAAAAACAAGTCATTTGGAGCATTATCCAGGATGAAATAGCGAAAGGTAACGGTCTGATTTGGATTGACCACACCCCCCGAAAAATTTACAAAGTCTCGTACATCCGTCACTTCATCAACGGTCGAAAATGCATCTGACGTCGGTCTGACAGAATTAAACTGCTGGGCAAATGACAGACCATCTTCTTCGGGGCTAGCAACCCCAAACTGTTCCTGGAGCTCATGATCAAAGAAAATCCAGGGCGTGTCAGTACGGTTTGTTAGCACGGATTCAAGTCTAAATCCGATAAAGCCCGAGCTGCGTAATCCCTGAACTGAGGTAAATAGGTCTATATTTGGCCCAGTCACATCCTGAAAGATCCGTAACGTATCTGTGCCTACTTCGCCCCCTGTAATAACAAAGTCACCGGCAACCTCACTAAACCCCAAATCTTCTAAAACAAGGCTGGCAGCTTTAGCTGGAGCTGCTAAGAGTCCTAGGGCGAGCAATACGATGACAGGCAGTCCCTGTCTGTGGCGAATCAAATTGGGAACAGCGCTCAGCGACATATTTAAAGAAATTAAATCCTGCTTTGCCCAGTCTAGCGAAGCAAAATCAGATTATGTTGATTTTGCAACCGTGAAAACCCATAAAATTCCTTGCAAGGCTTGCTGTTTAGTGAGCAACAGACTTTTTTAGAGAGCTTAATAAATCTTCTAGCTGTGTGGTCAGTCGATCTAAGGTGCTGTTTTTACTCAAAATAGGCCGCCCGTGTTTCAGTAGGCTGGCCATGCTGTCGACTGTAGACCGGCTTAGTGGCCCTGCTATGGGCCGATGTACCAAGGTCTGCTGGCCCCACTTAGCCCACAGCCTCCCTGCCTGGAGCGACGAGCGCAGTCCCCGGGCATAGGGTGGATAGTCTGATAGCGGTAACAGTACCCAAGGTCGGTATGGTACCCCAATAGAGGCGCACCAGTCTTGCCATTTAAAGCTGAGAATTCTAGGACTGGTCACAACAGGAATCCAGGCCGTTCTCAGAGCTCCCGCCTCAATTGCAGCATGCATGGCTTCAGCGAGGAAGACGTCAGATTCACTGATGGCCTGCAAAATCCGCTCTATGGGCCAGCGAGGATCAATATAATCAATGCCCACTTCATTACACAGTGTCTTCCAGACGACATCTGCAAAGCTGGCATGGTGAATATGGGGCATAAAGGCGTGGGAGCACTTCTTTACTCCGGTCGGTCTAAAACAGCGACGAACTAAAAGACCACCGTCGGTAATCGCCTGCTCACGGGGTAGCTTTAATCGTTTAGCCGACAGCGGCCCCCGTACACAAGCAATGTGCCAGTGCGCCGGAATCTGTGACAGCGATTGCTCATAGCCAGCGCCACTACTAAAAATAATTAGACGCTGGGCGGTGGCGGTTCGTTCTAGTAGACGATGGGTGAGGAGTGTACCTGTGCCAACAAATTGGGTAGATTCATCACTATCAAAGAAGTTTGGTAACAGCTGGGGCCACAGCCAGGTATTGAGTTCATCCCCAAAATTTGGCTGACCGTCACGACGGCGATAGTAAAAAATCTTCATGCCTTATCCATCGGGTGCCGTCCTATAAAACGCTGCCCGTACGCTGTTCGTCTTTTGATTTGGTGGGTACGTTAACCATATCAAATAAACAATGAAAGCAAGGACTTCTATCCTAACTCTGCTGCTAAATAATAGCTCTTTTGGGGCAGCAGACAGAGTCGATGCGCTGATTTATGTCGGCTTTATTAAGCAACAGCTGCCCACAACAGCTATTAAATCAGTCTATTTACTGCTAAAAACTGTTTTCATAGTCTTCTAAATCTTTTGAGAGAGTATTAATGCTTCAGTTTAGAGCCGAGCAGCTAGGCAGTGCCATTTTAGAACTGCAGTACAGTAACTTTTGCGGGGTTGCCCATGTGGAAACCCTATCCCATGCTCTAGATCTGAAGTATTCCAGGATTCTGGTGTTTTCAAATGGAGAGATCACCTACGGTGGACTTCATCTGCCAGAGCCTAATGATATATCCCAAAGGTTAGGGCAACACTTTAAGCTACAAATCATGCATGCGGCCCTGCAACTGGCTAGCAAAAAGGTTAAGGATCAGTCCTCTATCCGTCAATATTTAGATCTTTACGTTCGACTTGATCTATTTAATTGGCAGGATGTTGAAACATTTATGCGCAACCAGATTATTCTGACATTGGAGCAGCTTTTGCCCCATGCCGGGACGATCAAATTAAACACGTCTATCTTAATTGATCTTGCCTATGGGGAAGATAGCCATGGGTTTACATGGGAGCAGCTTAAGTATGATATTGCCCAGCGTCAGCGAGTATGGACATCCCTATCCCCTGCGATCACGTCTATAAACGCCATTCCCCGGCGGGTTGAGGGTATTCAACAAACCGTCACCGATCCCTGGGTACAACAACATCTACGGGATGTAATCGATGGTAAGCGAACCCTAGGTGAAATTGCCAATCAAATGAATAGGGATCCGCTGGAATTGGCCCATAGCTATCTGCACTTTGTCCAAATGGGCTGGCTGATTTTTGAGAACAATCAAAACCAGCACACAGCTGTTGAAGATTCGTCGCCAGCGCTCCAAGAACTACCGGCCCAGGATTTACCCATCATACTCAGCGTTGATGATAGCCCTGTTGTCCAGACGATGATCAAACGAGCCGTTGGAAATCGCTATCATCTGCTGCTAGCTAACAATGCTATGGATGCCCTCAATCTGTTGAATCAGGAGAATATCGAGCTGCTGCTATTGGATGTAACCATGCCAGATATCGATGGGTTAGAACTTTGCCGCACCATTCGCAGCATTGCCAAATTCCGCAGCCTGCCCGTAATTATGCTGACTGCCAAAGACGGCATGTTTAATAAAATCAAGGGACAAATGGCAGGCGCAACCCACTATCTCACTAAACCCATCGACCGCCAAAAATTAATAGATGTGTTGGAAAAGTATATTCCTGACTCAGTCATGGTTTAGACTCTCAAACTTTAAGATTCTTCCGTTCTATAGCTAGGTAATAATCTCCTCTCCCCTGGCTGATTCCTAGCCCGTCTGCTTTGTCACAATAATTACTATGGCCACTCAAACCCATCTAATTTTCCAGCTAAACGAGCTACAGTATGGCATTGAGACAACCCATGTTCGAGAAGTCTTTCAGCTGCCGGAGTTAATTCCCATGGCTGATGCGCCCGGTGATATCATTGGCATCCTCAATTTTCGGGGTACGATTCTACCGGTGATGCATCTGGCCAAGCGTCTGGGTCAGGATGGGCCCACGTGCCAGCTGAGTGATAGTGTCATCGTTATTGAGTGGCACGGATTCCAAGTTGGTATGGTTGTCACTCAGGTTCATGCTGTTCAAGCTTTGCTGGCATCAACCATTGAACCAGCTCCTACCTATAACGTTAGAGACTATGCTCATACGGCCTTTGCCACCGGTGTTGCCAAGCTAGATGCTAGTCTGATCGTCTTACTGAATCCGGAGACGTTGATTCGCCACACCGACGACGTGGCGATGATGGTTTGGGAGGCAAAACTCAATGGCCTAGACGATGATTTGGAGCAGTCTGGTGTAGCGTCTCTAGATAATGCGATCGCATCCCCAGACGAGCGAGTTTTACAGACCCAGCAGATACCCGTCCTCACAAATTTTTTCTCTCTTTACTGTCCAAATATTTCACCAGCGGACCGGCAGATTTTTCGTCAGCGAGCCGTCAAACTGAGACACTCTCTAGACGGTTCTGACGCGAGCAGTCTCCTGCCGCTAGCCGTGATAGAGCTGGAAAAAGAGTGTTTTGGTGTAAACCTGCAGCAGGTACGAGAATTTATCAATGTTCGCCATGTCATGCCAATTCCCTGTTGTCCGTCCCACATTATGGGCAACATGAATTTGCGAGGGGAAGTTATGACCCTGTTGGATATTCGTGGCCCTTTGAATCTGACCCAGACGGACAACAACGTCTCTAAAGCCGTTGTCATTGAGGTGGATGATATTGTTGCTGGCATTACAGTTGATCAAGTATTAGATGTGGTTTATTTGCCACCCTCAGAGATTTCCTCAATGCCTACAGCCATACCTAAACACTGCCAGGGGTTCTTTCAGGGAGCTACCCAATATTTTCAAAAGACCTTGAGCATCCTGGATCTCTCCAAAATTCTTAACCAAGGAGGGTTAATTGTTGACCAGGCTGCCTAGGAAATGGCTCAAATTCTATCCATGCTTTCCTACTGCACAGTTTAACTAATAACACAGGAGTGATTAGATGAAGCTTACAAATCAGTTGAAATTTTCCATTATTGGTCTTGCTATTGTTACGATAGGTTCAACTACCTGGGCATACTTCAACACCCGACAAGGTGAATTCGATGCCAGTGTTGTAAATAAGTCCGGTATTGTTCGAGGTGCTACCCAGCGGCTGGTCAAGCTAGAAACGAGTGGTCAGCCCAACGATGAATTGATCCAAGAACTCGATCGGTTGAACGATGCTTTGATCAGTGGTGATACAAGCTTGAAGTTGCCCAAAGCCACCAATGCCGAGTATCTTGGCAAAATCCAGGAGGTCACCAATGCCTGGGAGCAGCTGAAAGCAACCATTGCCCAATATCGCCAAAATCCCGATCTCGAGTCTAAGCTGATTGCGGACAGTGAGGCATTCTTTGAACTCACCAATGATGCAGTATTCGTAGCAGAAGATATTGCCCTCGGGCGAGTCAAGAGGATTGAATTTAGTGAGTTGGGGATTGTGGCTTTTGACCTCCTAGTCTTTGGCTTTGTACTCTGGATTATTCAACAAACCACCAAAGTATTGCAGCAATCTGTGACAACGGTGGCTGACAGTTCCTCAGAGATTGCGTCTACGGTAGAAGTACAGGAGCGTCTTGTGGCTGAGCAGACAAGCTCTGTGACGGTAACGACATCTACTATTGAGGAGCTAGGGGCCGCTTCACTAAGGGCAGCCCAGCAGGCCAGCTCTTCAGCAACAGGTGCGAAAGAAGCGCTAGACCTATCTCAAACCGGCAGTCAAGCGGTAGAAGATACGGTACAAGGAATTGAAGAACTCAGGAACAAGGTGGGTGCGATCGCAGATCAGATTATGCAGCTGAGTGAGCAGACCGACCAAATCTCCACGATTTCAGGTCTGGTGGCGGATGTGGCCGACCAAACCAACATGCTGGCCCTAAATGCGGCGGTAGAAGCAGCTCGAGCAGGCGACCAAGGCAAGGGCTTTGCTGTAGTAGCCGGTGAAATTCGTAAGCTAGCGGATCAAAGTCGGGATTCAGCGGGCAAAATCAACACCCTAGTAAATGCTATTCAGTCCTCCATTAACAGTACCGTGATGGTTACCGACGAGGGCAACAAAACAGCCAAAGTGGGTATTGAGGTAGCCAAAAGTACAGCAGACGTCTTTAACCAGATTGCCAACGCTATTAACGACGTATACTCCAACTCTCAGCAAATTGCCCAGAGTGCTAAGCAGCAGGCGGTAGGTGTACAGCAGGCGGTTTCTGCTATGAATGCCATTAATCTAGGTGCCAAGGAAACAGTGACCGCTGTTGGCCAGGTCCAGACCTCCACCGAGGAACTCAAAACCATTGCCCAAGAACTACAGGTTGCTGTGTAGCCCTTTTTCCCACCGACGCTATGTTTATTGAAGATGAAGAGCTGCGAACGCTCTATCGAAACACCAGCAAGGATCATTTGGATACCTTGGAAATGGGGTTTCTCCACCTAGAGAAACATCCAGATGATCCGGCCAAACTCAAGGAACTCCTACGGGCAACCCACTCCCTCAAAGGCGATTCTCGGATGCTGGGGGTACATGATGCAGAGACCCTGATCCACCAGTTAGAAAACCTGTTAAGTAATTTAGAGAGCGGCGAACGCACGCTTACCCCTACGTTTTGTGACTGTCTGTATCAGGGGCTAGACGCGGTCCGTAAAGTAGCTCACGAGGCGGTGACGGGCGAGGCCTCAAATATCAGCGTATTTCATGTTTTGGCCCAGCTCATGAATGCTGGAGATGCCCCCAGCCCGCCCTCGTCGAGCCTGTCCGAGGCTGACGCTGTTTTGGATGACAGTGTTAGCCTCACGGCCCCTGTCCTGACGCTGGCTCCTATCAACGAGGCGACCGCTGTCACCGATGTACAGGAATTAGAGGAACCAGAGAAACTGGAGGAACTGCCTCGTGAGGTTGTCACTCCAGAGGCAGAAGCTCTAGAAATAGGTACATCCCAGCCAGCGGACACTGGCTCAGATGAGCCCTATCAAATTGATACTGTTCGGGTTGAGTCCCCCAAACTTGACACCCTAATGACCCAAGCGGGCGAGTTGGCGGTCACCAAACGGCGCATTACTCGCCGGATGGATGACCTTGACAAGGTTCTTGTCTTCTGGGAAGACTGGGTCCGAGACAGTGCGTCCAACCGCGTGGCGGTGGATGAGCTGGCCCCACAGCTGGAGACTGACGTGCTAGGCCCTCTGCAAGCATCCCAGCAGATAACCGAAGATCGCTTGAGTCATCTGGGCGATCTGTTAAAGCAGCTGCGTACCCATGCTAGTGAAGATTCTGCCCAGTTAGAAGCCCTCTCCAATGACTTAGAATCAGGCATCCTCAAACTACGGCAGCTGCCGTTATCTAGCCTATTTAGTCTTTTCCCCCGCATGGTGAGGGATTTAGCAAAGCAGCAAGGTAAAATTATCAATCTGGTGATTAAGGGTGGGGATACCCAGGCAGACAAACGGATTCTAGAAGAGATGAAGGCTCCCCTTAACCATCTCATCCGCAATGCCATTGATCACGGCATTGAAGCCCCCAGTGAGCGTATTGCCATGGGCAAGCCTCCTACGGCAACAATCTGGCTAAAGGCCTATCAGCAAGGTACCCGCATTGGCATTGACGTCATCGACGACGGTCGCGGTCTTAGCCTAGAGAAGATCAAACGGACCGCAGTGCGTCGGGGTCTTTACACCGAGACAGACCTAGCTACAATGAGCCCTGAGCAAATCCAGAACCTGATTTTTGCACCGGGGTTTTCCACCCGCACAAGTGTGACTGAGATTTCTGGTAGGGGTGTGGGGTTAGATGTTGTACGGGTCAATGTCGAACGTCTGAAGGGCTCTCTTCAGATATACTCTGAACCGGCCCAGGGATGTACCTTTCGATTTACGCTCAATACCAGTTTAGCCACCGCTTCGGCCCTCATTGTTGCCGTCAACCAAACTGCCTATGCCATACCAGCTGAGTTTGTCGATGTGATCATGCGTGTCGAGCGGCAGGATATCTTTACCCTTGAGGGTAGCTCTACAATCACATTTCAATCACACCCCCTATCTGTTGCCTGGCTCAGTGAGCTGTTGGATCTGCCGGTGTCGGTTGCGACCCAGTCTCAGGTCCGTCCCCAACAGCCAACTATTCCCTGTGTTGTGCTTAAAGTTGGCTCAGAGCGCCTAGGGCTGTTTGTTGATAGCCTCATCGAACAGCAAGATATTGTGCTGAAGCCCCATAGCAAGCTGCTTAAGCGAGTCCACAATATTGCAGGTGCCACTATTCTGGGTGGAGGAGAGGTCTGTATGGTTCTGAGCCCCCAGGATCTAATCGGCTCATTGCAAGGCAAAAAGGTCGGTTCTGTGGCAACTAATTGGCAAACCGCCGCTCTCTTACCCAGGGCGTTATTAGTGGAAGACTCCATCCCCATTCGTACCCAGGTACGACGTATTTTAGAGGGCGCTGGCTACCAGGTGACGACCGCCGAAGATGGCCTAGATGGTTTTACTAAACTTCAGGAGGAAGCCCCGTTCGATGCGGTGGTATCTGATGTGGAAATGCCCAACCTCAATGGTTTGGAGTTCACTACCCGCATCCGGCAAGAGTCACAATATCAGGATTTGCCGATTATCTTGGTGACTACCCTATCCCACGATGACGATAAGCGCCGAGGCGCTGATGCTGGCGCTGATGCTTACATCACCAAAGGTGATTTCGATCAAAGTTTACTTATCAATACCCTTAGGAGATTAATTTGACCATGGCTAACCCGATTAAAGTTGTTCTAGTTGAAGATTCTGCCATTGCCCTGCAAATTTTGCAGCGGCTGATCGATTCATCCCCGGAGGTAGATGTTGTTGGTACTGCTCAAGATGGAGCTGAGGGATTAAAGGTCATTGCCAGAACCATGCCGGATGTTATTTGCACAGATCTGCAAATGCCTAGAATGGATGGCCTAGAGTTTACCGAAAAAGTCATGTCTGAGTTTCCTTGCCCTATTTTGGTGGTGAGTAATACGGTGAACCCTGCCGATGTGGATAATATCTTTAATCTGCTGCAGGCTGGGGCGATGGACTTTTTCCC
>ERZ1740072.966-NODE-966-length-11378-cov-8.356884_pt1 | contig 11378 bp, 7 predicted proteins | sample MGYA00581733_ERZ1740072 | MGnify/ENA primary metagenome ERZ1740072 (study PRJEB43018, sample SAMN04849741) | marine metagenome | isolation source: floating plastic debris | place: Pacific Ocean | collected 2008-08-30 | study: EMG produced TPA metagenomics assembly...
CAAATGACGCAAGAAGCAGTCTTTGCCTAGAGCACTTCTGTGCTTAAGAGTGCGGTATCTACCAGAAGGGCACTTTTCAAGAAATGCATTAGCAAAGTGTTCATCGTCATGAATGTAGGATATACAAATCCATAGGTTTGATTGTCAGAAGCTGTTGACAACAAATTTTATGGCAGTGTGCAAAAACTAGACAGGTTTTGCTTTTTTGAGTGGGAATAAATGCCAAAATTATGATCTGAATAACAGTGGATCACTTGGTGAGGTTCGGCCGCTAACATAATTATAGGAGTCACACTTTTAACAAGACAGTTATCCAGTATGGTTGCTCTTGTTCTTGTTACTGATTTATTAATCAATTTTTCTTTAAGAAAATGTCCAAAGTATAAGGTTAGACAGAGCATGCTATGTGATACTTTGAGGTCACATCCAGTTAACCAGGGTACAACCCTCTGTGCTGGCAATGATAGACGTAGGGTAGCATCAGAGGCGTATTTGGCCAACAATTTGACCCACTAGTTTTTGAAAATTTTTCAAAGTTTATGACAAAAAGAGATAAAATGGCAGTGAAGGAGTAGACCTAGCCTTGAAATAAGGCCAGATCTGGACTCAGTGGGGTCGATTACCCCTACATCTGTAAATTTTTAAAATTTAAATTTTGGAGTTGCCCTTTTTTTAGGGGTGTCACCCCCGAAATTTTGTGACGCGTGGGTGGCTAAATACGCCCCTGGGTAGCATTGAGGAAAATTGGTTTAATACAGTGTTGTTGAAGCCTTTGCATTACAACTGTATCAAAATAACTTCAAAAGTGGCATTAAAATGCATCTAAAGCTAATCTATTGCCAAATGCTAACAATTAGTGATCATTGTTCGGTGCACATGACAGAGCCAAAGAGCAACCAGGGACGGGCATTGGCAAGGAGAGGCCTTGCCCTTCTGGGACCAAGCAGCCCAAAAGAGGTAGCAACCAGAAACCCCAATGTAAAACTAGAAATGGAAAAGATACAGGCAGACAAGGAAGGCTGACTAAAGCACAACAACAACGCTGCGTAAAAACGTGGGTACTAAGCGCTGGTTAATCACTATCACACAACGGGAAATAAACTCCCTGCACACACATAATGTGCACGCACATAGTTTAATGTTATGATTAGACCTGCACAATTTAACGGAGTTTGATGTCGATTTTTGGTAGTTGTCTTACCAAAGCAGTCAAGTCTCCTAGAAAACCTCTTATAGCTTCAGCGGATCGACCCTTTAGTCCGGTATATCGGCTTATGAGATAACATTTAAAACAAGGAGTTATCCCACCAGTATTGATGAGGGGACAACTGTAGTAATTATAAGTGGCATGGATTTTTGCCAACGGTATTCCAATATATCAAGAACACAACTCCAACTCCAAAATTGACCTATTCAAATTTGTGTGTATGGCCAGCTGCAGGAGTTATGATGGTTGGTTCATTAAGTTGTCTCCTCATAAAAGTATTTTGGAGACCCAATGGGCCTTAAATTTAATATGATTGATGCTTTGGCGTATTGATTTGACCAATTTGTATTACATGATGTACTTTAATTGCTGGTAAGATAAAAAACACAATGTTCTGGGACCAAGCACAGGATAATAAACTCATTCTGACCTGGGTGATCCATGCTTTATTTACAAACTAGTTGAAGGAATGCCACTGAAAATTATAAAATTTCCATAAACACATTTCATGGTGACCTATCGGTTGCTGTAGTAGTGGGTTCGAGTGCAACCACTTGTCTTATGATAATAAAATTTACTGACCTTTCATAAAACGACCTTCATTTATATTGAGGTACTAGGACTCGGGATTGTTACTGCATTGTGGTCTTTGAATAAATTGGGTGCCCAGAGTGCCTCCGTTCTAGCCTCCCCATAGATAGATCAAGTTTGATCCATTTTGCTCGCATAGGAGTAGCCCCCTTGACTGGTCACGCTGCAATCTTTGCCTGATTTTCAATCGTTGGAGAATTTATATATTGCAGCAATATAAGGGGCAAAGAGCAACAAAAAAAGAGGCTACCACGACCGGTTACCACGAAACGACCAAACACAAGACGACCTAACGCAAGACGACCTACTACGAGAAAACCTAATAAAGTCCCTTCTAAAGCTCTCACAAAGAGGCAACAGATCATTAAGAGACAAAAAGCCAATGCACGGCGGAGAATTAATCGAAGAAGAGGGCCTACAATGGGGTAGGTTAGCTGTGAAAATATGTAACTTGGTACCTGGAGAACACTAACAATTTCTTCAGCAATTCATATAACTTTATTGAAAAAGTATCATAATCAATCTTGGCAATAAAGTATACTAAGCCAGAACTCTCTTGAATCTTGTTTAGTTTGCACGAATACAGAAATTTTATACTGAATTTTTCTATGAAAGCATCACATATTAATTAATATTGAATACTGAGAACACCCAAACAATTTTAATTTACTTAAAATAACAAACACAATACTGGATAAGTAAATTTTTTCACATAGAGAGAGGTTTGGTTATGGGGTTTGAGTGCGCAGTACAGCCTCCATGACATTCTTGATTGAGCCCCTGATTCCCATGAAGTCTGGGTTATGAATTAATGAGGATGTAGGCTACTCAAATTTTATGACTTGACTCTGCTCCTGAAGTATTTACTTTGTTGCTGTGAACAGATACTCAGTGGGTGGATGGATAGTGTTCGTGATGCTCACTTCAAAGCACAAATACCTACCCAACACTCAGAAATATAAGCTAGTAAAAAGTTTGGCTTGGTGCGCCAGATAAAAATCTTGCAATTAAAGCATATGAAAACAAAATATTGGGAAGTCCTTCATACCTAATATACCTTCATACTTCTTTAAATAAATGAATAGATTTAAGACACTCACCAAACTATCTAAATAGTATTGAAGCAAACCACTAGCTCGCCAACTCCTTATGTTGCTGAATTATGAGCGATGATATTGGCAGACTGAGAAACAAAGGCTAACAGTTTTAGTAGCGTAAAATTCGGAAAGCGTCATCTAATGAGTATAATAATCATGCTGATTGTTCATTTTTATACTTTGCTGGATCAATTAATTTTTTACATTCAAGTGCTGTGTCAGATCAGCCGATCACCTCAGACATCTACTGGTAAACGAACATCAATCGCTCCGCATGGAAGAGTATTGCTGTCGTCCGCTGTGTTCAATGGTCGATAATTTTGAACCAATTAAAGCTATTTTTCTAAGCATTCATATATTCATTTCTTATTCTACAAGAAAATGAGCGCATAATTAGTTTTTTCTTTGCCTTTTTGACCGTTAAAAATGGTTAAAAATCTAGCTTCTACAAAACATCATAACCCGCCGCTGATTTCATGACAATTTTCACCCCAGACCTGATCATGTGCAGTAAATCATGTACTAGACTGACTCTCTGTACGTAATGAACTGCGAATCTAATCATGGTATACATTACATCGGCAAAATCGTTGGTTACAATAAAGACTTATCTGCCCATGCCTCACACTCATCATTTTACCACTTACTTAGCACTGTTAACTTGAAAAAATCAGTTAAATTTGACTTTTAATTTTCACTGAAGTTTGTTAGGCCATTGGAAAGCAATTGTTTCGACACCACATCACATTATTTTTAACTCAAAATATGATACTTTAAGTTAATTTCAAAAACGCCTTTACTTCCAAAATTGCACTTCTGATAGGCCTCCTATTGCCACTATTTCATTATCAGTATGTGTACTTTCTGAGATACTTCTTTCTATTTCTTTGGCATAGAGCATCTCCTTTATCCATTACTACTCAACTATAACAGCCGTCGAAAAATCAGCACCCATCATCCATTTAAAGTCAAAGCTTGCCGTTCAATAGCTCTCATTACATGCTGTTAATTATGATATCATGGCAAGATGACCGTTGCTACACAAGAGTATGGTTTTGGGTCAAATAAGTTAGAAAACTTCCTGATGATTAAAGTCACCATAGAGGTCTTGAAAGTCACCGATTTATTACGTCAGCATTATTGGATTTAGGGGCAAATAATAAGCGTGTCATCAGCTATAGGCCTATAAGATTAAAAGGATGTATTCATGATGAATTGATATTGAGTCAATTGGATGACAAATTATTTTAATATGCTGCAAAATATAATAAGACCAATTTAATTTGTGCAGGTAAGCACAGGCCAAGTACCGCTATAAAATGAGACAAATAATTGTGGTCAACATCATATCTTTCTGAGTAAACACTTAGGCAAGTCAACAGCTTATTAAATAAACTCATAGTTTCTTTTAAAAAAATGAATCCACCACCATGTTTGACATCAACCAGGTTTATCAAGAAGATACTCGCAGCCATGTTTTTCATCACTGCGTTTTCAATTTTAATTTTTACTGACTTTGAAAATGAAGACGACTTAGACTTAGAAGCATTAGGAACAACAGGCAATATTAAGGAAGGCTCACATGTTGCCCTGCCGAGAAAGGTGCGCTCATATAATGATGACACTGCCAGCACAACAACCGGTAGTAGACATCCATCACCAACTCAACAGAAGAAAAAGAAGAAAATCTTAGCGTGGACGACCCTATTTGGTCGTGATTTCCTGATATACGACATGCATAAAGTGATGGACAGTGATTATGCCTTTTCTCAATGCCCCGGTCAGCACACAGATTGTGAATGGACGATAGCTCGTTCCGATGTACATGAGGCCGACGCTGTTGTGTTCCATTTCTTTCCGGGCGATTTCAAACTGAACGATTTGCCGCCATACAGAGATGAATCTCAGCTATGGGTGCACTTCAATCTTGAACCCCCACATAGATTTCAAGGTAAGCGAGACTAAATGAGAAGTAACCAGGACAAACGATTTGTTGTGATAGTTTTTAGGATATTGGCCCACACAAATTTTGGATTTATTTGCCATAAAATAAAGGCCACACACAGTTTAAGCGTTCTGTTCTTATCCATGGTACTGGCAAACACCACCCAATCTAGATGATCATCAATGATGTTAGTTTTAAAAATACAGTACAGTCTCTCCTTGACTGATAGGACTCTAAATGTAGGGTATAGATTTCTGATTTGTTTGTTGTGAAAATTTGTAGGGCACGACCTATGGTCGCTGAACTTTGGGAATATTGTTTCTAATTCTAGGAAATTTTCTATTATCATTAATTGTACCTAAGTTTCATAGTAATTATGCTGTTTGTCGCGGACAGTGAAACTTCATAGATTTTGAATACTTAATAATATAGGTGAATCTCAACATTAAATGGAACAAACCTTTGATATTTCCGGCACCAGGGTAAGCTACTGGCTAGTGATATACCACTTGAGGAATAATCGCACTCGTAAAAAACATGCTTATCCTAGGCCTGAATGTGATCTGTTAAGGAGACTGAAATCCATGGTTAGATAACTACACGTATAATTGTCAAAAATTAAATTTGTTCTCAATCTAACAAAATTGACTCTCAGGCTAGAACACACAGTGTAAACACGTGCTACAAACCCATGCATCAGCCGGCCTGAACCCCTAAACATATCCAAAAGCCTAGCTATGGTAGAGTTTTCCATTAGAAGTTTCACTCTGTTTATTTGGTGCAGAGCGTTTGAAGATTGCTCACAGATCAAAAATTAAATGCTTCCTAACTCCTGCACTGTATTTCTCAAAGATGGTCTATTGTGGATGAAAATTTTGAAGTTGAATCCCAGGCATGATACCTTGATAACTAAACATTCCAATGATTTTTTGGTCAGTATATGCATGAAAATTTTAGTTGGCCTTAGATGAACCTATTTTATATATTGTGCTAAAAAGCTGGCTCATCAATTTCTAAGTACAAAAGTAAGCAACAGGGTCCCTACTGTGTATGTGCATCCACTTGCCATTCCTGTGCATATGGGGACAATGCGAGATTGTTTTGCTTGTGATTATAGAGGGTATGATGGCCAATGTTGATGGTATGTTTAATTTGACGGCTACATATGAGGATGATGCAGATATTTGGCTGCCATACGGATTCTATTCAAAGAGATCAAAGCCTTTGGATGATTACTTGCCAGCTCAGAAAAATAGGTAACATGTAATGTTTATTTTTTCTCAAACAAACTTCTTGATTGTTTAACAGTTCTACTAGTGAAAACTGATATTGCTTACATAATTCGCACTCCAATCAAATGAGCTACTGAGGAATGGAAACTAAATAAGTGTGTCTGAAGTTACGTCCAGTTGATAACACACATTGAATATTGGTTAGTTTTCTGCCTTCGCTTCATGAGAGAACAACTCCCTCTGTATGATTCCTAGTATATGTATTGCCCTAACAAAAGGGCCCATTCATAGTGCTATCTTAGAGTAAACCTGATATCTTTGCACATTCAAAAGTGTTTCAATTGTGAAGCCAGCCCAAACTAAAGATGCATTTAGAATGGGCAAAACAGAGTCGATTTGTCACCGATGGGAGCACACTACTCAACCGACACTCAACAGACACTCAACCGATGCGCTGCCAATGGAATAAGTGCCTACCAATAGACATTGTAAGTAGACTCGATCCTATTTTTTCTTTAGTCAGTTGTTGTTATTCCACAGCAATATTTTTTATGTTCTCACTTTGCAGATCAGCACCAATAGTTTGGATTGTTAGCAGATGTCACACGCTTTCCAGGCGTGAAATCTACGCTAAAGAGTTGCACCAACATATCCCTGTAGATATTTTTGGCAAATGCGGAAAAGATGCACCCGCTAAGCAGGGACCTCCTCTGAACCTGGATTTCAGATCAAAGTTGGGTAAGCGAGCTGCAGGGTCTAAGCTAATTTATTGACAACATAGGACATGTTGCACATGTATATATTGCAAACACAGACATCTTGAACTCAAAAACGAATTCCTGTGCACGAAATCCCTGCAGCGTACAGCTTAATTGGCACACTATGGTGATCAACTAAAGAAGTTAAAAATGTCAGTTGAATGCTACAATCTGTTATAAAGCTTTAAGTTTATTATGTTGATGAATCATGATGGAATTACAAAACAATTGCGTAAAAATTATACATGCAAAGTGCGAACAAACCAATAACAGTAATTATCTTCCATTCATTTATTGCACTCCTTGCATGTCAAGCAGAGTAAGCCAATTGACTAAATTCCACTTCAAAATAAACACTGCCATGCCTTGATGTCATTACATATAATTGCTGTACCCCTTGGATGATTGTAGCGGAGAGATATTATTTCTATCTGGCGTTTGAAAACTCGGACTGTGAAGATTATATAACTGAGAAGTTTTGGACAGCGCTTCTTGCTGGTAAATGAATAGTCTTGCAGACTATGGGTAGCATTTTCTAACTATAAGCATACATCATGCCATCCTCTCACCTTATAATCGTACTCGTATTAAGATCCTTGAGTAACCATTAAACACCATGGTTCAATCAATAATGATCCAAGTAAGTTGTAATATAAGTTTGTATTAATTCTCAATTCTCATGAAAAATCAGCAGTCTTCAAACCCTTCTCTGACATCTGATGCTCTGCCAATTCAATACAAAACTACTAGCTAATAAACTCCACATATCATCATGTCATTATCATGTTACAGGTCTGGTACCGATAGTGAGAGGACAATTCCCGCGCTATGAAAAACACGCTCCTCCAGGTAGCTACATTAATGCAGACGCATTTTTCTCGGCACAGGATCTGGCAAACTATCTACACTATCTCATTGAAAACCCTGTAGAGTACATGAAATACTTCCAGTGGAAAAGGTATATCTAGTTATCACTGAACTTTAGTTTGGACCGGCGGGTATTAATCACTGTTGTTGTTGATCTTAGAATTGATCATTCAGAAAAATGAGGTCCAAGGTGATTGATTTCGTTTGCAAAAGTCGCAATCATTGCACGCAATACACATACTTTCCATTCTAGTTTCTGCCATGGGCCCAATTTTGTGTTTATAAATGGCCAGCAACCATTTATACTCCAGGTTTAGTCAATAAATTAGAGCTGAATTGGGCCATTATGCAGGCAAAAGTATACATGTTCAATATTAGATATTGAGGTAAACATGTCAGTTCTTTGGTCTCTTATCCTGAAATGTGATCAGGTCATCAGAGAGTGATTGATTGATCAATATTAGAAGGAAGCTTTTATTGTTAAGCTGTTTTGGGAATCTTGCTGTTAGGATATGGCCCGGTATTGAAGAGATAATCTCCTTCTAGTTGTTTGTTTCATGCTATGCCTATAGCTATTGGTATTTTTTACGACAGTGCCTTGCTGTCACAAGAAAATCAATGTGCCATAGCAACAACGGATTGGTCAGCATCAACTTGAAAATACTGCAAATTAATTTTACTATGTAACACTATTTATATAGTATTTATAATATAATGTCTAATGGGTATATTATGCTTGTAGAGACTACCAGGTACATCCGTTGGGTGTATACCGCAATCTGGACATCCACTGCAAACTCTGCTCTTTTCTACACAAAAACCCAAATTACAAGAATGTCTATAAGATGTCTGAAAGGTACTCTGAAGTAAACAGATGCTTTAATTACCATCATAACCTGGACAGTATAAAAGATGAGCAGCAAATAGTCTACGACGATGAGTTCAAGGGTTTTCTGCCCATAAAATCGACCACTACTAAACAGCGCTGGGATGGTAGTAATTGATTTTCTAGTGTCATACATGTATGTGGTACTTTTTCGTAACAACTGTGCAGTCTCCATTACTGATACAATAATTTTTACTAGATAGAACGATTCTCATAATTTAATTTAGCTGCAGCACACCACAGATATTGCTATATTTTCTTAGTCTGTTTATGTATTGTCCTCACTGAGAATTAAAATAATTATTATTTGTTGTGACCTGTTCCACTATTTATACTAGGTCAATCAGGCTTTGGAATAATAGTCTTCGTTCCACAAAACAGTCCATGTCATGTTCCTATGTACTGCAGCGAGAACATTGTATGCAATAAGCTTTGGCACATCAACTTGTCGGTAAATGTGGTTAACATCAAAGAATGAGATTTTCCACATACTCTACCCGCCTTGCATAATATCCTATAAAAGCATTTGGTATTATCTTCTCATTGCAAAAGAGAACATTATTCTTGCATTAGAGACGGGACAATTTTACGATGACCAGGTAGGCCCAGAGTTTTTATTCATGTTCTATTCACCCAATTAGATCAGAAAATGCATTGATCTATACCCATGCATTATCTGCATCCCATTTGGGCCTACAATATCAGTGAAAGTGTTCCACAATCATGTCACAACTAAAAAACGAGTTGCCCTTGACAAATCTGGGCGAAATCCAAAGCTGGATAGAGTACCACAGCTGATGATGTTCTTGCCTGTTAAAGGATTCACTATTTTAAGTTCATTTATTGAAGAATTGGTAATTCCAACAGCAGCAGATAGCACCAAAATGCGGACATCTGAATGGTACAGATTCATCATGCTACGATGATCAGTCAAACACAATTTTAATACTGGCTAGATTTGGCAGCTGTGTTTGTTGTAAGAGATCTGATTTTTTTCTTGAGATGAATTACAGCGTGTCCATTGGCAATTGGCATGTATTTACATGTGTATGTCAGTGACCATGGCAATGGCAATAGGAAGTAGGATTCTTCCAGGCCACTGACGAATATCAGCGCTACCAAAGGATTTACAAAGCGGCTCCAAACTCTTGAATACAAATCCAGTAGCAGAATCCTAACTTGTGACAGAATCCCAACTTGAGTGGAAACCAAACAACGAAAGCTGCCTGGAGTCTGTATTAGTCTTGCATTTCCCCTCAACTTCCCTCTACACATGATATTATGGACAGAGTGGAGAACGTCATTGAATGAATAACCCTTATGAAAACAGACGCATATGCTATCTTTTTTTCCAGCTATATTCTTTTCATGTTATCCTTTTTTTTCTCGTTTATGGTGTGATCGAGGTTGGGTGCTTTTGTTTATTGGGGTTTGGGGCCATCTGGGTTCTGATAGGATGGGGCTCTTTGTATAAACATAGAAGAATAACCCTTGGGAAAAAACTTCTGTGACGCATATAGGGCCTGATTTCCTGTCCATTAGGAAAAGAAATATTTGAAAGCCTAATGCATAAGAGGCAATAAATAGAATTGATTATTAAGTGACCACTCATCATAGGAATGATCTTATCATGCAGTCCATTTCCTTCTGTACACACTTTTTATTACTGATGTAGCGGAGTAGTGTGTGTTTGCAGTGTAGGAATTTGGTTTACGATCAGATTTTACAGACAAATAAGCCACAATATGCCATAGCAGAAATTTGACATAAATATGGAGACAATTCATTGTGAGGTTTGAGGTTTAAATTTCAACACATCTTTTCGGAGACACCCTCCTTAGAACAATATTTTATTTCTTTTGAGGAATCCTCAGAGATAAACTGAAGCCATTTTGTAAGTTTTGGGTTGCAGCTCTATTATTGTAGAGAGAGAGGCCGATAACAGCAAGCAATATGGCATCCACTATGAAGGAGGTGAGAGAGGACTGGCTAGACTTTACACAGGATAGTACAATGCATGGAGTGCGGTATGTCTACAACAGGCATGTTGCAATCGCCAGACGGTAAGCTTGTAGCTTAAAGCCAAGGCCACGGAGTAGACACCTTGTTGATAATTACCTTGTTGATCATTAATCTTAAAGATTTTTCACAGTTTCTTTTTTTTCCTAAAGCTGTGGATGTACAAGTATGTAATAGTAATACTATAACAAATATAACACACATGTATATTTTTGAAAATGTTGTGATCCATACACCACATATCTCTTACTGAACAGTGAGTCGGTGACACATTCACAACATCGAAAGATGCAAATTAATCCCAATGCCGTTTAAAGTCACAATGGTATCTGACACTTACTGACTGCAGTGCTTAATTTATCGTAAGAAATGGTGTGACGATCCAAATTGAAAAAATAGCACAATTGATTACTTTCTGTTTGTTGTTTGAAAGTTTCTAGCCAGCAGAAGCAGTCAATAAATAGTTGTTGTGGTTACAGAGTGGTATGGATGATATTGATCTTAGTTTCACTGACGACATTCGTCATTGCTGCGGAAGGATTCATGCTTGCTTACAGTCGGCGAAGCACAGACACAAAGATCACGTATAAGCAAGCAGAAAATATATCGGTGAGAGTTGTACGCTTATTTTTGTTCTGTCTACGGTGTTCACATTCGATACGGTCTAAACTCTTGACGGATGCTGATTTGACATGGTCAGATGAACCAAATATAAAGCTAGAGCAAGAATCTGTGGGCAGGGAACGGCAATCACTATTACCAGTACCACAGCCTAC
>ERZ1740072.967-NODE-967-length-11376-cov-5.772812_pt1 | contig 11376 bp, 10 predicted proteins | sample MGYA00581733_ERZ1740072 | MGnify/ENA primary metagenome ERZ1740072 (study PRJEB43018, sample SAMN04849741) | marine metagenome | isolation source: floating plastic debris | place: Pacific Ocean | collected 2008-08-30 | study: EMG produced TPA metagenomics assembly...
AGGCGCTCATACTGATCCCCACTCAGCTGGCTCTGGCCATCCTGCCCACGATAGACAATGGCACCCGACGGGCGCGCCGCATTGTCGAGCAGGGATTTCGACCAGCGCGTGGCCGCCGTGTGCACATCCAGCGCCATGGCCGCCGCCTGCATGGGCGAAAACCCATAATGATCATCCTGCGGATGGAACGACTTGATGTGACAGACCGGGCTGACAGGTCCCGTGGCATCAAACCGATGGGTCTTGCCCCCAACCGCATATTCATAGGCCACCGGCCACCCATCCGCGCCGGGAACGACCGACATCCGATCAGAGCGCAGCACATGCAACTCCAGCGGCGCACCGCTCTCGCCCGCAACCGCCTCCACGTAGGCGTTCCCGGACAGCAAAAGCTGGGCATAAAGCGCCTCCAGCAATTCGGCGCGACCTTGTCCCGGATTGGGGCGCTTCATCAGACCTAGGATGGGATGGGCATCAAACCGCTGTGCGCCATCCTGCAAAACAAGGGGCAGTGCGGCGGCCGCCTCGGCAATCAACTTGACCGAACGAAACCCAACCGGATTGCCCGAAAAGCCCGAGCGCGTCAGTGAAACCGCATCCCGCGGACTCCACGCCACACGGCCCCCGGTCTGCCACGCCACCACTTTGCCGGTCGCGCTCGCCTTTTGCTCGGGCACTGCATCCGCGGCCCGGTTGCGAAAGAAATCAAACACCATGTTGGGTCTCCTATCCGTCAGGCACATCGCCCGCCCATGTTCAAAGAAAAAGGGCGCGCGCCTCACCAGCGCCGCCCTCAATGGCAAGGGATAATCCCCTGCTTCATCTTGCCAAATAGCTTCCCCCGGAGGGAAAGATGCTATCAAAACCGCAGCTTAAAGCGCACGCACACCCGGTCGCCGATATTCCCGTGCGGGCTCAATCATCAACTCGTGCAAAGCCCAGACCAACGCGTCCACACGGTCCGGGGATCCATCGCCCACGTATCGCGAGCGTGTCATCTGGACCATCTGGTCTTCAAGAGTGGTTAGCCCGGGGCCATGCGTGACGCGACCCTGCTCATAGAGCGCTGCAACCGGTTCGGCCCGCGCGACCTTGTTGCGTGTGGCATGCACGCCCTTATAAGACACCATAGGGTCAATCTGGCGCACCACTTCGGCGACCAACTGCCCACCCTGATTGACTTCCGCCACCAGACGGTCCGCCTCGAACGTCTCAAAGGCGCGCACAGCCGCGGCGGCCCATTCAGATGGACGCGCCCCTTTGACAGAAGCGTCGTGGATCACATGCGCGGTCCAGTCTTTCGGCGGACCCTGCATGCAGGCCCCAACCACAACAATCCCGCACTCGTCCGCAGAGTTACCACTGCTTACAGCCGGATCGACACCAACAACAACGCGGTCAAACACGGGCGGCGCCGCGCGATGACAGGCCTCCAGCATCTCGCCTGTCCATAGCGCACCCTCGGCGTCGGTCAGCAACACGCCGTCCAACTCCTGACGGCCCAGCCGCGTCCCAGCATAACGCGCCTTCACTTCTTCCAAAAACGAACCGGCCAGATTAGCGGCATTCGCATCAGTCGGGGCATGAGTCGTGACCGTCGACGGCAACTGCAAAAGCGTCTTGAGCACACCCACATTGCGCGGCGTCGTGGTGACACACACCTGCGGCTTTTCGCCAAGACGCAGGGCAAACTGCAACATATCCCACGTCTCCTGCGCCTTCTTCCACTTGGCCATCTCATCGACCCATGCGGCGTCAAATTGCGGCCCCCGCAACCCTTCAGGATCAAAGGCCGTGTGCACGCTGGCAACAGCCCCGTTGGGCCAGACCAGACGTTTGCGACCAGCCTCCCACTTTGGGCGGCGATCGGGCGGCGAACAGTTCAGAATGCCACTGTCGCCAAAAATCATCACTTCGCGGACCTGTTCAATGGTCTCGCCAACAAGGGCAACACGGCGCGCGCGCCCTTCATCGAACGGCTTTGGTCCCTCGACCATTGATCGCACCCATTCGGCACCCGCACGGGTTTTGCCAGCGCCCCGCCCCCCCATGATCACCCACGTCCGCCAGTCGCCTTCGGGCGGCAGTTGGTGCGGCATCGCCCAAAACTCGAACAAAAAAGGGAGGGCGCACAAGGCGCCCTCTCCCAACTCATTCAGAAACTGATCTTGCGCCTGCACAGGTGCGGAGGCGACCAAGCGCGCACCGTACCTCAACTCGGGCAGCATCGAGATCAAGGGCATATCCCCCTTGTGCAATGCCGCTGCGTTTATGTCTGACTTCTGCAAGCTTTGTCTCCAGTCTTTGGCAACTCACCATCACATCGTTCAGCCGCGATCGTCTGGAGCTAAACTCTGTCGTTTTGACGTCCTCCCCCTCTGCGACCCTTTCTTTGAGGATCTTGAACTCGCGACGAAGTTCACCAAGCGAGTCTTGGACCGAAAGCAAAAGCTCATCGGTCCGGGCATCTTCAAGCCCAGGGGTGATAAGTGTCATATGTGCATAAACCTCTCATGCGTTGGGGATCCTCCGCACGAGCAAAATGAAAAAGCGACCCCGGATCACTCCGATGGCCGCTTGCCCACTTTTCCTAGCTTGACACAAGTTATACGTGCAACCGCGCGCAGAGTCAAGGAAATTCCAGCACCGCTAAACGCATCCAGCGTGCGCTGCGGTTAACAAAACCTTTATTTATCAGCACTCTAACTGTCTAGCGCCTTGATAACGCAACACAACCTCAAGATGTTCTGCGCTCGCAATTAGCCACCATCACTCTGCGACGCCCGCTCCGCTTCAATCTCGCGCCAGCGCGCCACATTGCGATTGTGCTCATCCAGCGTCTCGGCAAAAGCATGACCGCCAGTGCCATCGGCGACAAAAAAGACATACGGCGTCTCAGCTGGTTGGGCTGCCGCCATTAGGCTCGCCCGACCCGGATTGGCAATCGGTGTGGGTGGCAAACCTTCAATGACGTAGGTATTCCAAGGGGTCACAGCGCGCAGTTCAGACCGCCGCAAGCCACGACCCAGCACACCCTGACCTTTGGTGATGCCGTAAATCACAGTCGGGTCGGTCTGCAACCGCATGCCGCGGTTCAGGCGGTTCACAAATACAGATGAAACCTGCTCGCGCTCTTCGGCCACACCCGTCTCTTTTTCGATGATTGACGCAAGGGTCAGCAACTCTTCGGGACTGTTCAACGGCAAATCAGGATCGCGGGCCTCCCACGCGGCAGACACCCACAATTCCTGCTGCTCGGCCATTTGGGCAAGCACATCCGAACGCTGATCTCCCTGACGGACCTCATAGCTGTCCGGCGCCAAGGCCCCTTCCGGCGGGATCTCTTCAACCGCGCCGCGCAGCACATCCATACCACGCAAGGCGGTAACGATTTGCCAACTCGTGACCCCTTCGGCCAGCGCAATGCGATACCGCGTATCCTGCGCGTCTCTCACTTCGGTATAAAGAGCCGGCGTTTCTTCGACCCCGGGTTCAAATTCAACCCGCTCAACAAACCGGTTGGTGGACGGATCCAACTCACGCACAAGCGCACTTAGCCGATTGACGCCAATGCGATACACGACTTCGGTGCCGCACGTGCTTGCCCCACCACGCGTTACGACATCAACGATCTGTTCCATCGATGCACCGGGCTCGACCAAAAAGCTGCCGGCCTTCAACTCACTTGTCTTACCCGCATAATCAGCACCCATCCGAAAGATCGATGCGCTCGTCACGGCACCTTGGTCTGCCAGGTTCTCACTCACTTTGCGAAAACTAGAACCCCGCTCAACCTGCACACAGATCGCATCCGCACGCGGCCCGGGACCTTCATACTGGCCCCTCCCCCACATGATGACGCCGCCAAGCACGAACAAGGCGACGATCAAGAAGGTCAACGCGTTGGACGCGATGGATCGCCACATCAGCTAACTTTCCCGAAAATGACGCTGGCATTGGTGCCACCAAAGCCAAAGCTATTGGACAACGCATAGTTTACGGTCCGCTCACGCTTGGCATTCGGGGCCAGATCAATAGGCGTCTCTACAGCAGGATTGTCCAGATTGATGGTTGGCGGGCAGACTTGGTCGCGGATCGCAAGGATCGAGAATATCGCCTCAATCGCTCCAGCAGCACCCAGCAAGTGCCCCGTGGCCGATTTGGTAGAAGACATGGTGACATTGCCCGCATGGTCGCCCAGCATCCGCTGTACAGCGCCAAGCTCAATGGTGTCCGCCATGGTAGAGGTGCCATGAGCATTGATATAGTCGATGTCCGACGGCTCTAGGCCCGCATTGCGCAACGCCGCCCGCATGGACCGCTCACCACCCTCGCCATCTTCTGACGGGGCGGTGATGTGGTAGGCATCACCTGACAGACCGTAACCGCACACCTCAGCGTAAATCTTGGCACCACGGGCCACGGCGTGCTCGTACTCCTCAAGCACCACAATGCCCGCACCCTCACCCATCACGAACCCGTCCCGGTCTGCATCATAGGGGCGGCTGGCCTTGGTTGGCTCATCAGCGCGCTTGGTGGACAGGGCCTTGCAGGCATTGAAACCCGCGATCCCGATTTTGCAAATCGCGGCTTCGGCACCACCGGCGATCATAACATCCGCATCACCCAGCATAATCAAACGGGCCGCATCGCCAATGGCATGCGCCCCCGTGGAACAAGCAGTCACCACCGAGTGGTTCGGCCCTTTGAACTGATAGCGGATACTCACCTGACCAGAAATCAGGTTGATCAACGCGCCGGGCACAAAGAACGGGCTGACACGGCGTGGCCCCTTCTCTTCCATCATGACGGCCGTGTTGGCGATAGAGTTGAGACCACCAATGCCGGATCCGATCAAAACGCCGGTACGTTCACGATCTTCGCGCCCTTCAGGCATCCAGCCAGAATCCTCAACAGCCTGCTGAGCAGCAGCCATGCCATACAGAATAAAAGTATCGACTTTGCGCTGTTCTTTCGGCTCCATGTAGGCGTCGCCATTGAACGTGCCGTCCGACCCATCGCCCAGAGGCACTTCGCAAGCGTATGTGGTGGCCAATCCCTCTGGATCAAATCCGGTAATCGGGCCAGCACCAGACTGCCCGTCCAGAATGCGGGACCAAGAGGCCTCTACACCATCTGCCAACGGCGTTACCAACCCCAGTCCTGTCACAACTACTCTGCGCATGGCCTGCCCTCTCACTTGCCTTTTGGCCTCATACCGTGCCCCACGGGGCCTGTACAAGCCCCGGCCAATCTGGACCTTCCGCTTTGGTGGAGCTGCGGCGCCAAATCAAAACTGGAATGCGCCTGAAAGGCGCGCCTTTTGGCAACGGCTCGCATGCTCACGCCTGTGGCGGAGATTTGCGCAACAGCAGTTCCACCGGCCCACCCATATACTCAGCCGATCGCACCGGAGCGTATCCCAAACGCTCCGCCATACCCAAGGACACCTTGTGCACTGGCTCAATCATGCATGTCAGCGGCCCTGTGATCACGCGATCAAACCAATCATGTGCTGCCTCGGCCGCTTCGCGACCAATTCCCTTGCCATGCACATCCGGCACCAGCACCCAGCCAGCCTCCGGAACACTGTCAAAATCCTGTCCCATCCCGCGCGCACCGTAAAAGAAACCAACCTGCCCGATCATGCGCTTGCTGCCATGTTCCTCAACCGCCCATTGACCAAACCCGGTCATCTGCCAGTGCCCCGCATTGGCCAGAAATTTCTGCCAGCACAAGTCGCGCGACCTCGGCGCGCCGCCGGTAAAGCGGATCACCTCAGGCATTGCCCAAATCTCTGCATAGCGATCAAAATCGCTCGGGCGCATCGCACGCAAAGTGATGCGTGCCGTGTTTATCGTCGGAATATGTCTGCTCATCTTTGGTGTCCTGCCCGATCACCGGTCGTTTTTTTTGAAACAGCGCAGTGGCGCACCAAAAACCCACCCCCGATTGGACCGCCCCCGAAAAACGGCGCCCTTCCGCAAGGAAGAGCGCCGCTTTTTCAGGCCGGAACCTGAATGTCTTTTAGGAAGCTTTGGAGATGAAACCCACAGCGTCGCCGAATGTCTGGATTGTTTCGGCTGCATCATCGGGAATCTCGATGCCGAACTCTTCTTCGAACGCCATAACCAGTTCAACAGTGTCCAGGCTGTCTGCGCCCAGGTCGTCGATGAAGGATGCGTTTTCGGACACTTTGTCCTCTTCCACACCAAGATGTTCCACAACGATCTTTTTGACGCGGTCCGCGATGTCGCTCATATGACTGTCCTCATGTCTGCCGGGGCATTGTCTGCGCCCCCAAGTGGGTCCCCTTGAAACAGGGGCTCTGGTCTTGCCCCCTTGGGGCGGTGAAGCGCTTGGGTTTTTAAGGCCCAACGCCGAATTCTGGGCCGCCTATAGCATATCCCGTTAAGATGGCAAGGCGTTACCTGTTAGCGCTCATAACATGGCCATGCCGCCGTTCACGTGCAAGGTCGTGCCTGTGACGTAAGCGGCTTCTGCGCTGGCAAGGTAGAGCACAGCAGCGGCAATTTCATTTGCCTCACCCATGCGCCCTGCAGGAATTTGCCCCATGATTCCAGCCTTTTGGTCGTCCGTCAGCTTGTCGGTCATGGCCGTGGTGATGAAACCAGGGGCGACAGCATTTACCGTGATCCCGCGGCTTGCCACTTCATAGGCGAGGGATTTTGACATCCCCACCATGCCCGCCTTGGAGGCCGCATAGTTCGCTTGCCCGGGGTTGCCGGTTGCGCCCACAACAGAGCTGATATTTACGATCCGACCCCAGCGCGCCTTCATCATGCCGCGCATCACACCCTTGCACAGTTTGAACGTGGCCGTCAGGTTTACATCCAGCACCGACTGCCATTCATCATCCGACATCCGCATGAACAGGTTGTCCCGCGTGATCCCTGCATTGTTGACCAGAATATCCACGGCGCCCATCGCCTCGGCTGCCTGCTTGGGAAGAGCTGCGACAGCATCCGGATCGCTCAGGTTACAAGGCAAGACATGTGCGCGTTCGCCCAACTCACCCGCCAGCGCCTCCAACGGCTCAACTCGCGTGCCGCTCAGACCCACAGTTGCCCCGGCGGCGTGCAGCGTGCGCGCAATATCCGCGCCAATGCCGCCCGATGCCCCTGTGACCAGCGCACATTTTCCCGTCAGATCAAACATCCAAAATCCCTCACTTTTTGTGTTGCTGTCAGCCCTGCCATGCACAACTGCCCAGCGCAAGCCAGCGCGTCACCTCAGTGCAGCGCGTTCGTAACCTCAATGCTGACATCCGTGACGTTCAAAGACGCATCCTTGGCGATGAACCGATAAACCTCGCGCGCCCAGACACCGCGCGTCAGACCACGCGCCGCAATCTCATCCGTCAGTGATCGATAAACCGCAGGCAACCCGTCAAGTGGCCCCAGAACACGCTGGCACAGCGCATTGCCACCGGGTGCCTCAAACATCTCAAACCCCTCGATGGGTTGAAACAGCGGAACGCCAATGCGCACTTCCATCTCATCGCCGTCGATCCGGTAAAGCGCAGTTTGAGGACCGGCATAAAACACCGACGCCCTGTCGAGCGCATCGTCAAGCCGTTCAAACAGCACCGGGATCAATTGCATGCGCGTCACCATTGGAATGGTGCGCACAATCCCGCCCATCTGCTCTGGTGCGATCTGGATCAGATCAGGCATCTCTTGCGGCCAAAACGTCGTCAGGTGTGCCAACCGCGCGTGTGGCGACATCGCGGTCGATGCGGCGGATCATCCCGGACAACGCTTTGCCCGCACCGATTTCCCACATCTCGGTCACACCGTTGCCAGCCATCCAAGCCGCACTCTCCCGCCAGCGCACAGCGCCTGTCACCTGCTCCACCAAGAGCTTGCGCAAAATAGCCGGATCACTTTCCCCTTCCGCCCGAACATTCGGAACAACCGTAACTGCAGGCGCGTTCATCTCCACTGCGGCCAATGCCTCGGCCATGACCCTCGCCGCCGGCTCCATTAAGGCGCAATGAAACGGGGCAGAGACCGGCAGCAGCATGGCCCGCTTTGCGCCGCGCCCCTTGGCAATCTCGCACGCACGCTCAACCGCGGCCTTATGGCCCGAAACGACCACCTGCCCCGGATCATTGTCATTGGCGGCCTGACAAATCTCGCCTTGGGCAGCCTCGGCGGCCACTTCGGATACCGCAGCATAGTCCAGCCCCAGTATTGCGGCCATGGCGCCGACGCCGACAGGCACCGCCTCTTGCATGGCTTGACCACGGGTGCGCAACAGGCGCGCCGTATCCGCCAGGCTGAAAACACCTGCCGCACACAGCGCCGAATACTCGCCCAGACTGTGCCCGGCGACATAACGCGCTCGATCAATCCCGATACCCTCAGCCGCAAGCGCACGCATCGCCGCAATCGAGGTCGCCATCAATGCAGGCTGTGCATTCTGTGTCAGGGTCAGCGTGTCCTGATCACCCTCCCAGATCAGTGAACTCAGGGACTCGCCCAGTGCCTCGTCCACCTCTTCAAACACGGCGCGTGCCGCAGGATAGGCGTCAGCCAGCGCCCGGCCCATGCCTATGGTCTGTGCCCCCTGTCCCGGAAATACGAATGCGATGCTCATCTGATGCCCCTCCAGCCTTTTGTTCGTTCATTTCGGTGTAATAGGCCCACAGGCGCCAGACAAGCACCCGCTGCACGGACCCTGTGCGCCAATTTGCAGTTGCCTGCGTTGCAAAGCGCATAACATTGATGGTCAACGTGTTAACTCATGGAACCAGCAACGGAGTGTTCCCATGCCGCTTACCAACACCGCCGACCGTTTCGGGTCTGTGTCCAAAACGTTTCACTGGCTGACCGCCATCGGCATCATCGTGCTGATGCCGCTTGGGATCGTTGCCAACCAGATGCCCTATGAGACATCCGAACAACTGGCCGACAAGGCATGGATGTTCTCGTTGCACAAAACAGTGGGGGTGGCTGTGTTCTTCATCGCGCTGGCGCGCATTGCATGGGCGCTCAGCCAACCCAAACCAGGGCTGCTGCATCCAGATCGCAAACTGGAAACACTGGCCGCGGAAACCGTGCACTGGCTGCTGTATGGGTCTTTGGTTGTGGTTCCGTTGTCAGGTTGGATCCACCATGCGGCAACAACCGGCTTTGCGCCAATCTGGTGGCCCTTCGGGCAAAATCTGCCGCTTGTGCCCAAGTCCGAAACCGTCGCCTCTATCTTTGGTGGCGCGCACTGGGTCCTGACCAAGGTGCTGGCCCTGTCCCTTTTGCTGCACATCGCGGGCGCGCTCAAACACCATGTGATCGACAAGGACGCCACCCTCCGACGTATGTGGTTCGGCGCCTCCGACGCGCCCAAAACAACAGGTTCGCACAAGCACTCAGCACCGATCGCAGCAGCACTCGCATTCTGGGCCGCTGCCCTCAGTGTCGGGGCCGCCCTGGGGGCCTATGCACCTTACACAACTCCGGGCACGGCAATTGCCCTGGAAGAAGTCCAATCAGACTGGCAAGTCCAAGAGGGAACCCTGTCAATCGAAGTCACGCAGTTGGGATCAGAGGTCACGGGAACCTTTGCCGACTGGACGGCCGCCATCAACTTTGACGAGATGGTCGACAACGGGCCCGCAGGTCAGGTTGAAGTTACAATTGCGATTGGCTCGCTCACACTGGGCTCGGTCACATCGCAAGCCATGGGCCCGGATTTCTTCAACGCCCAAGATTTCCCCACAGCCACGTTCACGGCCGACATCATCTCCGTGGTGGACGGATATGAAGCACAAGGAACCGTGACGATCAAAGACCAGTCTATGCCGCTTACCCTGCCCTTCGGCCTGTCGGTGACAGAAGAAGGTGCATGGATGACGGGCAATGCGACGCTCGACCGTCGCGATTTCGGCATCGGCGACAATATGGCGGACGAAACAAGCCTTAAATTCGCCGTTGAGGTCAAAGTGGAACTGATGGCGACAAGGGCCACTCCTCCCGAGTAACGGGCCTTGGTGCACACCGTGGCGCCGCCAAACTGCGGCGTCCTTCCACGTTGCATCAAGGCATGGGCAATCCGGCCACCGCCGCCTTCTCTGATTTAAAGATCCACACCGAAGCCCAAAAGCAGAGCCGCCTGAAGCGGCGGCTCTGCATAAAACCGTGTCGCGCGTATACGCGTCCGTTCCGTCAAACCCCACAAAGAATAAGGGCCGCGCCACAGCGCAGCCCTTGCGAGGTTCTTACGTGGGGAAGCTAATTCACTCCCACCCCCCAGCGCGCATTTCCGTATTGATCTCAAGTGTCAGATCGTCCGATCCAACCGGAATAAAGGCATCAACACCAAAATCAGAACGCTTGATGGTAGCCGTCGCCGTCATGCCAAGCCATTCGCCCTGATTATATTCCAGAAAACCACCGACGGGGTGTGGGCCAAGGTTGTGGACAGTAATGTCAAATACGACTGTCTGGGTTACGCCCTTCATCGTCATGTCGCCTGTCGCTTTAACGGACATGTCGCCAGTTTGCTCGACGGAGGTGGAGACAAAGCGAATTTCAGGGTGGTTTTCGGCATCCAGAAACTGCGGGCCTGCCAATTCGGCGTCGAAATTCTCAATTCCTGTGTCAACGCTGGCCACCACGACGCCAAAGTCGGCCTTGGCAGCGGCGATATTGCCGGGATCAAACTCAAGCGTGCCGGTGACTTCGTGAAACTTCGCCGTCTGAAGTGAGAACCCAGCATGGTTCCACGTCACGGCGACCTGTGTGTGCATTGGATCTGGATACCATGTGTCAGCAACAGCGATGCTGGCAGCACTGGACAAGGCAGCGGCGAGAAAAAAGGATTTCATTTGGGACAGTCTCCACATTGGGTTGCGTTACGTGGAGACAAACTGGCTATTGTTGTCCGATGAACAATTGCTCACGGTTCAACACAAGGTGCGCGTCAGCGAACAGCTGCGCGGTCGCATAAAAGCACGCTGACAAGTGTTAGAGTTTTCCCGCATCCCGCAGCGCGCCCATCAGGCTGCGGCGCAGGTCCGGATCGCTCATTGCGACCTCGGCAACCAGCGCCCCGTCGACGGTCCACAAGCGCGCCATTTGCCCGTGTACCTCTGCAGGGCCAAGGTCGGCAATGGAAATGCGGCTGACAACGGAGCGGTTGCGTCCGTTGCCACGCACAAGGCGGACTTCGCGGCGCAGCGTGTCGATCTCAAACGCGACGGCCGGTTGAGCACGCCCCGCCTGCATGACGGCAAGCCCGGCAAAACCCAACGCGACAGAGACACCCAGCCTGAACAGGGCAACGTCAGCGTCCATTCCGGCACCGGGCGCTATCCACAACCCGATGGCCGCCAGCACCAGCGCGATACCGCCA
>ERZ1740072.968-NODE-968-length-11369-cov-5.423104_pt1 | contig 11369 bp, 9 predicted proteins | sample MGYA00581733_ERZ1740072 | MGnify/ENA primary metagenome ERZ1740072 (study PRJEB43018, sample SAMN04849741) | marine metagenome | isolation source: floating plastic debris | place: Pacific Ocean | collected 2008-08-30 | study: EMG produced TPA metagenomics assembly...
CGCAATTCGCCGTTTTGTTTGTTGGGGCTCCTTCTCTTCCCATCGCCGCTCCGTTGACGGTAACGTGCTGCGTATGGGCTATCGGGCCTGCCGTTCGCCATTCCGAAGCGGGTGTCTGTCCCTCATGCGGCGTTGGTCGGTGCTGAGCCCGATGTGACCGATGCTGCACCTGCCACGAATTGCAGCGGCGCAACGAAAGCGCTCATTCAAACGATGAGGTCGGTTCGAACCGGACATTGACATGGATTAAAGTTGTCAAAACGCCACTACCAATTAGTGGGGGTCATTTACATCACACAGCATATTTATTATCTGAAGATCTGGATTGCAGGGCTTTGCAGCTGCTGGACTAGTAGGTCCGACAGGCTAACCGCCGCTCTGTGCAACAGCACAGCAATTCAGACATCAGAAAATGCAGCGATCGCATTCCACCTAAAGCAGATATTTTTTCATTCACGACTTCTCATTGAATGTCCGCCTGATAACCAGCTCTTCGTCATTCGCCTTGGGTTCGACCAGATACATGCCAACGATGATGATCACGAAGGCAAACCACGCCAATGCAGATAGTTCTTCGTTCAGCAAGAGCATGCCCCAAACCACGCCAGCGATAGTCATCGCATAGGCGCTCTGGCTGTAAAAGACCGCTCCCGCAGTGGCAATCAGATGGAACGCCAGCAAAAGCGACGCCGCGCCGACGATCCCCATGAGCAAGACCAGAATTTCCAATGCGCCGAGGGTCGGGCCGAGCGGCATCAGATCCCCACTGAAATAAGCCCACGGCAAAAGCATGATCGCAGACAAGGCCATCATCAGGCCAACCGAGGCAAAGATGTCGATGTGTTCAGGCCGCTTGCCAGCCAGCACCAATGCTTCAATCGCAAACAAAAGCGGAAGCAACATGGCGAACAACAGCCAAGCGTTCTGCGCTCCGCTGCTGCCGTCAAAACGCGTGTAAAGCACAATGGAAACACCGATGAGACCGACCATGAGCCCCATCAGACGACGAGGTGTTGCGCTTTCCATGCGCGTGATTGCCGCAAAGCCGAAAACCATAAAGCCTTGGAGCGTGACGATGAGCGATAGCATTGCTGCTTCGACTTGTTCGGTCACCACGAAGGTGGTCATGCGCTGCAGAATGCCTGCAATCACCGCCCAGACGACGAAAAAGAAGAATTCGGATGGTTTGAGGCGCGGCAGTTTTCGTCGGTATGCAGCAACGCCGAGACAGAAGACAGCTGCAACCCCATTCACCCAAATGGCCAAGCCCAATGGGTTAGAGCCAAGGCCGGAGGCCATCCGGGACAAGGCAGGTGTCAAACCCCAAACCAGCCCCACGGCGAGAACAAGGAACGTACCTTGAAGCGTAATGATGGCTTTCTTGAGCTTCAGTTCCCGCTCATAAATCTCGGCAGCCATCCCGCGAAAAACCGCCGCAAGGCGACCCAAGGGGTCGTCTCGGTCAGCCAAATCATCCAGTTCCAGGCTTTGAGGATTAAAGCGCCCACTCTCCAGAACCTCTGCGGCGACCGTCAAACGCTCGATCCTTCCAAAATACTCGCGCTCCTGATCCCGGAAGCGTTTCTTGGAAAGCGACGCCCCCAAGCGCGCTTGCAATAGAACGGGGTCAAAGCTCTTGGGCAGGAAGTCTTCTGCCCCAAGCCCGATCGCACGCACCACGCTTTCAGTTTCATCATCCAACGCCGAGATCACGATCACCGGGACATCGCGCATTTTTTCGTCGATCTTCATCTCTGACAGCACATCAAAGCCGTCCATCTCGGGCATCAGAATATCCAGGAGGACGGCGTCGAAAGACGCGGTTGTCAGCATCTCGATGGCTTCGAGCCCATTTTTGGCAACCTCAGCGGTATGGCCAAGGTTTTCGACAGCCATACGCATCTTTTTTCGGTTAAGGCTGTTGTCGTCCACAACAAGAATTTTGGCCCGAACGTGGTCCGGCTCCGGCGCAGATGTTCGCTTGGACTTGAAAGACAGGCCGTCCATTTAGAGAGTGAATTCCGAGAGTGCGACGCGCGCGCGCGAAAGTTCTTCCGAGATTGCATGCACCTCCGCCACCGGATCACTTACGGTGCCCTCGCGACAGGCTTGCTCAAGTTGTGCGCAGGCATCGGCCAGTGCCACCGCACCAAAATCACGCCCGTTTGCCTTGAGGCTGTGAGAGGATATTCGCAGCGCTGTAAGATCCTCGTTTGCTGCCGCATCCTTCATCTCCTGCAGCGTACCGGGCGTGGTCTCTTCAAAATCTTCCAATAGTTCTTGAAGGTCCTCCGGATCGCCGCCAATCACGTTCAGCAACCGCAGCAAGGCTTCTTTCTCAATCACTACATCTGTCATACTCATCCTCAGCTGGCCGCTCTCGTTTCTTTCAGTTGCATTGCAGAGGCGAGACTGTCGTTCAGCGCCTCAACATCAATCGGTTTGCTTAGGTACCCATCCATTCCTGACTTCAGATAGTTTTCGCGCTCTGAATTCATAGCATTAGCCGTCAGCGCGACGATGTAGGGAACACGATCATCAGGCAGCAGGGCGCGGATGCGATTTGTTGCAGCAATGCCGTCCATGTCCGGCATTTCGATGTCCATCAAAACAATATTGTATTCATCGCTTTGGCAGGCCTCGATAGCCTCTTCGCCGGAACTGACGACCACAGGATCATAGCCCAGACGTTTGAGGATTTTGCGGCCGACTTTCTGGTTTATCGAATTGTCGTCGACCAAAAGCACCTTGAGGTCCATCACCTCATATTCGTCTGGCTGTGAGACCCGTTTCCGTTGGGCTTCCGTATCAATTTCCGGTGCCAGTGTTTTGGCAAGCGCATTGAGCAATTGCGCTGACTTTGCCGGTTTCGTCAGCGAAGCCGCATAGTTCAACTTGGCAACGTTTTCCCGGAATTGGCTTTCCAAGGGCGAGATTGAGCTGAACAGGATCATTGGCGGGGCCTTGTCGCCAAGTTCATCACGCACGGCTTTGGTAAATTCGAAACCGTTCATGCCCGGCATCTTGTAATCCACCACGATCAGATCGAATCCGCTGCCATGTTTGAGGATGTCTATAGCCTCTTCCGGCGCGCCGCTGGCCCGTGGTGTCAACTCCCATGAGCGCAGCTTTTCATTTAGGATCAACCTGTTGGTCCGATTGTCATCCACAATCAAAATACTAGCACCTTTGATCGCGGCGAGTTGCTCATCTTTGCGTGCGCGATCCGGAATGCGGGCGACTTCGGCTGGAAGCGTGAATGCAAACGTTGTGCCAACGCCCATGTCGCTTTCAACGGAAATCTCTCCGCCCATCAATTCAACAAGCCGCTTGGTGATGACCAATCCCAGCCCTGTGCCGCCATAGCGGCGCGTCGTCGATGCGTCGACCTGACTGAACGATTTGAACAGGCGGTGCATCCGGTCTTCTGGGATGCCGATGCCCGTGTCACGGACAGAGAAAGTCAGCAGGGCCGTTTCGCCCGCCTGATTGACAGCGTCTGGCATCATCGTTGCGACGGTCAGGACGACTTCACCGACATCGGTGAATTTCACTGCGTTATTGAGTAGGTTCATTAGGATTTGCTTCAACCGCACAGGGTCGCCAATCATCGCGGGCGGCACATCGGGATTGATCCGGCAGGCAAGTTCGATGCCTTTTTCAGCGGCCTTTGAGGCGACCATCTCAACTGAAGTTTCAATCGTTTCGACCAGATCCATCGGCGCATGTTCGAGTTCGAGCGCACCCGCCTCGACCTTGGAGAAATCAAGAATGTCGTTGATGATCGTCAACAGCGTATCGGCAGCTGTGGATATGGTTGTGCTGAAGTCATTTTGCTCTTCATCCAACTTGGTTCCGTTGAGTAGTGTGCTCATCCCGATGATACCGTTGAGCGGGGTTCGGATTTCATGGCTCATTGTGGCCAGGAATGCACTCTTAGCCTCATTTGCGGCTTCAGCGGCGTCTTTTGCGGATTTGAGCTCGTCCGAAATGCGTTTGATTTCCGTTATGTCAGAGTGCACCGCAACCGTGCCGCCCTGATCCGTGCGCCGATTGCTGACCTGCTGCCACTGCTTGCCCGCCATCTCTTGAATGTAGGGGGTGCCCGCCGCCTTGTGACGGCCAACCTGCTTTTCGATCCAGAGTTCCTGATTGTCTTTCGCATTGGGGAAGCGGCCCGACGCCGCGGCCTTCTCTAGCACCTGTTCCAGCGGTGTGCCTGTTGGAAGTTCGACCTCTGCGTCGCCCAGCATAATCTCGTGGTAGCGGTGATTGGCTACAATCAATCGATCGCTTTGATCGTAGAGCGCAAAGCCCTCTGAGATGCTTGCGATTGCGTCGGTCAGCAGCCCGCGCGCCTCGCGGGCAGTGACTTCTGCGTCGACCAATTCTGCGGTTCGTTCTTCCACCCGTGCTTCAAGTTCTTCGTTCGCCGCATGCAGTTGCTGTTCATAAGCCGCCTGACGGGCTTGAAAGTCATTGAATGCCGTCACAACGCGCCCAATCTCATCGTTGCTGTTCCAATCAACCGGTTTGCGCGGCGCGGCTGAGCGCGGTTGATTGATTGCCTCCATCATAAGCCCAAGTGGGCGACCGATAATCCGCCGGTTCGCCGCTAGGGATGCCGTGATGACGGCCACCAAAAGTATGCCCGCCAGCAGAATGACAAAGTTGAACCTTTCACTCGCTTGCACGGCAAGCCGGTCCTCCGAAAGAACGATGCGCAACGACCCAATGCGCACGTCCGCATCGCCTGTGTCGTAGAAGATATCCTCCTGCGCGCTAAATCGTGCAGTGTCGATAGCATCGACCGCGCCAACCTCAGAAATCAACCGGTCGCGATCATCATAAACGGCAGCGGCCAGTACATCGCTGTCAGTCAGCAGGGCCGAGAGGATCAGTTTGATTTGCTGGTCCGCCACATTCCAAAGCGATTCCGCGACGACCGCGCTCTGGATATCGACCAAGCGCTGCAACTTTACCTGCAGCTGTTGCTCTGCCGTCCGGCGTGCATTCCATTCAAACAACCCAAAGACAATCACTGTCGAAATCAGGACCAAAGGCACAACGTAGAACAGGAACTTTGTCTGTACCGATAGGCCAAAACGCGCGCGCGTGATTGGACTGGACTGAATGACGCGAGGCTCGTCTATGTTGTTGGCGGCACCCTCCATCAGAATTCGGTTTTGAAGTAATTTTCGACCAAACCGTCAATGTCGACCTTCGCCAAGCCAGCATTGAACATATCCCGCATTTCGCGACCATCATCGGTGTCGTTGAAGCACAGGAAAAGCGTCTTTTCCTCTAAAGGTTTTGCATTGAATTCCAGAATGTCCGCATAGCTTTCCAGCGTCTCTTCCGTGGCCAAAAGATAGGACAGCACCAGCTTGTCGATGACCGCCATATCAATGCGCTTGCGAGCAAGCTTACGAAGGTTCGTCACGTCGTCCGGGGCCGGAATCGCGCGCACCCACCCCGTCCCGGCCTTTTCATCGAATTCATCCGTGTTGGCGTAGCCAAGAACCGTTCCGACCTTCAGCTTTTGCTCACCAATGTCATCGACATCTTGCCATATGATCGGCGTGTCAGTGTTCTGGGCAAATCCCAGTGGCCCGTTCCCAATCGGATCAGATGGAATAAAGCCATCTACATGGCGGCAGTGATAGCCCGGAAAATAGGCGATGGCTTTCGCGTCGTCTTTGGCGACAGAGATCGCACGCTTCCACGGCAGTGTCGCGACCTTTACGTCCATTTGTGCTTCTTCAAATGCCCTTTCGACAACCGCTGTCGTGACTCCTCCGCGCGGAAGGTTCTCAGATGTATAGGGCGGCCATTCCAGCGTTGTGACCGACAGTTTTGTCTCTGCAAGCACCGGCGCTGCGGTCAATGTTGCCGCGACAATCAGCCAGGAAAAATTCAAAGGTTTCACGTATCGCTCTCCCAAATTGAAAGTCGATCCCCGACAGTGAGGAAGTATGGACCGTCGGGAATCGCTTGTTGGTAGAAGGGTTAGAAAAGACCACAGAAATCAGCAACTCCGCCTGCGAGATTTGCAAACCTGCCTTAATAAAGAATTGGCTTGATCGGGAGCCTGAAAGAGCTCCCGAAATTCAAAGTTCATTCTAACAATTAGAAGTATTATATTGGTTTGCAAAAAAAAGCCGTTCTATCTGATCCCAACACCCCCACCATGCTGCTCAGAGCAAATGTGTACCGGCCGGGTGAAACCTTCATCCTTCAATTGAAGGATGAGTGCGAACTATCGCGTATCCTCCTCTGAATACGCAGTTTTCTCATGGTATGGCACGGAAAGACGGCGTAACACGTGCTATTCACTGGTTACTAAATCTTCGGACAACCAACTCAAGATGGTCTCATATCGCTGGTGATGAACCATGTATCCGCTGTCCGGCAGGACATGCAGATCAACCTGATCCAGCATTTCTGACCAGCGGCGCGCGGCACCCCATTGGACGTTGCGGTCATTTTCTCCGATCACCAGCCGCACCGGGACCGGGCAATTGCGCAAGAGCGGACGCCAGTCTTTGCGATAGTTCAAATCCCCAAAGTTGCCGACATATCCCTGCTCCTGATGCACCCGACGCCCATGGACCATTACGGGCAGGATTTCAGGCCGCATGAGCCATTCTACGTCCCGTGGACTTGCCCGCATCACTGCTTTGCCAAAGGCCGCCGGACCTGAGCGCGTGACAAAGGCAAATCCGGCTTTGCACAGGAATTTCAGCGACTGAGGAAAATGCAGGCGTGAGTGCGGGATGAGATAGTTGTAGCCATTGGTCCCTTCCAAGTCTTCATCGCAGGTGACCGGCAGCAAAGGATGGCATGCCGTAATCGACGCAATCCGGTGCGGCATTAACTCGGCCGCTGCCAGACTGTGAACCAAGCCGGAACTCAGGGCGAGTATCGAGACCTTTCTGACATCAAGGTGATCCAGAAGCTTCACGATATCTGGGGCAAAATCACGCGGCTCACTTGCCTCGCCCGGGTAGGCGGTTGTTTGACCAAACCCCGGCCTCAATGGCCCGATGATGCGCAGCCCGCGCCTTTTGGCTGCCTGGACCGCCTCTTTGAACCAGACATCTCCGAACGCCTGATCGTGGTAAAACAACACGACCTTCTTGGAGTTGGCAGTGCCGAAGTCAGAGAACTCCATCTGCCGACCATCAGGCAGAGCAAAGAGATGCCGTTGCTCTTCTCTCGGAAAAAACTCGGTTGCTGATGTTACATTGATCCGAGCAGCGACAAGCTTGCCTTCCTCCACATCATGCATGAGCGCGAGGCCAAAGACCGTGCGCACCAGGTCCATCTGGTCGGTAGTAGCCGTCTTGGCAAAGATCGCCTGAAGTTGGCTGCGCACGGTTGTGGTTGAACATTGCCTGCGTCTTGCAATTTCTTTGACCTTTTCGCCTTCGACGACCATGCGGGTCACTTCCAGCTCAGCCCGGGTAAGGTTGAACAGGTCTTGCAGAATGGGGCCAAGATGCGCTGGCCAGCCGACATCCGACGTCCTCAGAATGACAAAGTGCCGTTTGCTGCTGGGTTGCACATAGGGTTCCAGCCGGATCAGCAGGGGGCGTCCACTTTGCACATTTTGATATCGCAGAACGTCGTTTGGATCATTCCGCCCGTTCGGGCTGTGCGCAAGCACCCGTAGCTGACTGCGCAGATCTGCAAGCTGCTCTGCATTAAGGGGTAATTTTTCCAAACCACTCTCAGGCACCAAATCGTAGGCGACTTTCGCAGCTGTGTTGGCATCGACAATCGCCCCTGTTTCGTCGAGCGCCACTGTGGCCTGCATGCGCTGGGCCAGTTCCTTGTGAAGCACCTCATCAGTATCACGCCGCCACGGTGTGACAACATCAACGAGTGCTGCTGCCCGTTTCATGTGGGACATGACCTGGCTTGCCGCGCCCCCGCTGTTCTCTGGGCTCAGCGCATGGAGCTTTTTCTCAAGCTTGAGCATAAAGGCATCATACTGATCGGGTGACGTGACCAAATCATAGAGTTCGGAAATAATTTCGTCTTTTTCTGCGACCATCGCGACATCAGGTTTCTAAAGTAAAATCGAAAAAAATTTGAAACTTAGTATGCCCTCAAAATGATGAGTTTGTCGAGATTCTTTGAGGGTCGCCGCCTTTGATGTTGAAAAGGTTCAGCGTCTGCCTGAACGGATTGATCTCGCTGAATTCCTTAGCACTTTGGGTCTGGTCGCATGCCACATCCAAAAAACCATAATCACACAGCAACCTACCTTGAGGATAACACGCAAGCGACGGACGTTCTCTCTGATGCAACCTCAAACCCTTGCACTCCAGAAACAATGGGTTCAACCGTAACCAACGGCTGTTTCCCGGACGCGCAAATTTTCGACGTTGTCGCACAGCGTGCAAAGCAACCGTGCACGCAAAGAGGGTCAATTGTAGCAAAGTTCCGCGAACTATGAGCACTCATCCCCAGATTTTGTACGCACGGCGATTGGCCGGTATTCGGGCTGCGAGTGCAGCATCTTGAAACTTTAGCGAAGGTCCGGAAAGGGCCGATTCATGGTCTCGAGAAAAACGGAGAACGCCAAGAAAGGCTTTTAGGTCTGCGCATCCAAATATCTACTGAAACCGTGGGAAATCCTGCAGTCAAAAGCAGGATAGCCGTCCATGGGTTTCACATGGTTGTCTCACTGCTCAGAAAGCCAATCCATCTTTTTTAATACGCCATGGTTATCAACCGTATCTTTGTACGCTCTCTCAAGATGCCCTTTGATCAGCGTTGCAATCTCTTCTGTCAGAAACGGCTCGTTCCTGTAGCCGACATCCGACCCCGTCCCTCAATGCCGCGGTCGCAGCCCGCGTAGCGGCCATTCGCTGCAAGCGCGAAACCCGGGTATAGTCGAATTTACACATCGCGGGACTTTCCCGCCATACGCCAAACTGTTCTAGACGTCAGCTTTGACGTTCGGCCCATAGAGCATAAGCCCGCTCTACGTCCGATCCGACTTGGTGCGCCAAACTCATTTCTGCAACCTCACGCGGCGCATTGGCCACTTCGGACGCCCAATCGCGGAAGGTCGAACGGAAGCCATGCACCGTGACACCCTCCACCTTCATCCGCCGCAACAGCATCAGCATCGACATGTTTGACAACGGCTTATGCCGTTTCTGCCCCTCGAACACATACTCAGACTGCATCGCCTTCAATGGCTTGATGATCGCCAGCATTTCGTCCGTCAATGGCACGCGGTGAGCCTGATCCGTCTTCATACGGGTCGCTGGACAGGTCCAAAGGCGCGCATCAAAGTCGATCTCGTCCCAACGCAAGCCCAGCACTTCGCCCGTGCGTGACCCCGTGAGGCACGTAAACATGAGTGCCTTTGCGGCCATGGCACTGCGGGTCTTAAGGTCAGCATAGAACGCAGGCACATCGCGCCAATGCATCGCCTTGTGATGCTTCACCTTGGCTTTGACTTTTGGCAGCGCGCCCGCATCCTTGATCGCAGTGACAGGGTTCTCACCCTCGCGGAAGCCTTTCGAGCGCGCCACGTCCAGAACTGTTTTGATCCGTTGCGCCAGTCGTTTCGCGGTTTCGTACTTTTCCGTCCAGATTGGTGCAAGGCACATCATCACTTCGGGTTGGTCGATGCTGTCCAGCGGCATTCTCCCGATCTTGGGAAAGGCATAATCGCGCAAAGTGTTGATCCATTGCTGACCATGCTTGGCGTTCTTCCACGTCGGCATCCGGTCGATGTGGACCTGTTGCGCGAACTCTTCGAAGGTCGGGATATCGCGTTTGGCATTGAAACTCGGGTTCAAGCCTTGCTTGGCCATGCGGCGATATTCCAGCGCCCGCTCGCGCGCTTGGTTGATCGTGACGATGTCTGCCCCGCCCAAACCGAAGTCAGTGCGTAAGAGCGCACCCTTCTTGTTCTTCTGACCTTTGACCACAACCCGGACGATCCAGCGTCGCGCACCGGATGGATCAACTACCAAATACAGGCCGTTGCCATCGCCGTGACGCCCAGCGCCAGCGTTCTCCACCAGCTTCTTTGTTAGTTTGCCAGACAGGGCCATTCGATAAATACCACTTTCCGTACCACCCAAAGGACTAACAAAGGCATCATCGAAAGAAACTCAAGATCAAGCATGAGCGCCCTCAATCCCGGCAAAACAAAGCGAAAAAGCCGCCCAAGGCGACCCAATCAAACTAGCAATAATGTGTGTGGAGCGACACATAGTTTTTCCATTTTCAGGATTTTGGATCATTGATATTAAACGGAAATTTCACTGCCCGACGCGGCAGTCTTACCTTTTGCGACTCGAAAGCTTTCCACTTCGCATGACGCACCGGATCTCAATGGAGGCCCTTAGTCTGTCCTTTGATCATCCTCAGCGGCGCAGATTGTCTCGATAGTCGCAAGAACATCTGCCAAATCTTGTTTCACTAGCTTGAGGCGTTCAGTCGTCATCGCTTCATTGCGCCCGGCCAATTCCAGCACAACAGCAAGCACGCTGTCTGAATGCCTCATCAGTTCGATCAGATGTTCGGCCGTTGGTCCGTAGGAACCAGATATCCAGTTCTTCACCGTCCGCTCGCTTGCTCCAGTCCACCGCATGGTTGCTTTTGCCGCCCTGCCTGCTCCGCCAAGTTCTTGCGACAGCGCTGCGCTGATTGCTTGTCGGTATTCTGACGAAGAAACACGTCCTTCGCATTCTCGATGAAACGAGTTGCCCTTTTTATGCAACATGTTTCCGCCCCTCTCTCGTTAAGATTGAGAAAGGAATCGCAAAGATCCCGTACAGGTTTGCGAATTTGAATGATGGAGGGCCGCAGCATTGAGTTGGCCGGAGAACGATCGCGAAAAGGACAACGTCCGCAAGGCAGCGCAGTATGTTCGTATGTCGACGGAGCATCAGCGCTACTCGACGGAAAATCAGGCAGACGCGATCCAGCGATACGCCGAAGAACGCGGCTATCAGATCGTTAAGACCTATTCAGATGCGGGGAAAAGCGGTTTGCGTATTCAAGGCCGCGCTGGTCTCACCCAATTGATCGAAGATATCGAGGGTGGCCAAACTGAGTTCAAAACTGTGCTGGTTTACGACATCAGTCGCTGGGGTCGATTTCAAGACGCGGATGAAAGCGCATACTATGAATATGTATGCAAACGGGCAGGCATATCGGTCGAGTATTGTGCAGAGCAGTTCGAGAATGATGGCAGTCCGGTCTCCACCATTGTCAAAGGTGTTAAACGGGCGATGGCTGGCGAATACAGTCGCGAGCTGTCGCAAAAGGTGTTCGCGGGTCAATGCCGGCTGATTGAACTGGGCTACCGATAAGGCGGTGCGCCAGGATTTGGC
>ERZ1740072.970-NODE-970-length-11344-cov-4.442289_pt1 | contig 11344 bp, 13 predicted proteins | sample MGYA00581733_ERZ1740072 | MGnify/ENA primary metagenome ERZ1740072 (study PRJEB43018, sample SAMN04849741) | marine metagenome | isolation source: floating plastic debris | place: Pacific Ocean | collected 2008-08-30 | study: EMG produced TPA metagenomics assembly...
TATAAATGGCCTTACCGAGAATAATTTGGGCCGTCGCCAGTGAGTCAGCAGCGTCAAACTCAGGATGCTCATTGAGATAGGCCTGCATGAGCTCTAGTCCAGGCTTTGACAGGTAGGTAATAAAGGTTCTGGCCAATTCTGGAAACCGCCCCGATTCGCCAATCACCAGCCGGACAAAGTCTTGATAATCTTCATCCTCGGCGATCGCATCCACCATTTTGGTTAGCAACTGCGGCAGCGACTCAGCCGGCGGCTCTTGCAAGGTTTCAGGAGTGAACTTAATTTGAAACCGCTCACAGGCAATCTTTTGCACTAGGGCGCGAAACAGCCCCTCCTTATCTTGAAAATGGTTATAAACCGTCGGCTTTGAAACCCCTGCGGTGGCCGCAACGCGATCCATACTCGTGCCCGCATAGCCATGGGCCAAAAATTCTTGCAACGCGCCATTCAAAATTTGCGAGGCTTTATCAGACTTGTTCAAAGCAACGGTCATAGATAAACGGTCATAAATAAATAAATTCTGTGGCTTGACTTGATTTTAATCGCTACTGATCAAGGCCAGGCAAGTTTTCCCTGTTCACCATAGCGAATCGAGCGCCAGACCTGAGCTGACCTTGAGGATACTGAGACCTCGAAAAAAATCGCCATCGTCACCAGTCGCTGGGCCAGCAACGGCTAATGCTGACCTCTCGCAATCTCTCCCCCTAAGGGAGGCTTATTTTGATAAGTTTGGTAATTGCCAGACTGCGCCCTGCTACAGATTAGCCACCTTTGCTAATTTGCCACATTAAAAATTGTTGGGTGGGTTGAATGGCCACACCGTCAATCCCAGCTTGAGAAAAAACATAGTCTTTGTTTTGCCACAGGGGAATGTAAGGCACATCATCCTTGACTAAGGTTTGCAGATCTTTGATGATTTGATCGCGCACTGCCGGATCTTGCTCAGCTTGCTGCGCTGCAACTAGCTCATTAGCGCGATCGCTGTAGTAAAAAGAGCCGTTGCCCTGGCTCGCGCCGACTTCACACAGCGTCTCTTCTGAACCGGTTTCGCAACTGAGAAACGGCTGCACAAAGGTATCAACGTCGTAATAGTCGGGATACCAGTTCGCCAGCACCGAGGGATAGACGCCTTTGTCCACATTGCCCCAGAGGGTAGCGCTTTCCGCCGTTTGCACAGTGACGGTGATCAGTCCCGGCAGACCCGTTTCAAAGGACTCCTTCAGAGTGTTGGCGACCACGCTGCGGGTGGTCGAAGCTGAAGGGTACCAAATTTCAAAGTTGAACGGATTCTCTTCCGAAAAACCAGCTTCTCGCAGCAGGGCTTCCGCTTGCTCAAAGTCGCCGTCGCCATAGGCTTCCTGCAGCACCGGCTCATACACCTCAAAACTGGTGGGAATCAAGCTGTAGAGCGGTTCAGCCTGGCCTTGGAACACCCGCTCGTTGACGAGATTGCGATCAATCATCGCCGCGATCGCCTGACGCACCCGGACGTCATTCAGCGGCTCAATTTTCTGATTGAGACTCATGTAGTTGACCACCGTGGTGCCCGCTTCCACCACCTGCCAGTTGCCGGTGTCAGCATCACGCTCTAGAGCCGAAATTTGCTCGGGGTCAAGGGTCTGGTAGGCCACATCCACGCCACCGGTTGTAAAGGTGTTGTAAAGGTTAACCGCACTGCTGAAAATCTGAATGTCGATACCGCCGTTAGCAGGCTTTTCGCCCCAGTAGTCTTCGTTAACATCGAGCTTGACGGAGTCGCTGTTGAACGCCGCTACTTTGTAAGGGCCTGCCCCGATTAAACTGTCGGGCACGAAGCTACCTTCTGCGATTTCGTAGGCGTCAGGGGGCACAGGGGTGACGCCCCAAAAAGTCATTAGGGCCGTAAACGCCGCAAAGGGCGAATTGAGCGTGACGGTCATTTCGTAGTCGCCTGTGGCTTCGACCGACGCGATGCGATCAGCCAGCAAGAACGCGGGTCGCCCAGCATTTTGCATAAACCGGTCTAACGAGCACACCATCGCGGCCGCGTCAAAGGGCGTGCCATCGTGGAAAACCACGTCGTCTCGCAGGGGAATCGTGTAAGTTAGGCCATCGTCACTGACGGTGGGCAGCTCAGTCGCCAACTGCGGAATTAAATCGGTGGTGCCGGGTTCGTAGGCATAGAGCTGATCGCCCAGGTTATGCAGCAAAATGCCCGGAAAAATCTCGTAGGCGTCAGCGGGGTCTAAAGTGCGCGCGGTCAGGGTGGTGCCAATCGTGATGCGATCGCTGCCCGTTTCACCGGCGGCATCGGCTGGCGCGTTGGCCTCCGGTGTGGGGTTGCTCGTGCAGGCCACGATGAAGGCAAAGCTCAGACTCAGTAACGCACTAAACCGCCAGAGCGATCGCCAGCGCCGTAGCGCCAAGACCCGACGAACCTGCAGCAAACCAGACAAAGCAGACGAAACCATAGGTCAAACCCAGCGTTAGAAAACCTAAATGTGGTCTATTAACCCGTGTCTTGGGGCCGGTGTCAATCAGACCTTATACAGCAGACGGCTCTGACGATGTGCTGCTCTCCCCCGGTTGAAAGAAGCGCTGAACAATCGCGGCGGTAAAAAAGTGGGTGAGCAGGCCTAAAGGCCCAGCAAACAGGCATAACGCTAAAGAATGGCGGGTAAAAATACCATTGTCTTGACCTTGCCAATAGATCCACCTGCCGACAAACAAATCCATCACTAAAAAGTGCGTCCACCCTGTCGCCATCACGTGGGAGTTGGCAAACATGCCCGCCAAGGTATCAAGCTTGAGCTGCGGATCCGAAAAGGCCTCCACGATGCTGCTATCTACCGTCACGAAAAGATAAACATATAGACCAGCGAGCGCGGCAAAGGGAATGTAAGACCGCATCACCCGCTGCGTCACTGACCAATTAGGCAGCAGTACCATCAGCGCCCAAAAGGGCAGCACGACTAAATTAGAAACTTGAAAAATATTCTGCAGATCGATCGCAGTGGGGATAAAAGACATGGACGCTCTGACTGGGAGGACGCCTTCACTATAAACAGTGGAGATAGTGGAAGGAAACCGGACTTAGCGCGATCGCAGCGTCAACCAACCGCCCCCGAGAGAAACCGCTTCGACCGCAAACTGCAGTTCCGCCGGAGAGTGGAAAAAGCCGAACAGCATCGTGATCGCGCCGGTGGAAACCAGTGCAATTCGCATGACTTCTTCCGCTATACGCAAGGCCAGCCAAATAGTGCACACACCCACACCAAACAGAGCTAAATATGCCAGCGTCATCGCTTAACTCCTTCTCGCAGCAGCAAGAATTAGGATCATCCTCTTGATGAATGCAAGTCTATCACAAGCTTTAGATGGATAGACAATGATCTATGGATGTTTGAGTTTCTTCCCGTCGAGTTAGGCAGCTCTCAAGCGGGGTGGGCATACCCAGCCTCAGCAATCAGGATGCGATTGGGCAACGGCCTTACTCTTCGCGCTGATAGCCCAGCTCGGCGAGCCGCGTACGCGACTGTCGCCATTTGGGCTGCACCTTCACAAACATCTCTAAATAGACTTTGCCCGTGATCAGCTTTTGCATTTGCTCGCGTGCGCCAGTGCCGATCGTTTTCATCATGCTGCCTTTTTTGCCGATGAGAATGCCCTTTTGCGAATCGCGTTCCACATGCACCGTAGCCAGAATACGGGTGATGTTTTCGTCTTCTTCCACCGCTTCGATCGCAATGGCGACGGAATGCGGGACCTCTTCGCGGGTGTGATACAGCACCTGCTCGCGAATTAGCTCACCCATAATGAACCGCTCGGGCTGATCGGTAATCAGATCGGGAGGATAATAATAAGGCCCCGGCTCCAGCCCTTGAACGAGGCGGGTCTGCAGTTCCGGTAGACGATCTCCCGTCGCTGCCGAAAATTCCAGCAGCGGCCATTGATGGGCATCGGCGATCGCTTGATAGCTAGCCGTGATCGCTTCAGCATCATCGGGCGATCGCAAATCAGTTTTGTTCATCCCCAAGTAAACCGGGGTGGACTGCTGCGCCAGTAAGGTCGCTACAAACTGATCGCCGCGTCCGGCGGGCACCGAGCCATCCACCACAAAGAGCACCAGATCCACCGAGGCGATCGCCACGCGGGCGTTATGCACCAGCACTTTGCCCAGTTCATGGTGGGGCTTGTGGATGCCCGGCGTATCAACAAAGATGATTTGCGCTGTCTCTGTAGTGAGGATGCCGCGCAGGCGGTTGCGTGTGGTTTGGGCCACCGGAGAGGTGATCGCGACCTTTTGACCGATCAGATAGTTCATGAGGGTCGACTTGCCCACATTGGGGCGACCGACAATACCCACAAATCCTGAGCGGAAATCGGGGGGTGAAGCGGGAATCATCGACAGACTGAGGGAATCAACCATAGTGTTAACTGCCGACGATATGAACAACGACTTCGCGGGTGTGGCTGCGGGTGCGATGCTCCCACAAATAAATGCCCTGCCAGGTGCCCAAGGCGAGGCGCCCCTTAACGATGGGAATCGTCTCTGACGTACTGGTCAACACGGTGCGAATGTGGGCCGGCATGTCATCGGGGCCTTCGGCATTGTGAATGTAGTGATGCCCCTCGGGCACGAGCTGCGCTAAAAACGCTTCCAAGTCAACCAAGACATCAGGGTCAGCATTTTCCTGAATGGTCAGACTGGCCGATGTATGGCGAATAAACACGGTACAGAGTCCCGTGGTCAGGCCCGACTCACTGACGGCCTGCTGTACCGGCTCAGTCAAGCGACGCAGTGATTTGCCCTGAGTCGAGACGTTGATCAGTTTTTGATAGTGATGAGTGATAGCCGTAGCAGTCATAGGGGCGCAACCATGGGACTTGCAGTGAAGACGTTTATGGTAACGGACGTTCAGGGGCGATCACCGACTTCAGCCAAGGTCTCTTTAGGTTTGACCGGACCTTTCATCTGGCATGGTGGTTGAAAACACGGATGCGTCTCCCTGACGTCGGTGAGAATTTCTCGAGCCAGTAAGGAATACTGGATCTTAACCACCAGCCAATTGCTATGACTCGTCTGAACTCAGGAAATTTTTCATGAAAACCGCCCAGCCTATGGGCTTGTTGGCCCAGGGCGTCACCACTTGGAATGATTGGCGATCGCAGGCGGAAACGGGTGTCAACGCCTCACCCAGCCGCCGTATCAACCTGCGGGAAGCCCCCCTCAAGCGGGCCCAGCTGCGAGCGGTCAATCTGTCCCTCGTTGACTGCTGCATGGCTGATTTACGCTACGCCGATTTGGGCCATGCTGACCTGCAAGAGGCGCTTTTTTATACCGCTAACCTAAGCTACGCCCATCTCGACTATGCCAACCTCACCGGGGCAGACTTGCGCGAGGCGTCTTTGCATGACAGCCACCTGCGGGGGGCACTCCTCAATGCCGCCGTGCTCACGACGGCTGACCTCACCCGCAGCGTGTTGCGTGAGGCTCAGCTCAAACAAGCCGATTTGAGACAAGCCAGTCTGAGTCAAGCCGATGCCTGCATGGTGCAGCTTACGGAGGCCAATCTGGCGGGGGCTGACCTCAGCGGGGCCATCCTCTATACCGCTGACTTGGGACGCTGTAACTTGGCCAGCGCCACGCTCAACCAGGCCGATTTGCGGGAAGCCAATTTTGCCATGACCACCTTGCAAGATGCCGTCATGCATGGCGTTGACCTCACAGCAGCAGTTTGTAGCGCGGCCAATATGATTGGGGCGGCGCTCCACGGGGCCAATCTCACGATCGCCAACCTGAGCTTGACCAATCTCTGCATGGCGAACCTCAGCCGGGCCTGTCTAGAGGGCACGACGCTGAGCGGCGCGAACCTGATTTGCGCTAACTTGCTCCAGGCCCGCTTTGGGAATGCCAACTTTTAAAACGCCGATTTGCGAGAAGCCATTTTGCGGGGCGCTGACCTACGAGATGCCAACCTGCGATTTGCCGACTTGAAGATGGCTAACCTGTCAGAAACCAACTTAAAGGGGGCTAATTTGACAGGGGCCGATTTGTCTCACGCCAGCGTCTGGAATGCCAATATTAAAGAGGCCTGTTTGATCGATGCGGTCATGCCAGACGGCACGCTGTTTTCGCCCTAGATCTGGGCCGATTATCCAGTGGCAGTCGGGGCATGATAGTGCCATCTCTCGACTAACGCACCGCTAACTCAGGAATGTAGTTGCCGGGGTCACGGGCCACCCAACCTAAAGACGTATTCGTCCGAACTTCAAAGTAGAGGCGGCTGGTGTCTGCCGTATGGGGTGCAGCGGTGGCGATCGCCTGCCCCGCTGACACGCGATCGCCCACCTCGATCACCGGCGCGGTGACACCCACATAGCGAGTTTGCAAACCTTGGTCGTGGTTGATCACGATGAGAATGCCGGGTGAGCCAGCATCGCCGACATAAGCGACCGTGCCACTCCCCGCTGATTGCACCGTAATCTCTGGACTGGCTTCCAGACTAATGCCGCTGCTAAAGACCAACTCATTGCCGTTGGCATCGGTTTGCCAGCCATAGTTCCCCACGATGATCCCTATCTCCCCCAAGGGATAGGCCGATAGCGGATCGGTATCGGCCGCGGCTGGCTCAGTGGCCGCAGGGGCGGCATTGTCAAGCAGCCAGCTGACGCCCGGCACAAAGATACGCCCCGGCACGGCTTCTGGGCAGCCGTTGACCTCAAACAGCACATCGGCTCGGGACTGATAGGCAGCAGCTAAGTCTTGCCAGGTTTGACCGGCGGTGACCGTGATTTCGGCCCCATTGAAGGGGGGAATCCGTAACGAGCTGCCCGGTGTCAGGGCGTTGACCGCTGCCGGGTTCATCGCCAACAAGGTGATGGGCAAGAGGTCGTAGGTCGCCGCGATACTATCGATGGTTTCTCCCGACTGCACCGCATGGGTGGTCAGCCGCGACAGCACCGGTGCGGGGCAGAGATCAGAGGCTTGAGCGATCGCGCGGGGCAGCGTCACGCTCAGCGCCATCATCGTCGTGCTCAATAATCCTGAGATCACCGAGGCGATCGCGCGGCGAGTTGATGGCCCCCAGGGGAACCATCGCTGTCCATTTTGTGTCGATTTAACCACCATCAATGCTGACTATCCCTGTACTGACTAACTCTGATTGAGAGATTCGTCCGACCCCTGCGAATTCAGTCGCTAAAGCCCTCGCCCCCATTTGTGAACCAGATTACTCATAGGCCTCATTTTCGCTAAAGTAGAGGCATTCTGAACGCACCCGATGTCTAGGAGATTTGTGATGGCCATTGCTTTTAAGCAACTTGGGCTGACTGTAGCCACGCTCATTGTAGGCTGTGGCACTGGCTGGGCTGGCCATCAGATGTGGACGGCACAAAAATCCCAACCTACAGACACCACTGCGACCGCGCCCGTGGTGCAACCTGCGTTCAACCGTCCTCAGGCTAATGAGTCTCCAGCGATCGCTTTAGTTCCCCCGACCCAGGCCAATCCTAATTTTATTGCCGATGCCGTCAATCAAGTCGGCGCTGCCGTCGTGCGCATTGATGCGGAGAGCAGCAACGTCGAGATGCCTGAAGCCTTTGAAAATCCTTTCTTCCGTCGCTTTTTTGGCGACGAAGTCCCACTGCCGCCTGAGTCCTTTCCGCAGGGTACGGGCTCGGGCTTCATTATCTCAACCGATGGTCGCATCATCACCAATGCCCATGTGGTCGAAGGGGCAACAAAGGTCACGGTAACGCTGACCGACGGTCGGTCGTTTGAGGGTACTGTCGTCGGCACCGATAAGGTCACTGATGTGGCGGCAGTCAAAATTGAAGCAGAGTCGATGCCAGCCGTCTCGTTTGGTCGCACCGAAGATTTATCACCGGGTCAGTGGGCGATCGCGATCGGGAAGCCTCTCGGGCTTGATAATACAGTGACCGCTGGGATTATTAGCGCGTTGGGCCGCAGTAGCTCAGAGGTGGGTATTCCCGACAAGCGGGTGCAGTTTATCCAAACCGATGCGGCCATTAATCCCGGCAACTCTGGCGGGCCACTGCTGAATGATCGCGGCGAAGTGATTGGCATGAATACCGCCATTCGCAAAGACGCCCAAGGCTTGGGATTTGCCATTCCCGTCGAAACCTTTACCCGCATTGCGAACCAACTATTTGAAACCGGCGAAGTAGAGCATCCCTATCTTGGGGTGCAAATGGTGCTATTGACCCCTGAAATGCGCGATCGCATCAACGCCGAAGAAGAACTGGGCGTACAAGTCACCGCTGATGTCGGCGTCCTCATTGTGCGCGTGATGGAAGACACCCCCGCAGCAAAGGGCGGCCTCAAAGCCGGTGATATTATCACGCAGGTGAACAATAACTTGGTCGAAACCCCAGCAGACGTGCAAGCTCAAGTCGATGCCAGCGAAATTGGGGAACCCCTAGACGTCGAAGTAACCCGTGGGGAAGCGACCCAAACAATTACGCTGCGGCCGACCGCTCTGCCCGCTCAGCTGCAGTAGACGGTAGCAGTCTGATGACCGACACAATCATTCGCCTGGCCTCGACCGCTGACCTGCCAGAGATTCTGAGCATCTACAACGATGCCATCTTGCACACTACTGCCGTCTACGACTATGAGCCCCATAGCTTAGCCATGCGTCAGACCTGGTTTGCCGCCAAGCAAGCGGCCGGGTTTCCTGTTTTGGTTGCTGATCGCGCGGGGCACGTGACGGGATTTGCTGCCTTGGGAGCCTTTCGCGCCTGGGAAGCCTATCGCTATACAGCAGAAACCTCAATCTATGTCGCGCCCCAGAGTCGTCGCCAAGGGCTGGGCAAGCAGCTGTTGGCTCACCTGATCGAAGCGGCTGAAGCACAAGAGTTTCATGCGCTTGTAGCGGGCATTGATGCTGACAACACTGTTAGCCTAGATTTGCATGCAAAATTTGGCTTTCAAGAAGTTGCCCACTTTCATCAGGTCGGCTACAAATTCGATCGCTGGCTAGATCTAAAATTCATGGAGCGCCTCCTGCCCCTGGCACCGCCTTAACGCATATACGCAAAAGACCGCTAACCAACCTAGGAATGACGTTAAAGAACTGCCAGACAAGCCTAGAAGACCACAGGTTTTAAGGTGACTGTCAACAGTCGCTAGAGTGCATTATCGCGAAACCCTTCGTCAGATGACGACGGCGACTCGCGTGGCCGCCAACTGACTCGGCTGCCGTAGGTACCCGGTCGCCAAGCTGTGTTGTGATGGGCGTCTTCACCGCTAACGGGTGGAGGTTTGGGGGCAACGGGTCGCGCAGCGGCAGGTCGCGGTCTAACCGCCTCTGATCGCCGCCGGTCTTGAATTCGTTGAATTTCACGCAGGGCTGACTTCCAGTCTAGATTAGGTTCTTTGAGCAGCTCTCGCAGGGCTTGCAAAACCGCTTCTTCTTCTTGATTGAGCTGCAGCGGCTGCGACAGCCGAATCGGATCGACCTGCACAGCCGCAAAGGCTTGACGCACCGCACTAAGAATTTCGCCCCGCAGGTCATGCTGGGCATGCTCGTACTGGTGCTGCAGCCCTTTTTCACTAGATGCATAGAGGGCGGGCAGGCGATTGAGGGCAAAGGTTTCCACCTCTGTCCGCTTCACATATTTAGAAACTCGCTCTGGCAGGCTTGCCAGCTGCCGTCCCACTTCTTCGGCAACTAGCAGTTCCATGACGTTGATATAGAGCTTAGGATGAGCAGTCTTCGATACGCTACCCATAATTCAACCCTGTAACGATAGATAGATTTAAGCTCTGGCGAGCATCGGGTCACCGATAGTTGACTCGCCGATCGCTGACTTGTTCAAACGTGACCACTCGAATGCACCTCTGCCACTGGCTAAAGACTGATCGGGTCTCATCCCAAACTGGCTCACCATGACTCTGGGATCGCAAACGCTCATCAAATCTTTAGATAACCCAGTATAACAACAGTCTCTAGAATGCTTCTATCCGCCAGACTGAGATTTCAGAAAGCGGGCCTAAATCCTCCTCAAGCTTTACTCGATTGGTCCTTGTCGCAGCAGGGATAATGCCGTTATTTCAAGGGCTATGCTGCGATCGCCGCCGCCACCGCTTTTCTGGCTTGACGTCTTGGCTAAAAGATACCGATTTGTATTCAAACTCGTCTGAAATGGCAGAATACGGCGATCTAATCCAATTCTTTTACGAGAGCCAGCAAGACGACAAAAAACAGTGAATCGAGCCTGATTTCGCGCTTTTGCGAAAATTATAGGATTTTTTCTCTCCATCATTTTGCCAATGATTAAGATGCGTAAAGCATTCAGAAACAGCCAGATCGCGAGTTATCAAGTGACTGCCAATACTTGCCATTAAAGTAACCCTGTTGACCGGCGAGCCCGGCATCCTGCAAGCCTGGGCAGGCTTGGCTCAATCGAGACACCAGGGCTCTCCTAAGACGGGTCTGCCGCTCACACACGTTGCAGCAACTGGCTGACAAGGCCGCATTGCCCTCCTCTTTCTCGAATTTGAGGAGAGAGAAGGGCACAGTCACCATCTGCGGCCCTTCTGCTCATTAAGAAAAGGCTAAAAATCTGATTCCTCTTTTTGACAAGGGGGCGAGATGAGGTGTTCTTGCCAGGTCAGGAGCCAGACTGCAGAGGCAGTCAAAATTTGCAGCGGTTTTAGTAGCTCTGATTCGGCGCAGGCCGGTGCCGTCTACGTCTAGAGGTGGAGGCTGAGTTCTGCATCAACAGCTCATCGAGAGCGGCGCTCACCACAGTTACTAAACTCAGGAACTTTTAAGGTGTCGTTCATGTGAGTTTGGAGTCATGTTAACTATGATACTCACAGCCTTTACTGCGTTTTGCTCCAGTCTATTGTCTGCTTCAACCTTGCTAAATTTAGGTCAGCTGTGCGAGGCGTTGCGATCGCACCTCCAAGCCCGCCGTTTGTTGAATGAGCGTGACGCATTGGAACTCATGGCCCACGGCGAGGCCAACGTCATTTTTCGGTGGGGTAGCGATCGGCTGGTACGGGTGGCGGTCAACACCCCCAATCAGCGCTTTCAGGGCAACTTTAGCCGATTGACCGAGTTTGAAGGCAGTATCCTGCGCTATCTCACCGGGTCAGGGTTGGGCCATGAACTCCTGGGTGAGCAACGCACCGCGACCTCGGACTTTCCCTATACCTATCTCATCACCAACTATATTGCCGGTGGGCCGATGGACTATAGCCGTCGGCACCTGCAGCAGTGCGCCACCACGCTGGCTCGCCTGCATCGCCTCCCACGGCGATCGGGATATGAGTCAGTGCATCAGCTATCGCCGCTGGTGCCGCAGGTGAGTCATCCACTGACAGTGTTTTGGC
>ERZ1740072.971-NODE-971-length-11337-cov-10.189949_pt1 | contig 11337 bp, 7 predicted proteins | sample MGYA00581733_ERZ1740072 | MGnify/ENA primary metagenome ERZ1740072 (study PRJEB43018, sample SAMN04849741) | marine metagenome | isolation source: floating plastic debris | place: Pacific Ocean | collected 2008-08-30 | study: EMG produced TPA metagenomics assembly...
AAAAGCGATACCATGGCAATTTAGGAATGATTAACCTTGTGCACAAAAATTTTCTCTATGGAGTGTATTTTCTCTCTTGCTGAACTTCCCATCTCCTTAATATCCAATATACCAAAGAGCCTCTGGCAAGAGACATTTTTGTTATGCTAAGTAATTCATATCTTAGAGCTTTTAAACCCCTATACTGCTCAAAATTTCCTTCTGAAGGAAAACAATAGTGAGCAGATATATACATATATATCATACATCTAACATCATATTTCAACAATGCAATAAATAATTAAATGCAGAAAAACTGTTGTACTCACACCAAGAGCTTGTCCTCAAAAGTGGTCTTGAAATAGTCTTCCAGATTCAACGCCATGTTTGGGATGTATTGTAGTTTGACAAACTATGCTGAGTTGAAGAAGCTACCGAATTTAGTGCAAACTCTTTGATATCCTGTCAATTGGGAGAAAGGTGTCAGTGAACATCACCGTTGTTAGTCACAGCACCAACTACATTTCACCGAATTAAAAACATTTTAATTGAAAATGTTAATCTAGATTCTATCAACATTGATCGAATAGCCGAGTTGTTTGATATCACTGGGGTCAAGTCCGCGGGCCATTTATGGGCGTCAAATCCTCCAAAAACAAGACAAGGGAAACATGAAATCAACTCAGAGATGCTACAAAGGCCATTAAGGCGATATAGAGCTCCCTCCACAGCTCACAACCAAATAGATATAGTAGAAAACACACATATATTATTGTCACTTTGTCTTGTCTGCATGTGCAGTCCAATTGAGTTCAGTTCTAATATGCAATCAATTGCGATTCCCCCAGAACCAGACTTAGATGGACTGCAGAACAATATCAGGGCATTAGCATGTGAGTAAGGGAACTTGACTTTCATGTAATCCCAGGCCCAATTTCAAACTCAAATATTTTGTGAAGCACGCTACTTCCAGCACACTGGACTAGTACTGACCAAAAGTAAGATAGTTTGGATCAAGGCCCTGTGTGTCATTTCACTCATGCACTCATGGGTTTTTAGCTAGCGCTATTATACCCAGACCTCAGTAGCCAACCATTATTATTTTGACACTAGGCTATATCTATCTGTAGGCTATGGCCACTGAATTCTCATAAGCTGAAACAAATAAATCTCATTACACAAGCACAGCCTATAGTACTTAACTGACTCTCAGTCCGTACTGGTGGTGGGGTGGGGATGCCAACAACCAGAATTTGACTGACTGAGAGTCAGTCTTAGCCTACATAACAATTAATCAGTGTTGACCACTCTCGGACACTCACACTACATGCAGACTAGTCAAAACAGTAACTGAACCACTGTGCATTAGTTGCCCAAAAAATCCTTTAAATGCCTGGAGCAAGGAGCTTCATTGCCTGGAGGAATAACATCAGCATTAAGTCAGTGGGATGACCCAATGGACTGTCTGTATTCTATCACTGTGGAGTGAGTGAAAGTACGATTTATTCCTGTATGCTTTACTACATGTAAATCAGACAATGTAATGCATGATGCAGTTTCAGACAGGAAGTTGGAGAATCACCTTGGTAACATAGCCTTAAAACCTCTAACAAAATTGTTTATTACAGGCTGCGCACAAAGTTCCTGCTGACCTCTATCAAGATTTCCCAAGGTCATTTATGGATAAATAATTTTTTCTTTGCTGGAAACTTTTTGCAGGACTTATTTTACTTTCTGCAGACCAAGACCAAAGGACAGGAATTTCCATAATGATTGGAAGGCTGAAAGGCAGCGTAGTGAAAGCTGCCTCACTGTCAGCAAGGTAAGCTTTACAATGCACACTCCACACATCACACCACTTGGCTTGTGGATGCCTATCATAAAAATGCTCCACAACTGACTCACTCAGCCCTAACTTACTACTAGTACTTGTGACTATCTAATCAACCGTGATCATATCATTTGTTGCCATCCTTCCATGACATGGGTGGTTGAGGTTAATTGCAAAATAACACTCACTGTGCAAGCAAAAGCATGTATTTAAATTTCTTCAGGGTACAAGATTGGTTGGTACTGGACTTAGGCAAAGCAAAGTAAAGAAAGTAAATGTTGACACACAATTTTTCTTAAAGCTTTGTTGCAGTGACTGAACCTCAGGTACCCATGATCATCATCCACTCATGACCAATGACCACCATGATTCACACCCATAGTGCTAGCCATGATGCTAATGATGATAAGCATGAGCCCAACTAGACAAATGGATACATATGCTACGGCTACGCTGCTACATAACCTACATGCAAATTGTTTTGGGTTTACCAAACACATGAAATGTTGGAGTCAAATCATGTTTGGTGGCACTACATGGGGTTATTCCTTGTTTGGCTTGCTAGCCATTATATTTGAGGTGTGCGCACATATTGGTTTTGTTATGGGAAGAGAGCGCAAGGATAAATTTACAGTTGCAAACTAGGACAAATACCATCCCATCATATTACATGTGTATATTGAAACGTGACATACCTAATGGATAGTAATATCTGAGTCATTTATGTTTGATGGGTTCATAACAAGCTTACATTATAATTATCTTCTGACCACAGATGTTTCTCCACCACATCAAGTGCAGCGCAGTCCTCTGATTCAGATTGGTGGTTTCAGAGGATGATGATGAAAGCTGAGAAGCTGGATACTCCAAGTAAAACACAATCTTCCCTCTTGTCTGATATGGACTCTGTCTATGAACTACAATGTGAGTAATACACCTGTAAAACAATGGTCACAGCTGGCCACCTAAATGAACTTTGGAATAGGCGTACTAGCAGAGCTGTACCATCTTTCATAACACGGTTCATAGTAGCATTTTAATCAAAATGCCTAGTTAGTTCGTTTTATACAATGTCAGATTTTTGCATTTGATTTGATATCTGCCCTTTTTCAAATTGAGTTTTCAATGTCATAAATTCTATGTACCCTAAACTCATACCGCTATCCGCCGAGAACAGCTGTCTGGTTCCATATATATGAGGTAGGCCCACAGTGAACCTGCACTTATTACAAATGACACACTCTAAATGACAATGGGTTTCTAAAATGGAACCTTACTCATAACCATTAGACCACTCTTAAAGCCATTACACTTAGCCATTCGATCAGTCTTGTAACCGATGAACTCGCATAGTATGGTTATAGTTCACAGGGTGAAGCCTGAATATATGGCTCAGTACTTGGAGGAGAGCGCTCGCTTTGTAGAGCTTATGGATGAGAAACAGACTGGTGCTAAGCTAGCTGGTAGCTGGACTTGTATGATAGGTGATCAGGATGAGGCTGTACATCTGTGGAAGTACAAAGGAGGTTATTCCGAATATAACAAAGCTACTGCAATATACAGAACCGACCCTGTGAGTTTTCAAAATTTACTTTTATTGGAAACTGTCTGCTAAGGCATTAACATGCCATTTTTAAGGAGACTAGTTAGATAGCCCTTAGAATTGTTTGTGTTGGTTCTTGGGAGAAAAACCTGGGTTGGGTGGTTGTGTGTGACCTTGCTACAGTCCAAGTAAACTCGATTATTATAATACAATAGTTTCAGATAAGACTTAGTCTCAGATCACCATCAATTTACCCAACCAGTACCATGCCTTCATCAGGTGTGTGAGTGAAGTGAACTGTATCATAAAAGCAGCACAATGTCATTGATGGCTGCCCAGGCTATTTCGCCAGCTCTCATCACTTGACAACCAGCAAGTGAAAGCTTATGAAGTTCATTGCTATTCTGATGACTTTTGTGTTTATAGCTCTGGGGTCAACTCTGAAATTGTGTTTGATACCATTGACATTTACTAGGCAGTTCAATGACCCAATCAAAGTTCAACTAGGTGTTTTGAAATCAATTCCATGTTATTAAGCACACTGATATGATCACAAAGAGACTTAATTCTTTTTGCTACAATTAGCGCCACAAATCAGCTTCATGTCAAGCACTTCCTTGAGCAATTTGAGTGATTACAGACCGCGATATAGCCATTTAAGTGTCCAGAAACTTCAGCGCTTTTTGTGTGACACAAGTCTCATTGTGTAATCACCAAGATTAATTTCTAACAACATATTGTACTACCTACATTTATGTTTGTAAAGATTTATCATGACATGATTTTAATTTTGCAGGATATAATAGACTATAGATTGAAGAGGAATCAGATGCTCAGGTCACGCTATAATCAAATTCTGCTTAGATTTGCATTCTGGGAGTTTGTAAAAGAGAGAGAACCTGGAAATATCTTTGAGATGAGGAGTTATGTTCTTAAAGTAAGTTTGGCCTACTAGTATTTATATTGCACCGTGTGAGAGTGTCAATTCTCCTTTGCACACAGAAAAATCAAGTCTACCCTTTCAAAGGGCTATAAAATGTGAGCGCAAGTTTTTGCAACATGAGCTACTAACTGCGGCTTATTTTACCTCATGTTATCACAAAACACTAATTACACGCGTGAAGTATGTGTATGAAGTCAAAACAAATGATGAAATGACTAGGGTGGAAATTGGCAAAATCAGAAGATCAAGCTGAAATTTGGCCATCGGTTGCGAATAGGTAACTCACTCAGTTTTGTGTTTTTCCATATCCTCATACCATCTCCCATCAGCCCAGATATAGCTCTGTTGTCATCGTGGTCCCACAATGCGCATGTCCATAAGAACCAGATATCCTACTTCAATGTGTACCATATCCACAGAATAAAACTTTTCAGTTGTTAGGATTTGTCCCCTCTCTGACAGTAAAGAGATAACTCCCAGTCAAATAAGTCAAATTTAGTCCTGAAAGCAGAGGGACAATTGGTCTGGCCCACAATACTTGAGTTTTCATCTTTACACATTATGGCTTGGATTAGAGGTTTTGAGCAGAGGTCAGCGGGACTAATTGAATCTGGACAAACAATTTACATATTTTGTCCTACTGAATTGTGATGCCTCACTGCTCGCATACTATTTATGATAACCTTTCATTTTTTAACAGTCAGGGTCAACAATAGAATGGGGAAACCACTGGGCCAGAGCTCTGAAGTTCAGACAGGATGCAAATGCACCAGTGTGTGGATTTTTCTCTCATCTTGGTGACTTGTACATGTGCCACCATCTGTGGGCTTACAAAGATCTACAGACAAGAAAAGACACAAGAGAGGCAGCGTGGTCTCGTCCTGGCTGGGATGAGAATGTCCGTTATACAGGTAAGCCATGAGCTGATGATGATGCATGCCTCCTTTGTGGTGCAAGACACCCATTGCAGGTACAATCACTTTTGGCTTACCATAGGACCTTTTCTTATACGCAGCCCTGCTACAGATTGCTGAAGAAATATCCGTCATTTTATTGAGCAGGCAACTCCCAATTTTATTATCTCTTCAATGAGATGAATGAATAATTCATTTACTGCATATGCTTATATATTTATTCATCCCTTTATCAATCCAGATTTCTTCATTGGTATCTTTGCTATCCATGCTGAGACTACCAAGACTGGAACTTCAATGCATGGTAGAGCCATGTGAAATTTTGTTGCTTTGCAATTCATAGACGTTCAGATGTCAACGTTACTGTAAGGTTCATCTGATTTCAGTATGCAAGATCATCTCACCAATGAACTTTAAAGTTCATTGATCTCACTATCACAAAATGGTCATACACATGTTGATAAAAATATGAGTATGGTTTTTCGTTTTCTATTTCAGTGCCACTGATCAGATCACTTCGCTCAAGAATACTCATTCCAACTCCATTTTCTCCTTTGCAATGATCTTCCATCACATTTATGATTTTTCAACTGCTGCTATTATAAAATACGGAGGTAAATAATGATGTTGCAAATATATGGCCGGTATTTTCTATGCACTTTACGTACCCTATGGCGCCATTACTCCTCTTGCCAAAGATCTTATAGTGCAGAGCAGTCAACAAGATTACAAACACAAAGTGCAGTACAACTTTTTGTGGGCTTTATATTTTGTGTTCACTACAACTATTTTCTATAATGAATTCATAAATGAAATTCGGACCATCTTGTTCCATATCCATACAGTTTTTTGTCTTCCTCAATGTTATAGAATTGTTATTTTTTTCATGACAAAGCAGATAAACTTTTATGTATTCTGTCAGTTTGATAATGTGGTTCTGAAAGTATAAACAAATAACCAAAACTGCGAAAAGAGACACACACTGTCAGTTCACATTTACCGTAATACTATTTCCCACCTAGTGAACATTACTGTCATGGAATCATGTTATTCCAACAAAATCATTGTTACATGATCTATCTGATTTCCGCGTATCATTCACCTGTCTATATCAGCTGATCACGTGACAGATTGGTCTGGTGTGACACTGGGATCACTATGTGAGTGTTCAGTAGAAGCCTGCACATCAGGTATGATACTATCAACATCCTTCTGTGGCTGCGATGTATCCATAACTTCTATAGTTGATGTGGACTCTGTAGCATCTGTCCGTTCACCACTGTCTGGTTTGCTAGCTGATGCCACAATCTCCTCTTCAATCACAAAAAGAAATTTCCGGGCGTCAGATAAAGTTTGTCGCTGTTAGTTGATTGAGAAATTGGAAATGCTAGGCCACCCTGATTGTCATTTAAGTCTGCTCCTAGTTTGTGCGCCGCTTGTTGGTTTGAGCATTCTATTTACATGTGTTGTTCACAGGGAAAGGTAGTTTGATTTGAGTGGCAAAAGAAGTGACATCAATAATAAAAATATTTTTTAGTTCTTAACATTATGGATAACAAGTACTAACTTGAGGCCTTGATCTGTGTGGTCATATCACCACCACGTAAACATTGAAACTCTCACCCAAAACAACTGCTTAAACATTTATTTGCATCTTGATTAGCGAGTCAGATCAATAGGTTTACACACCTGACACGGGCGCATCTGGCTGCTTTTCCTGAATATACAGTTTATTCATGACAAGTTCCTTTTCAGAGGTACACACATATGACAGTGATGGCTTGCTATCTGAAACCAAATCAGTTTTATATTTGCAAAGCACATTTCTAAATACCAGCAGCTACTATCGCACATTTTGGTGGTTTTTTCGATCAGATATGTATAATATCATTCATCCCTTGGGTGAAATCAATGAAATCAGGGGGTTAACAACTGCCTGATGAATTTTTTCCTTGATGAAATTTTTGTTGGGAGTTATATACCCTATGCCAATGTTAAGGCAACTCCAGTAAAGATCCTAACTGCTGTTTTACACAATTCTTTATGATCTCCAACTGATATGAAATCTCAAGCAATATGCCACGATGCCCCAAATACACATGAGTAATTCAGTATTCATGTGCGCACTAATAATCAAGAGAGACCGGGTCTGAGAATCGCTCACTTGTATGACGCATTATCATCTTACACACATTTCTCTTTTTTTGGCAGACAAACAACAGTAAAATGAGATGAGCAGCATACCTTTTCCAGGTGTTGTTTTCAAGATGAGATGAGTTCCAGCGGGGTGTCCATAATTTCCTTTGAATAAATCATTTCCTATCTGGACCAACGGCTCTTCATCTAGTAATCCCTGTATGGCATATGAAAGTGTATTAAATATTGGAAGTAAATGTATGGGTAAGATAAATCATAGTAAAATTGTCCGAGAAAATGCGTCAAATGATCTTCTGTAGACAACCACACTGTAATATTTTTATGGAATGCAATGACTAGCGAAACTTAGAGATATTTGATGGATGTTTTCATGGAATATTTTAATTCAAAACAAATCCGAATGGTTGGTAACTGGACGGAACCATGTATTCTGAACAAGGACATTTTATGTCGAAAATTCCCCAAAATCCCGTATTCATAACTATCACCAGTTAAATTTGAAATGCCTATTTCATCACTCTCACATAGGAGTATCTGAGTATTATGGTCGAGTGTAAAGGTAAAGAAATTAACAAACCAGACTTGAGGCTTTGAGATCTGTGCCAGTAGTTTTGATCTGTTTCATAAACTCATCTCTGATGACTCCAGACAGCTTCACAACAACATCTACTTCCTGAAAAAGAAAACTCAAAATATTTAAAATCTCTTGTCATATCAACCACAGTTTTGATTAGATATCAGGGCTCTGCTAGACACATAAATAGTGCCCTAACAATATGTCAAAATAAAAAAATTCAGAGATTATCAGCTGGGAATCGAATGGGTGGGTTTTTGATAAAAATGACGTACCGTATTACACAGCCCTGTTTGCCTGAGAGGCAAACTGGAACAGAACAGAAAAAAAACTACATCCAGGCAAACAATCTTCACAGTAATTTAAATGGTTTGGATAATTTTACTACCATTCTACTACTACTGATGATGAGGTTTAATCAAGATGATTCTCATTTCATTCATGACTGTTTAAAATTTTTACAATCTGGACATTTGAAAAGCCCAAAAATACGAACTGCTCGGGTGTACGACTCTTTCCTGCGTGCCATATTTTTAAACAAAGTGATCTTTCAGTAGTGTGAATGAAAAATGTTATTCTATTCATTTATAATTTACAAATGCATTATTCCCGTTCTAGTTGCACAACACCAAAACTTTTTATCGAGGAATTTTATTATTGACTGAATCAACCATAATCATCATCATTGAAATGCCGCCAACATCCTGTGTCAGATGTTAAAGCACTGAACTATTTCTAAAGAGTTTTGACATAATTCTCACCTCATCAGTCTCCCAATCACTGTCACTATCTACAGCCTTTGTACTTTGATGCATTACTCTCCATCAATGAAGGGAATCCAGTAGGGATGCAGTGAAGTCAACACTTCCTTGCTATAGTTGAGATGAATTTGTTTGATAGCTGTACCTGTAACAGATTCAACAATGTGAATATGAACTCCACCTTTGTGACACCGCTGTTTTTCAAATTTACAAAACAAATTTCTGGCAAGGTCAACAGAATTTTTTTGTTGCTACATAACTGGATTTTACAAACAGTGGAGGGCGTCATGTTATGAGTGGCTCATTACTGTGTAATGTAACCTGTGATAACATGTTCAGTTGTTCCATTAAATGTTGGAAGCTGTGGGTGGATGAAAAGTTTTGAAAGCATGTGGTGCAAACGCAACTGCCAGGCAAGTGATTGGGATGTAAAAATGTCAAGTTAAACAGTCACACTTTTTGCTTGTAGTTTTTGCGGATATTTAGCAGTCCTGATATGCTATTCACTCACATAATTTGTCAATTTGGCCATTAGAGTACTAGTGAAATGCTTATACATGAAATACTGAACTAAAAAAAGCTATCTCATCTCATCACAAACTGTGAAAAAAGGCGCTCTTAGACTGGTGTTGAACCAACAACTTTCAGATCCTAATATTATCCTTACCTCCGCCTTAGCCACTGAGCTATGTATTTGGCTGACTGCCAAGCTAAATTCTTACCAAATAATTTACAGGTAAATCACAAATGGCCTAATAGACCTGCCATTGCCGCATTTTTTTCAAATGACAGTGAGGTTACCATAGATGTTTACCTGAATATGAACATCTGAATGTGACGTCATGGTCAGACGTTAGACTTCAACCTCAAAAGCTCAGTTTTCAGGTTTGTTTACAACGTCTGAACTTCAATCTGAATGCATGACTTCTTATTACACAGGAACTGGTGATGACATGTGCTCAAAACCCACTTCAACATGGGAATCTAAACCTCCCTAACGCCAGTTGTCGCAGTCCCCTATCATATCACAATATAACATGACAGGTATCATATTTAACTTCCTTGCCCCACTCTCCACTATACCTTAGCCTACGCAAGTCTGAGGTTAAAACAAAATCAGCGTAGACTGGGAAAACGACTGTAGGCCTAGGTGTTGTGATCAAGGATTCGAGTCACAGGAAAACTGCAATGTTTTTCTGAAATCAGCTAGTCTGCATAAGTCTTGGTGTTTTTAATTGGTTTTTGTCGTTTTGGTTGAAGGCTCTTCATCTGATGGAGAAGCTGAGGCAGGGTTCTCTCCACTGGCAGCCTGGCGGGAGCGGCGGAACGCCAGATGATTATTGATTAACGCCAAACCAAAATATTAACCATGTACTGTAATTTCTGCAATATTCACAGACAAAGAACAATCACTGAGTTCCATCAGACAATGGTTTATTATAATTGGTCCATTCACTTATCTTACACATATTGCTGTGCATTATCTTGGCTATACAGTACATCAAATTTCCTTATATGGCAGTGTCCAATCACAACAACGTCTATTTAAAACCTATTGGCTTTCCATCTGTGTTTATAAATACAAGTTGCTTGCAGCAGTGCATGATGATACGGTGGAGTAGTGGTAAAGCTCCAAAGTTTGTGAATCTGAAGGTTGATGGTTCAAATCCACCCCTGGGCAATACTTCTACCATAGATGTTATTTTCATTACACCCTGCAGTTCCATGGTATTTTGCAAGTCTTTTTATTTTTATGGCTCGCATTTCTCCGCCGAACCAGAAAATTCAGAGTATCAAATTTTCTACTTTTTGACATTATCCGCCGAACGCTCAAAATTCCGGGAGAGAACCCTGAGCTGAGGCATTTTTTATATGACATATAAAGCCATGCCTCAACTTTGATGGTCTGTCTGAGCAAGAAGAAATTGGGCAGCACTTCCCCATGAATCGAATGGTTCCAAGATTGGTCACTCATATGAAACATTTACATACCAGTTTGGCTTAAATATATCCACTCCTCTAGTTCTGCAAGTAAAAAGTCCGTTGCTGATCTTTTGAATTTAAAAGTAACGAGAAATTCCCGAGATTCTACCAAGTTTCCTACAAGTTTTTGAAGAATGAATAGTAGGCCTAGTCTGAATCCAAGAATCACTGATTAAGCGAAAATTTCCGTAACTCCTTGCTTCAAAATGATCAGCAGAAAAGTTTATAGTTTGCAGAGAAGAGGAGTGGAGATATTTTGGCCATATGAGCAATAAAATATCCCTCCCTATTTCATTGATATGCGTGACTAATCTTGGCACAATACATGGGAAAGTGCTGCCCAATTTTTTTTGCTTAAACAGACCATCAAACTCAGAGTAGCGACATTTCTGTATATGATCAAGACATAATATTACTCCTTGATATGATGAAGAGCCTTAAAATAACAACACAATTAACTGACCAAAGGCACCACCATAGCTCATCATGCAGACAAGCTGATTTCAGGCAGATTCTGCAGTTTACCTGCAATTTTACTACTTGGTTTGTTTGTATGCTGGTCAACTCAAGTTAATCAATCTCATTAATTTTAAGCTCTAGTCTAGCCTGCAACATATTTGTATTGCCTGTGTGTGGCTCATCCAAGCCAATT